>QMCD01001844.1_pt1 | contig 15757 bp, 13 predicted proteins | sample 1821841 | NCBI WGS metagenome assembly QMCD01 (sample SAMN01991225, study PRJNA193472) | Termite gut metagenome, whole genome shotgun sequencing project. | isolation source: worker | host: Macrotermes natalensis | reverse complement strand
GGCGGCTCGCAAGTCTCATTGGCTTGAGGTCGGGGGTTCGAGTCCCCCTCCCGCAACTAACAGATTCAGACAATGACAAAGCGATTTTTCAATATGATACCCGGCCCCGACAGTTGTTGTGTACTGCTGTACGGGGAGATTGGCGAGTGGGGCGATTCCGTGCGAAGCGCGGATATCGTGCGTGAGTTGATGGAGGCCGCGGCGACCTACAAGAAAATCGACGTGCGGGTTAACTCCCGGGGCGGGGACGTTCTCGCAGGTATCGCAATATTCAACGCACTGCGCAACTGCGATGCCGACATCACTATTTACATCGACGGGGTGGCCGCCTCGATGGCCTCGGCTATCGCAATGTGCGGTAAACGGGTCGAGATGAGCCGTTACGCACGGTTGATGATTCACGGAGTGTCCGGCGGGATGTGGGGAACGAAAACCGAACTGGAGGGGATGCTTGCCGAGTTCGATTCATTGGAGACCACCCTTTGCGACATCTACGCCGGTAAGACCGGCCAGACCCCGGAACAGATTCGCGACACCTATTTCGACGGTAAGGATCATTGGTTGACGGCGGACGAGGCGTTGCGCCTCGGATTCATCGACGCGATTTACGACGGCGAGGTGGTTCCGCCGGATGTCAGCACCCCCGATAAGATTTATACCGCAATTCTTAACCGGTTTACGAACCAAAACAATTCTGATATGATTAACGAACTGAAGAAACGTCCGGCGTTCGCGAACTGCGCGTCCGACGAAGATGCTATCAAACGCATCGAGGAACTGGAAGAGGCGGCCCGCAAAGGTCCGGGGATGGGGGGCCAAAACCCCCCGCCTCTCGACCGAGGCCGCAGAACGCAGGGCCGCCGATGAGGCCGCAGCCGAAGCCGATATCGACACTCAACTGGAGGATGCCGTCAAGACGAACCGCATCACCGAACCCGAGAGAGCCGAGTTCAAAGCGATGTTTAAGGCTACGCCCGAGGTGGCAAAGGCACAACTGGAACGCCGCAAACCCGGCGCGAAGATCGTCGATATGCTCGGCGACGATACGCCCCCCGCGAGTGCGTGGGATGATCGTTGGAACAAACTCCGCGAAAAAAACAACCAAAAATAGTAGGCAATGGCATTGAACATTCAAAAAACCAATTACAGCGGCGAGGTACTGGAGCAGCTCCTTACCGTTGCGGCCACCGGCAACGAGTTGGTCGAGAAAGGGCTTATCCACATCGAACCGGGTGTGAGCGACAAGTTCAGCATCCCCCGCCTGAAAACGGGCAAGATGCTTCAGAAACGCAAGGAACAGCCCGAGAACGGCGACAGCAAAGGCGACTTCAACTATTCCGAGGTCGAACTGAAGCCTGTCGATTTCATGGCGTTCACTACGTTTAACCCCCGCTCATTCGAGAAAGTTTGGCGCAAGTGGCAGCCCAAAGGCAACCTCGTGTTCTCGGAACTCCCCGCCGAGGCTCAGAACGCGCTGTTGGCGGAACTCGCCAAGCAGGTGACGTTCGAACTGGGCAAGCACTTTATCGTGGGCGAGGAGGGCAACGATGACGATCACCTGTTCAACGGGGTTCTCACTCGTATTTTGGCGAACGAGGATGTCATCAGAGCCACGACCGACAAAACCACGATGTTGGGCAAACTGGCGGCGGTCAAGGCCAAGATACCGACTTTCATGCGGAGCAATCCGGGTCTGAAGATTCTCATGTCGGTCGAGGACTTCGACCAGTACGACGAGGAGTTGACCGCTCAGCCTAACAAAGGTGCGAACTATACCGATACCAACGTGTCCCGTTACAAGGGCATCGGCATCGAGTATATGGCGAACTGGCCGTCGGGCGTGATCGTCGCCACCATCACGGGTATGGGCACCACGACCAACCTTTGGGGGGCCGTAAATCTTCAGGACGATATGGACGTGATCCAAATCGACAAACTCACTAACGCAGGGGAACGCTACTTCTTCAAGATGTTGATGAAAGCGGATACCAACGTCGCGTTCGGCGAGGAGTGCGTCGTGTTGGATACCCGCGTTCCCGGAATCTAAATCATTCTTTCACCTAATAAAAAATTAAAATCATGAGCGACAAAAAGCAGAACGTCAAGGTTGTCACACTCGTAGTGTGCGACGATCTCGAAACCAAAGCCCGCTACGAGGTGGGCACCGAACTCGAACTGAGTAAGGAACGCGCCGATGCGGCTGTGGCCGCCGGGTACGTCGAACTCGCAGTACCGAAAGTGTAATGGCCCGGCTCGAACGACTTGTAATCCATTGCACGGCAACCCGCGAGGGGCGTGCTGTCACCTCCGGCGAAATCCGGAGGTGGCACACCGACCCCGTGTCTAAGGGTGGCCGTGGGTGGAGGCAGGTGGGATATACCGATATGATCCACCTAAACGGGGTCGTCGAGCGGTTGGTCGGCAACAACGAGGATGCGAACGTGGATCCTTGGGAGGTGACGAACGGAGCGGCGGGTTACAACTCGACCTCCCGCCATGTGGTGTACGTCGGCGGTGTGGCCGCCGACGGCAGAACTCCCAAGGACACGCGCACCCCGGAACAGTTGAAAGCGTTGGAAACCTACGTCAAAGATTTTCACGCGAGATTCCCCGGGGTGAAGATCGTCGGACACAACGCACTGGCGGCTAAGGCTTGCCCGTCGTTCGATGTTCCGGCATGGCTCCGCTCGATCGGCATAAATCAGTAGAGGTTATGGAGTATTTGAAACAAATAGGACTTATGGTAGCCGCCGCAGTTGTAGGATGGTTGGGGTCGAATATTAAGTCGCGCCGCGACAATAAACAAACCGACCTCAAGATCATAAACGAGGCGATCAAACCCCTATTGGAATCAATTAAGGAGTTGACGAACCACAACCATAACCTTACCGAGAAACTGCTTGCGGAGCAAACGAAAAACTTGGCAATGTTGGAGGAGAAACGCAGTCTGCTCGATGAGCGCGATAACCTCGCGGATCGGGTCGAGAAACTGACTAAACGGGTGGCCCTGTTGGAAAAGGCTATCCGGAAGATGGCGAAGGAGGGCGTGGAACTACCTCCGGAACTGGACTTAAAAGATTGATAACACTAAAACATTTTTTATATGGCAGGAAAATACATGTATGGGGTCGGACTCCTTAAATTCAAGGGTAAGACTCTCGGCTACATTCTGAAAGATTCGTTCCAACTCAACGGGAGCAAGGGCGAAGTCTCGAAGATATGGGCCGAACAGTTGCAGAGTGCCCCCGCGAAATCCCTCCCGGGATCGAACGGCACTATCGCTCCGTCTTTTAATCTGATCGAGTTGGACTACGAGGTCATGGCGATGTTGCTTGGCGGTACTGTGGTCAGAACGGGTGAAGGAGATGCCGCAAAGGTTACCGGATGGAAAGCACCGAGCGAGGTTGTTTCGTTGGAGGGCGAGTTCATTATCGAAACCGTTTCCAAGAAACGCATCACGATCTTCAACGGTCTGTTGTCGGCCAATCTCGGCGGGAACTTGAATATGACTTCAGTCGCCCAGGTCGAAGTTTCGATCGAGGTTCAGTTGCCGACGGATGGTTCCGAACCCTACGGGGTCGATGACATCGCCGAGGTGTAACGGCTTCCGACTATGAATGTGGAACAAGCGGCGGCGGAGGCGTTACTGGAACAGGGCGTCTCCGTCCCATTTAAGGAAGTCCGGATCCCGTTCACAAAAAAGGTTTGGCAACCGCGCATCACAATGCGCCGCCCCCGGCTCGGCAGTCAGATAAAGATTCAACGGCTCCGGCTACAAATGGGTGTCACTAACGAGCAAATGCAGGGGTTTACAGAGACGGAGGATGCGGCGTTTATGGCCGAACACGGCAAGCGGCTCAGTAAAATGATCGCGCTGACGGTTTGTCCGGGATTCTTTTCGAGCCGATTTTGTGCGCCGGTTGTGGCTTTTTTGATTAGGGGGTTTGTCGCTGATCGGTTTATCCGTGGGGCATATCTTCAGTATGTAACGCTGTTGAGTGCCAGGTCTTTCTCGAATATTATCAGATCGGCGGAGGTTCTAAATCCGATGAGGCCGACTTTGAGCCAACAAAGAAAAGGGAGTTAAGGGGTTACATGGACGGCCCTCATAGCCCTTTCGGCTCCATTTGGCAGATTGCTTCAGCAACCGGATGGAGTTTACACTACATACTTTGGAGGGTGGATTATCTGACCTTGCGCCTGATGCTGTTGGATCAGCCGAGGTACATATCGCCCGAGGAGCGAAAACAGGAAATTTTAACCGGTGGCCGAACCACCGGAGCCGATGACGGGAGCGATATCGCCGCCCAGTTCGAGGCGAACTTAAAGCAATACAGACACAAATGAGCCGACGGCCCGTAGAAATAGAATATCTTCTGAAAGATGGCGTTTCACCCGGTTTGAATCAAATCGGGCGGAACGCCACGTCTTTGGGCCGTACCGTCGAGAGTGAAGCCGAAAGGATTAACGGCGCATTCAAGCGGGCCGCCGCAGGTGCGCTCGCATTCTTCTCAATCCAAAAGGCAACGGAATACGGCCGCTCGATCATTCAGATTCGCGGCGAAATGCAGGGGCTTTCCCTTGCGTTCGAGACGATGTTGGGTAGTAAGGCGAAAGCCGATAAAATGATGTCCGATATCGTGGAGTTCGCGATGGGCACCCCCTATACCGTTACCGAGGTCGCGGACAACGTAAAACAACTTATAGCGATGAACGCCGCCGGTGACGATGTGATGGAGACGTTCAAGTCGATCGGCGACGTGGCGGCGGGTGTCAATGTGCCGATTAGTCGCATAGCGATTAACTACGGTCAGGTCGCCGCGCTCGGCAAGCTGCAACAGCGCGAGATTCGGGACTTCGCAATGGCGGGGATTCCGATCGTCGGCGAGTTGGCGAAACAGTTCGGAGTCGCCGAGGATGAGATCATGGCGATGGTCGAGGCGGGTCAGATAGGTTTCCCCGCCGTTCAGAAAGCGTTCGCGTCTATGTCGGGCGAGGGTGGCCGGGTCTTCAATATGATGGAGAAACTGAACTCCACCGTAACGGGGCAGCTCTCGCGCTTACAGGATGCCATCCAACAAATGATGAACAAGATCGGCGAATCGAACGAGGGCATGATCTATAAGGGCATCGATGGGGCTTCCTATCTGATTGAAAATTACGAAAAAATAGGCCGCGTCCTCGGCGTTCTGATTGCATCCTATGGGACGTACCGCGCTGCGCTGATCGCGACGGTGGCGATTCAAAAAATCTCACAGGCCGTTGAGTGGATCCGGGTGTTCAATCAGCAGACCGCCGCCCTGTCGCGCATGACACAGGCGCAAATTCTGCTTAACAAAGCGGTTGGGGCGAACCCCTACGTCAAACTGGCCTCTATCCTTATGACCGTCGGCGGTCTGATTTGGGCGTTTGCCAAGAACAGCAGTTCGGCCGCCCAAGAGGTCTCCGGACTTGAAAAAGCAACCAAGAAAGCCACCGAGGAGTTCGACGCTCAGCACGCGAAAGTAAAGGCCCTCACGGATATCATCAACGGCGGTAATGTAGCCTATGATGCCCGAAAGAAAGCTATCGACGATCTGAAAGCGATTATCCCCGATTACAACGCCTCGATCAGCGAGGAGGGGAGGTTGGTTAATCAGAATACCGATGCGATAAAAGCGTATCTAACGCAACTGGAGCGGCAAATCAAGATGAAAGCCGCACAGGAGGAGTTGGAAGAGAACTACCGGAACAAACGCAATCAGGAGCGCGACCTAAAGAGGCTTAAAGAAGAATTATCCGCCGCTCAAGCCTACAATAACCTTGTGGCCCGTCCCGCCGTGCAATCGAAGATCGGCACTTCGGGCATGCAGGCCATTTCGATGGGTGCCGGAGCCGGAACGGCGAAACCTACCGGCCACCTCGAACATCAAATCGAGCAAACCAACAAAGCTATCGCCGACACGAATAAAAATATTCAAGAGTTAAACGATGAGATAAACGCCACGGCGGATACGGGGACTTCGACCACCGAGATTATTGTAACCAAAAACAAGGCGTTTTGGGAAACGCAGAAAAAAGATGCGGAAGCCGCCCTCGAAGCGATGGAGGATTCGGCTAAGGGCGGCGAGGAGTGGAAAAAACAGATGGCGTTGCTCAACGAGGCGACCGCCAAACTTCAAACGTGGGATTTTAAGGGGAACACCAAAGCCGAAACCGAGGCCGAAAAAACCGCTCAGAAACTTATCGACCTGCAAATTAAACTGGTCGATGATGCCGAACAGGCGAAAGTCGATGCTATGGCCGAGGGCCTCGAAAAGACACTCGCGCAAAACAAACTGAACCATCGGCGGGAGGTCGAACAAATCGAACGATTTGGCGAAGAATTGCTCAAAGCGTACCAGTCGGTCAATAAAAACATCACGGAACTTCCGGAGGCCGACAGGGCGATGCTCGCCAATATGACGGCATCGGCGGGAACCGAAAAAACAAATTCCGACAATAAAGCCCGGCAGAGTGAATCCGAGCGGCTTAACACCATGCTGAAGGAGTACCAGACCTATCAGCAGAAGATGACCGATATCGCCGCAAAGTACGCTAAGGAGCGTGAGAACGTGACGAAAGCTGGCGGCGGGGAGGAAAATATCGCACTCGTGAATGAGGCCGAAACGGCGGCGGTCGAGGCGTTGGATTTGGAGTATGCGCAAAAGGAATCGACGTTCCGGGCGTGGATGAACCAACTGGCGACGCAATCCCTCGACGAACTCAAACGAACGCTCGAACAGGCCGAGAAAGCCCTTGCGGAAGCCGAGGCGGAGGGCGGCACCGGCAAGGAGTTGGCCGCCGCTAAGGCCCGTGTGGCTCAGGCAAAAGCCGCCATCAAAAAGGAGAGCGAGAAAGCGACTAAGGAAACCGATGCGGAAAAACAGCACCGGGCGTGGCAGAAGTTATATTCCACGTTGCGCAAGGTGGCGAGCGAGTTCGACGAGATCGGCGAGGCGGTCGGCGGTACCGCCGGTGAAGCCATAAAAACGGCGGGGACTATCGCCACGTCGGCTCTGTCCGGAATCAGCGCGATCGCGCAGCTTGCCAACTGGTCGATTACCGCCACCCAAATGGCGGCACAGGGTGCGTCGGCGGCGATTATAGCCGTCGAGAAAGCGAGTGTTATCCTCGCAGTTATCGGTGCGATTATTCAAGTCGTAACCGCGATTACCGGTATGTTTAAGGATAACGAGGAGCAATTACGCGCCGCCGCCGATGCCGCCCGGGAGTACGAAACGGCTCTCAAGGAGATAGAGCGCACCAAGCGGCTCAGTATGTTCGATAATGTTTTCGGAACCGACGGTATCGGGAAATTCCAAGAGGCGAGCAAAATAGCCGTCGAGTCCATGAAAGCGATCCGGGATCAAGTCGCAGGGGGCATGAACATTACGGCCACATTCGACGGCCGTAGCGGGTGGAATAAGTTTTGGGGATCGGGCAAGCACAAGATAAAAAACTACGCTTTCGATATCAACGAGTTCATCAATACGGACGGCACGTTGAAGATGAAAGAGTTACAGGCGTGGTACAAGTCTTATGAGGGTGGCCTTGAGGACTGGGAAAAAAAGGCGTTGCAAGACCTCATAGCCAACGGCGAAGCCTACGAAGAGGCGATACAGGCCATGACCGACCATATCGACGAGTTGTGGGGAAGTTTGGCCTCCTCGATCGCCGACAATATGATCGACGCATTTCTTGAAACGGGGGATGCGGCTAAAAATTTGGGCGATTTGGTCGATGATGTAGCCAAGAACATGGCTAAGTCGATGATCGAAAGTTTGCTCATCGAGGATATTTTCAACGATGATCTGCAAAAGAGAGTGCTCGACCTGCTGAAGATCGGCGACCAGGAGGGGGCCAACGCCCTTATCCAAGACGCGATAGAGAGCGCGGGGGAACTTGCCCCGATAATCGAGGGGATTATCGAATCTCTCGGCCTCACGTCCGAGGCGGCCGAAAAAGGGGTCAACCAGAGCGGCAAGGCGGGGACGTTTACCACCATGTCCCAAGATACGGGAACGGAGTTGAAAGGGTTGTTTGTCGCCATGAGGATGGGACAGGAGGAGATGAACAGCAAACTCGATGATCTCGGCCCGGGGTTGGCCGAAGCCACCGGCGTGCTGATCGAGATCCGCGAGGAGGTCAAGAAGTCCAACGGTTGGCTCGGGAAAATCTTCGAGGAGATGAAAAAGATTGTTCGTGACGGCTTAAAAATGCAATAACTATGAGCAACGCACTCAACGGATTACTATACATAAACGGCGCGGACGCATACCTCGCCTACGGTGCTTTTTTGTCGGCCGACAATCGCGGGGAGTTCAAAAACCTTTCCGCCCTGCTCAAGCCGCCGACCATGAAACCCTATACCGCCGTGGCGTTCCGCGAGGAGGACGGCGAGCGGCTTCCGGCGCAGTTGCCCGCCCCGGCGTTCGAACCCCGCGACGTGGATTTGCAGTTTACTATCGTCGCGGCCTCGGCGGCGGAGTTTCTGCAAAGGTACACGGCTTTTGTCGTGATGCTCCGGGGCGGATGGTTGGAAATACGGGTGCGAGAGGTGCCCAAAATATTCCGTATGTATTATAAGAGTAGCACCGACTTCGGTCAACTGACCCCGCTTGGCGGCGGAACGGTGGCCGGAAAGTTCAAAGTGAAATTCAGGGAACCAAAGCCGACGATATAGCGATGTTGGAAATTTACAGCCATAGCGGGGAATTAAAGGCGACGATCGAGCCGTCGGACAATTCGGTACAGGATATCGGCCTGATGGCCGACAACGTGCTGAATCTGTCGTTCGTGCTCTATGAGTTCGTCCGGCTTGAGGTGGACGATTATATCGACTTTCTCGGGGTGCGCTATTATGTTTCCGAGGAGTACCGGCCGGAGGTTGTTTCATCGCTCGAATATAAATACGACATAAAATTACCCGACATATCCGGCAAGGCTAAGAACGCGATAGTGCGGAAAGGGTATGAGGATGACGAGGAGATATCGTTTTCGCTGACCGGTTCCGTGGCCCTCCACGCCCAACTGTTGGTTGACAATCTCAACCGGATATCGGGCACCCGCGACTGGGTGGTGGGCGAGATTGTCGAGGCGGGGAACATCACGATCGACTACACCAATATCAACGTGCTTGCCGGTTGCGCCGACCTCGCGGGCAAGGCGCAGACCGAATACTGGTTCGAGGGAACGACGCTCAATTTCTCTCGTTGCGAACACGGCGACCCGGTGGTGCTCGGCTACATGAGGGGACTTAAAAGCCTGTCGAAAAGCAGTAACGATAACGCGCCGTTCTTCACGCGCTTATATCCGGTGGGCACCACCCGTAACATCGTTAAAGATCGGTACGGATACTCTCGGCTCCGGCTCCCGGGCGGTGCGCTCTACGTCGAGCAAAACACCCACCTCGGGATTGTAGAGTACGCCGAACAGGAGGCTTTTGCCCACATCTACCCGCGCCGGGTGGGTTATGTGAGTTCGGTGCGCACCGAGAACGTAAAGGACGATGAGGGCAATCCCTATACGATATATTATTTCAAGGATAAGGATATCCCGTTCGACCCCAACGACTACGAGATCGCGGGACTTGTTAAGGGTATTCACTTCGAGAGCGGCCAACTCAACGGCTACGACTTCGAGGTCAATTTCAACACCGATACGCGGGAGTTCGAGATGATTACCCAGTTCCCCGAGGGAGTGGATCAGATTCCGGGCGGCTATATGATCCCGGCGGTGGGCGACAGTTATGTGCTCTACAACATCACGATGCCGCAAGAGTATTACCCGGCGGCGGAGTTGGAGTTTAAGGAGGCGGTGGATGAGTACCTCGCGGCCCGGGCGATCGACGTTTCGGTTTACAAAGGCCCATCGGACTACCTCCATTTTCAAGAGAACGGCATCGACCTGCGCCTCGGCCGCCGGGTTCGGCTGTTGAGCGATGAGTATTTCGAGGGCGGCTCACGCAGTAGCCGCGTAATCCGGATATCGCGCAAGGTCACCAACCCCGACGAGATGGATTTGGAGTTTTCGTATGCGGTCAAGGTGGGCCGCGTCGAACAACTCGAAAATAACGTAGTCGATATTCAGACGGCATTCCGCGAACAACTTAACAAGGATGCGCTGAATGTCCTCAAGTCGTGGGATAGCACCGACCCGACCGAGTATAACGTGCTGTCGGCGGTGCGCACCATCCGGGCGATATCGGCCTCGCTGACGAAGTTGGCGAACGAGTCCGACAAAAAATATTTGTTCAAAGATCGGGCGGACGCGGCGGCGGAACTGATTACGTTCCTTTCCGGGATCGAGGTTGTCGGCGAGGCCCTTATCGACCGCCTCGTGGCGGACAATGACGCGGTGTTTCGCAAAGGGTTGTCCTCCGAGCAATTCGCGTCGGGATTTCCCGGTGGCGCCGGGTGGGCGTTGCTTTGGGATGAGGTCGAGAACGCGATAGGTCTGAAGGTCAAAAAATCATCGCTCGAAATCGACGAGATTACCGTGCGCGGGGCGATGCGGATTTACGAACTTATAATCTCGCAGCTCTCCGGCGAGAACGGGACTCGCCTTACGACCGACCAAATGCGTATCCACTCCTATGATCCGGACACGCAAACGATCTACCTCGACACAGAAAAAGGGGTTTTGTACAATCCGTTCCATGAGGGCGATATCCTCATGGTTCAGCAATATATGGGGATGCCCACCGGCACGACCGATTACAACCTTACCAAGACTTACGAACTCGAAGTTACAGAGGTCGGCTTGGGCACGGGAGGCGAGGATCGTATAGACTGGATCCGGTTCGACAACTTCGCCGGGGACATGGCAGATATCGCCCCCCGCGATGTGCTTACCCGCGTGGACTCGGTAAGCGACATTAACCGCAAGGGGATTATAAAGCAAACCTCGGTCGAACCGGGTGCGCCGTTCCTCGACGTGCTCTATGGGGTGAAAACCGACCCCGACAATGCGGTACGCGCCCGGCTCGGACGCTTGGCCGGGATTGTGGATTTTTGGTTCGGGCGGCTCAAGGGTTACGGCCTGTTTTCCGATAACGCCTACCTGCGCGGGGACTTTATGCTCCGCACCGGCGACGATGTGCAGACGTTGTTTGAGATTGTGGGCGGGATGCTCCGCTCGGCGATGCAAAAAGTGACCTACAATCTGACCGAGGATGATAATTTCCTCACGAACGGGTCGTTCACGGGCGACATGGATTATTGGGCACATGAGAGCGATATGTCGCTCTACATGATCGAGGACGAGTTTATCAATATCGGCTCGAACCTGCTCTCGGAAAAGAACGGGATTGCGGAGGTTGTCGAGCACGACGGCCGCCAAATGTTGCGCCTCAAAAACAGCCACATCCGGCAACTGAACGAATATATCCGCAAGCCGGAAGAGGGGTCGGTTCTTCATTTGGGATTCCGGTACATCTGCGACGAAACGGGCACTCTGCGTATCGGGTTCGACGGCACGGCCGAAGATGGCGATCTTGCGCCCCGGGAGGTTGTGATAGAGAGTTCGCCGGAGTTCCGCACGTTCGAGGTAAGCGGCCTTTGGGACGGCGTGGGCGACCTTGTAGTGGAGTTCACGGGGGATATCTACATCGAACAGTTGGCCCTCACGAACCGCCCGTTGGATGACTACAAAAAGGAGGTTTCGACGCTGTTCGAACAAACCGATGAATATATCAAGGCGGTCGCGACCGAGGTAAACAACCTCGACAAATACGTTAAAGAAGCCGGATGGATCACGGCGGCCGACGGCCATAAACTGTGGGCCACGATCGAGGCCGTCAATGAGATGGGCGAGCGGATCACGACCCATGCGGCCAGTTTCCACGTCACGGCGGCGGCAATCGAGGGGATAGTAACCCGTATCGACGAGGTAGAGGATGAGTTCAGTCATTTGGATAGCTATGTTCGCTCGGCGGGATGGATTACGACCGCCGACGGCAATGAACTTTGGGCGACGATAAAGCAGGTCGATTTGCTCGGCGACGAGATAACGACCCACAAGGCGAGTTTCCACGTCACGGCGGCGGCGATCGAGGGGATGGTTTCGCGGCTCGATACAATCGACAATACGATAAATTCGGCCGGATGGATAACCACCGCTGATGGTAATACGCTGTGGGCCAGTAAAGAGTTGGAAAACGGGAACAAAATAATCTCCTACATCAATCAGACGGCGACCACCGTAACGATCAGTGCGTCGAAAATAAGTCTTGTTGGAGCGATTACGGCCAACGGCAACGTATTTATCAATCCCGACGGCACGATCGTTTGCACCGGTGGCGAGTTCAAGGGCTATGTAAAAACACCTTTCAAGCCAGTGATGGAATCCGACGCTACACGCATACCAGGCGGCTACACGTCCGGGAAATATAAAATTAAAAATGACCTACAGGTAGCGGTATGGTATAATGAAATTGTGCTGCCAACAGACCCGAGCTACGACGGTGCCCACGTATATATATTCGACACAAATTTCCCACCATATACGCGAACTGTTGGAAGCGGTGCCCCTACCGTTGTGACCACTGAGGACGGTCTTGGATTCGGAGGCACCACACCGCCCGGTATAACCGCATTCGACCTGCAATCATTTGTAGAGCCCACACAAATTGAAGTGTTTGCAGAGGTAAAGGAGTTTATGGGCGTGAGGACGTGGAATCCTAACGGTGGTGGCTATCGCACTAAATGGATGGTTCGAGATTATAAGCAAAAAACGACGACATGAAAAAAGTAAATTTCAAAGAGATCGAGATTACCGATATTTCGGGGACAAAAAAAGTGGTGGCCGACGGGCGCAGGGAGTTCGCCAATTTGCTGTACACTTCGAGCAACGGCATCGAGGCCCACGCGCTCGCGTTTAAGATTTTCGGGAGCGACGGGGCGATAGAGGTCACCGAACAGGAGGAGGTTATTATTATGAACCTCGCCGAGCGGCGGTGTGTTCCGGCGTTCATAGACGGTCTGAGGAAACAGTTAAAAACCGAGTAGGCTATGGCAGATTATCCGTTGACAGATGCCCAAATTCTGCAACTCGCGTACAGGGTGCGCGGGTTGATCCGGGCGGAATCGAAGTCGGTTCCGGAGGTTCCGATGGTCGATACCCTTGAGGGGATAGAGTCGTTCCCCGTCGTTCAGAAGATCAAATATGTCCGTGCGCCCGTTTCTCTGCTCGGGCAACCGGCTTGGGATGCGGTCGCCGGTTACATCCAACGACTGGAGGATGCCATCGACAGCATTGACGATACCGTCGCGGCTGTTGTGGGGGCGAGCGATGAGGTCGCCCAGTTGAAAGCCGTAATCGCGGCGGCGAAGTTGGCAACGAGCAACGCAATCTCGGCCTCGTCGAGTGCGACGAGTGCGGCCAAGACGGCCAATAACTCGGCCACGACGACCGATGCGGTCAGGGCACAGGCTTTGGCGGTTATCGAAATCCTCATGCAAATGATCGAACAGGGCCGGGCAGAGATGGAGACTATGCAAGCGATCCGGGAGTTAATCGTCGCGGATGCTCAGCTCGCGCCTACGCGGATGGAGGTTGCGGCCCCGGCGGTACTCACGGTGACGAACCGTGCCGCGCAACGGATCGAGGCGAAGTTGTTCCCCGCATACCTCGTGCGGAACATCCTCTACCAACAGCCGATAAACGGCGGGGCGAGTGTGGCGGTCGCGCCGGACGGGACGTTCGAGATTATCGGTGTGGGCAAAAGCCGGATTCATGTCATACCGGCAAATAATACCGCTCTCTACAAAACCGTCGAAATCGAGGTGCGCAAGCCGAATTTGCGCCTAACCTCTGCCGGCAAGGCGCGGATAACGTCGAGCGGCAAATTACGAATCGTATAACTTAAAAATATAGACACATGGCACTTACAGCAGAACAGGAAGCCAAATTAGCGGCGTTGGCCGATGCCATAGGCGGCACGGAGATGATCGCGGATCTCCCGCTCCTCGCACCCGGGACGGGCGATATTATCATGGAGGGTGTCGGCCCCGATGGGCAGTCCGGAAAATTCGGGTTGTTCAATATCATCAAGTCGCGGGATATGAAAATCGCGGCCCGGCGTTGGGATCAGGCCCAAGCGACCCCGCTCGGCGAGGCTTGGGGCAACCTCGACCTTTTGCGGGAGCTGCCCGGCGAACTCGGTTTAGGGTGTTACCTCACGACCGACGACCGGAAATCGCGCAAACTCGACCCGACGAACCACTACCGTTTTGCCGACGGTACTCCGGCGAAGTTGGACGGCACGTTGGGCCAGTATATGTGGAACTGGCGCGATATGTATTACGCCTGGTGGGTCGAGGGCAATCACTTCTACGAGGGTGTGAGTTTCTCTCCGATTGAAAAGAAGAACGGGGAGTGCTATCGCATTCCGGCCGGTGGCACTTCGGCCCTCGGCAACGGGGTGATCGACCGGACGAACATGATTCTTTGCTCGCTCATTAGCGATGATCCCCAATATCGCGGCGGTGGCAATCAGACGGGTTGGGACGGCACATACCGCACCCAGTTGGGAAAACCGGCCACGTCCATCGCGATGACGAACTTCAGCGTCTACGCTCGCAAGCGCGGCGAGGGTTGGGAATCGCAGTGGTATGTGTCGAGGGCGGTGCAGGAGTTTCTGTTCCGGCTCATTATGGGCACGCGGCACTCGCAGTCGGATTTCAACCCAACAAAGGATGCCAACGGGCTTTACCGTTGCGGCCTCGGGATTGGACTGACGGATGTTAGTAGTGGGAACTGGGGTAACTACAACAGTTACTATCCGTTGGTTCCGACCTCTGCCGGTGTCGAGATGGGCGACGGTGTGGGCGTGGCCCAACATGCGGTGCTCAACGAGGACGGCTCAACGTTCCATACGGCGAACATCCCGGTATTCTACGGCCTTAAAAACCTCTACGGCAACTTGTGGACGGGCGTTCGCGGTTTGATTACCGACGCGGGGCCGGAAGTGTCGAGCGTTTATGTCGCGCCCTCTCTTTATGCGGGTTACGACAACAACAGCGTGGCGGGTATGATTAAGGCGGCGGAAACGTATCGCTCGGAATCGTACATCAAAAAACTTTCGATGAACAAACTCTGCGGAATGCCGACAGAGGGCGGCGCAACCGCCGCAACCCACTATTGCGACTATCACTATGTGAACCATAACAGTAGTCAAGGTCTTCGCTGTCGCTTGGCGGGCGGTTCCGCTTACAATGGTGCGGCTGCGGGCGCGTTTGTTTCGACCTCGCGCAATGCGGTCGCGGCTTCGAATGCGCATTTCTCCGGTGCGCTCTGCTTTTTTGAAGAGGATCCGGTAATGCAATAACCGCCGGAGGCGAAAGCGAAAAAACGAAAACGGGGGCGAGGGCGGGCCTTTGGCCCGTACCGCCCCAAAGCGTTCTTTGAAATTTTTGAGTTCCTACCACTTGAGAATGGAATCTTCGCCGGTATTGGAATACCGGCGAAGCCGGTCGAAATTTTTTTCGATTTTTCGTGGTGTTTTTGAGCCATTTTCGGGCCGTTTTTATGCAGTTACAAGCCAAGCAAAGGCGTCACGGCCAAGATCTTGTTCTTGCTCACTGAATGTCGCAGATCCAGTTTTACCACCGACATTGTATTTCAGGTTAGCATCTTTAAAGTACTCTTTATAATGCCCTGTAACCATCTGTCTCATACCTTTTTTGATATTATCTATAATGGTTTCGTCTGCATCATAAGATGAGATAACTTGTGG
>QMCD01001262.1_pt1 | contig 15765 bp, 18 predicted proteins | sample 1821841 | NCBI WGS metagenome assembly QMCD01 (sample SAMN01991225, study PRJNA193472) | Termite gut metagenome, whole genome shotgun sequencing project. | isolation source: worker | host: Macrotermes natalensis | reverse complement strand
AGGGTCGTGGCTGAAAACGAGAAGGCTGCTACAAGTTTACTTGTAAAGCAGACTGCACGTTTTTGGACACAAAAATTCTGAAAGAATTTGAGATTTGGTGTCGCGCACATAATGGAAGTACAAAGTACTTCCTGAAGTTTTTTGCCGGAGCTTTTTTTCAAAAAAGCGACAGTGGGGTCTTGGGGAAGGAAAAAAGAAAAAGTTAAGTATCTTTGCGGCGATGAAACGTGGAGAGATTGAGATAATGGCCCCGGCGGGGAGTTATGAGTCGTTGCATGCAGCTATTGGTGCCGGTGCGGATTCGGTCTATTTCGGTGTCGGGAAACTCAATATGCGGTCGCAATCCGCCGCTAACTTCACGCTCGACGACCTGGATCGTATCGTGTCGATCGCGCATGCACACGGAGTCAAGAGTTATCTCACCGTCAATACGGAGGTGTACCCCGAGGAGCTTCCCGATGTGCACCGCCTCATCGACCGTGCCGCGGAGGCACGTGTCGATGCGATCATCGTCGCCGATCCGGCAGCGATGATCTACGCCCGCGAACGCGGCGTGGCGGTGCACATATCCACGCAATGCAACATCTCCAACGTCGAGACGGTACGGTTGTATTCCCAATGGGCCGACGTGGTGGTATTGGCACGCGAACTCAATCTCGAACAGATCGCCCAAATTTCACGTGAGATCGAACGGCAGGGCATCCGTGGTCCTCAAGGGGAGCTCGTACGTATCGAGATGTTCGCCCACGGCGCGCTATGCATGTCTCAATCGGGACGCTGCTACCTCTCGCTTCACGAATCGGGACACTCCGCCAACCGCGGTGCATGTCGCCAGATATGCCGCCGCAAGTACCGTGTCACGGATATTGACACAGGGGACGAACTCGACGTGGAGGATCGCTATATCCTGTCGCCCAAGGACCTTTGCACGATAGATTTTCTGGATCGATTCATTGATGCCGGAGTGCGTGTACTTAAAATCGAAGGACGCGCACGGGGAGGTGAATATGTCAAACGTACCGTGGAGTGTTACGATGCCGCGTTACGTGCCATGGAGAAGGGCACCTACACTCCCGAGTTGGCCGCGCAACTCAAAGAACGCCTGTCGACCGTCTTCAATCGTGGATTCTGGGGGGGGTACTATGCCGGACGGCCCATGGTCGAACACAGCCGTCACCACGGTTCAGCAGCCACAAAACGCAAGGTGTATATCGGCAAAGTGACGAATTTTTTTCAGAAAATCTCCGTTGCCGAAGTGCTCGTCGAAGCGGCACCGTTGCACGTGGGTGACGAACTGCTGTGGATGGGTGAGACCACTGGTGTCGTGGAACAGATCGTCGCACAGATCCATGTCGACGATAAACCCACCGACAGCGTATCACAAGGCACTTATTGCTCCATTAAAACCGACATGCTGATTCGACGGGGAGATAAATTATACGTGATGCGCTGATATTCTTTTTCTAAAACCTTTTTTTCAGACCGCCGCTTTTGCTTCCCTAATAGCGAACTGTACCCTTTTCGGAGAAAAGTGTACCCCAAAACCTTTCGGGAAGTACTTGCGTACTTCCATAATTTGCGCGACACCAATCTCAAATTCTTTCAGAATTTTTGTGTCCAAAACCAATCAGTCCACTTACAAGTGAACTTGACGTGTCCTTCAGGCTTTGACCTCGCGCAGAAGGAGGGATACGAAGTATCCAGAAAAGTTTTTGGTGTCGCTTTTCACTAAAAAGCGACGGTCTTGAAAAATAAAAGAGCGACAGTGGGGACAGGAAAGATTATCTATATTTGTGGCTGATGAGGGTCATGAACTCTTCGCGGGTGGGAGGGTGTGACAGGAAGATACCTGTGAAGGCCGAGGTGGTTGTTGCGGAGGTCTGTTTCTCCACGCCGCGCATCTGCATGCACATGTGACTCGCCTCGATTACCACCGCCACACCCATCGGATTGAGTGCGTTCTGGATGCAGTCGCGAATCTGTACCGTCAGGCGTTCCTGTACCTGCAACCGTCGCGCGAAGGTCTCCACGACACGGGCGATCTTCGACAAGCCCGTGATATACCCATCCGGAATATAGGCCACATGTGCCTTGCCATAGAACGGCAGCATGTGGTGTTCGCACAGCGAATAGAGCTCGATGTCTTTTACCAGCACCATCTGTTTGTACTCCTCGCGGAACGTCGCGGAGCGGATGATCTCCATCGGATCCTCATCGTAACCTTTCGTGAGGAATGACATTGCCTTCGCCACGCGTTCCGGTGTCTGCAACAATCCCTCACGCTCGACATCCTCGCCCAGCAGGTCGAGGATCGCTTTGTAATGGTGTGCCAGTTTTTGTGTCTTATCCATTTTGCAGGAATTTTTTCAGTTTTTCCACCGCACGGCCACGGTGCGACAGCCCATTTTTCTCCTCCGGGGTCATGTCGGCAAACGTCTTCGTATACCCATCCGGAATGAACAGCGGATCGTAACCGAAACCCTCGCTCCCAGAAGGCGTCTCGGTGATGTGTCCCTCCACGATGCCCTCAAACGTGTACTCCTGTCCATCCCTTACCAAAGCAATAACCGTGCGGAATCGGGCCCGCCGTTTTTCCGGCCCGTGGAACCCCACCATGTTCTTTAGCAGCAATGCGTTGTTGGCCGGAAAATCGTGTGGGCCCGATTCCGTCGCGTAGCGCCCGGAGTGCACGCCGGGTTCTCCGTTTAATGCTTCTACTTCCAACCCTGTATCATCTGCAAAAACTCCGCCCAAACTGTCGCACTTTGAACGTAAATTTGGGTTTTCTTTGATCCTGTCGAAGGCATATCTCGCTTTTTGTAGGGCATTGCCCTCGATCGTGGGCTGTGTCTCGGGAATGTCCTCCTCGATACCCACCTCGCGGAGCGTCGTCAGCCTGAAGTCGGGGCCCAGGATGGCTTGAATTTCAGCTAACTTGTGGTTGTTATTAGTCGCTATAATCATTTTGTCCCCAGTTCTTCCAATTTGTAATCCGCCGCGATCTTGTCGATGATCCGTCGTACCAGCACGTCCATCTCCGACCCTTCGGTGTAGTCCGCACCGCACACATAATCCACACGATTGTCCTCGATCAGGTCATTCAGGTGGCGTCGCGCGTTGTGCTGCTCCGGATTGTATACCGCAATCGAGTGTCCCCCGAAATTCTTCACCAGCTTCATGCACGGAATGTCCGTCGTACCGTCACCCACGAAGATCATTCGTCGCCACGGCACCGGACGCTTCTCCTCCGGGACGAACTTGTTGATCAATTTGCTGTCATACACGCTCTCGATACCCTTGTTGATCTTGAACATGAATTGCGTCTTGTTCGTGTAGTTCACTGCCACCGCGGGCCAGTACGCAATCCCATCCACATCGTACAGAAACGAGCAGGCGTAAATCTTACGAAACTCGTGTGCAATATCCGTCCCTTCGATCATCTCCTTCAATCCCGACGAGTTGATGTAGTGCACCAATTGCATCCCCCGTGTCGCGGCGTAGGCGTTCAGGCGCGAGAACCACTCGCGCACACCCTTGTAAAGGGTGATGCGGCCTCCGGACGCATTGAACGCCTCGCGGCGTAGCGACAGCCCCTTCGACCGTGCCGCTTGGATCATTCGCGACATGTAGGTCAGGATCATATCCGCATCCTGTGCCTGTGCGATCTCGTTCGACTCGCTCCAAAATTCCTTGTTGCTCTTCCCCACGGCAGGGATGAAATCGTACTCTTGCATGTTGCCCGGAGCCAACGTACCGTCGAAATCGTATACCAATGCAATAATTGGTTGTTCCATCTTCTCCATCCTCTCTGCCCTCACTTTTTGTTGAACATATTCATCGTGCGGGCGAGACCCTGCGTGGCGAACGACAGAATCGCGTCACACGCTTCTTTTACCCGTGTCGATAGTCCATCACGCTCCTCTGGCGTCCAGCGGCCCAGGACATAATCTATCTGAAATCCTTGTGGGAAGTCGCCGCCGATGCCGAAACGCAACCGTGCATAGTCGTTCGTGCCCAGCAACTCGTTGATATTGCGCAGGCCATTGTGGCCGCCGTCGCTGCCCTTGCCCCGCAAACGCAACGTGCCGAACGGTAGCGCGATATCATCCACCACGACCAACAGGTTCTCACGGTCGATCTTCTCCGCCTCCAACCAGTAACGTACCGCTTTGCCCGACAGGTTCATATACGTCGACGGTTTCAGGAGTACCAACGTGTGTCCTTTGTGTCGCAACGTGGCTGTGTCGCCGTAACGTCCCGTCGTAAAACAGATGTTGGACGCCCCGGCAAGGGCGTCCAACACGGTGAATCCTATGTTGTGGCGGGTGTCAACATATTCAGGGCCGATATTGCCCAAGCCAACCACCAGACACTTCATGATTCTAAGGTTTATTTACCGGCAGCAGCCTCGGCAGCGGCACCACGCGATGCACGTGTCACACGTACCGCACATACGGCTGTCGTGGCGGGGGTGATGAACTTCACGCCGTCGTAGCTCAAATCGCCCACGAAGACTGTCTTGCCCACGCCCAGCGGCGTCACGTCCACCACAATCTCGTCCGGCAGTTTGTCCGCCATCGCACTCACGACCAACTTACGCGTCGCCAACTGCAACTTACCACCCACCTTCACACCCTCGGCGTTACCCGTCAGGCGCACCGGAATGGCGATCGTGATCGGTTTGCCGGGTTGTACACGGTAGAAATCCATGTGGAGAATCTCCTCACGCACGGGATGGAACTGCGTGTCACGCAACACCACCTGCTCCGTCTTGCCGCCCAGCGTCAAATCCACAATATACGAATTGGGTGTGTAGATCAGCGGCTTGATCTCCTTTGGATCCACCGAAAAACTGACTGTGTCGCCACCTCCGTACACCACCGCAGGAATCATCCCGTCGCGGCGTACCGCTTTGCTCGCTTTCTTACCGTACTCGCCGCGCTCAACGGCATTTACCTGAATCGTTTTCATAATTTTTATACGTTTAAGTTACCTTGGGCATCACTCAACTTACACCGTGTGTGTAAATCCCATCCATGCTTGCGGGGGCGAAGATACAGAAAAAATTCAAACCGGCAAAACGACACCTCCTTCCGTGGAGATGCGATTCAGTATATTTTCCGCGGCATCGTATTCGGGATATTGACTTGCCTCGGCGTTCAGATGGTTTGACAGGTCGCGGAGCGACGTCATAAACCGCGCTCGCAGCGAGGCCTGCGCCGCAGGCGCAAGGGCTTCGATAGAAGCATGGAGCGACAGCCGCGCCGCATAGGCGGCGGCCTGCGCTACATACTCGCTGCGCAGCGTCGGGTAACCTCCCGCGAGGAGACGGCTCCACAACCGCTGTCCTGTGACGGGGATCAGGTAACGTGACTCGGCCAAAGCAATATCCTCCGTGCCGATGCGACGCTCCGGCAGATACCCCGTGTCTGTGTAGGCCAATTCGATGACCTCGTTCGATGATAAAAGTGATTGCATAAGTTGAGAGACTTAGATGATTTCCTGTGTGTTTTTCGTGATTTGGGAGAGGAACTGCTGTTGCTGTTCGTCCTCGGGGTCGTAGGCCATGCCATCGTCACGACGGGCCTCCCAGATCATCATGTGTCCCGGTTTGGCACGTGTCGGAGGGCAGTTGACGATTTGCAAACCCGACGCATCCACCTGCAACACACGGGAGATCAACTCGCGCAACGGCTCCAGTAGCTCGTTCTGCTTATTCAGGATGACCGTGTTGAGCGCGATCTCGTACTCGTGCAGGATCCGTTCCGCGGAGAACCCCGATGAGTAATCCAGACCGCCCAACGCACGGAACCACGAGTGTGCCACGATAATGTCCGTCGAGGCTTGATCGTGCAGTGCCTTCCAGTCCCCTTCGTTCGGCGACTGTATCGGGATAAATTGCGAATGGTCCTTCTCGTTACCCTCCTTCAAGACAAACATCACCTGCCCGGGTTTACCGGAGAACTTCTCCTCCGCCAGACGCACCACCTGTTCCGCCCGGGATGCATCTTCGACAGTCGCGTCGAGCATCATCACACCCGACAGTTGGAACGAGTTATCCAATCGCGACATATTCCAACGATCCGTCTTGTAGATGATCGCCGAAACGTTCAATCCCGCAATGTAATCCGGAATCCCGTAGTGCTCGAACATCGGTTCGTAATCCTTGTAGTGGATCACCGAACGGAGGGTGCCGTCCCCTTGCTCCTCAAACAGCGGGTAGAGCGGCAGTACGCGCGCGTCACGGGATGTGAAGCGGCTCCAGTCGTGGTGCAACAGTACATGCTCGGAATCCTTCGCGATGCGGCAGCGCGAGGCATCCTGATGGAAGAACGTGAGGGTCGAGTGTGCGCTGTCCGTGACAACCTCGAGGAAGGCGTTGCCGAACAGCACCTTGTCGAACGCCAATTTGTAGATCACCGTGCGGAGCGACTCGTTGTGTCCGTTCGCGTGGGCGATAAATGAGTCCAGCAACGGGTCATCGGTGCCATGGATGAAGCCGCGTCCGGCGATATAGTCCGCCTTGTCGTTGATGATGCGGCGGTGGGTGGTCGAGCGTCGCGACATGAGCGACAGCGCCGAAGGGAACAGGTTGTCGTCGCCCCATCGCCAAAACTTGTCGCTCTCCACGCGTCCGGATTTCAACGTGACGAACGGATCGCCCGAATTGCCTTTGCCGCGGCCCACGGACGCACTGACAAGGGCGGTGGTTTTCTGTTTTTTTGCCATATGATTGGGATAATTGGTGAAAAAAGGGGGCCGGAGTCCCGGCCCCCTCTCGAATAGGTGTTATTGGCAGCGAATTGCCGGAGCGGTATCTTCACCCGTCAGGACGAGCGTCAGGACGGATGGCAGCGCGGGCGTTTTGCCCGACTCGTAACGTGCCTCGGTGAGACGCAATGCGTGCTCTGTGCCGAACTTTTCGGACCAACCGACCAGGAAGACATTCTCTTCGGCCTGCATCTCGATGCGTGCCGCGACCCCTTCGACGGTGATCCGCTCCAGCCAGTCGGCCGTGAGCCACGACCGTACCGGTTCGGGGTCCACGGACAGTGTCAACGTGTGGCGGACGACGGGAAGACCGTTCGCCGTGTCGATGGTTTCGCTGTACTCCCCGCTCAGACCGTGCCGCTCGATCGACAGGCAGGCACTCGGGGTACCCTCCTGTAAAGTTGTGTCGATGCGTGCGGTGCCCGACTCCCCGGCGTCCATCGTGACCGACAGCTCCGGGGCGGGGATCAACCGTACGGAACGAATGGCCTGTCCGGCGTTCGGTTTGGCTGTCTTGGCCATCGTTATACGCCGTATGCGTACGAAATAGCCTCCTCGTCCAGGATTTCGCAACCGATCATGAAGACGGCACGCTGACGGTTCTCCATCTCGTCGGGGTTGTACCACATGCGGATTTCCGTGCCCGGGAAGTCGGACGTGTTCACTGCCACGGCCAGATTTCGGCGATCGGTCAGCAGGCAGAACGAACGGTGGAGGTTTGAGTTGGCGGCCACGTAGCTGCCCACACGCACGTCGACCACCGGAATGCCGTGATACATGAGGCCCTGGCGTCCGTGGATATGATCCGTGTAGGCACCGTCCGTACCGAGACCGTCGAGGTATTTCTCGTAGGCGTTGTAGATGTCCGAAGAGACGAAGTACACCAACTGTCCGTCCCCTTTGTGATCCTTCACCGCTTCCGAGGCGTTGCTCCACACGGAGTCGAAGATGTCGACGGCGTACGTGATGTCCGATGCGTCGGCCGCTGTGTAAGTGCTGGCTGAGATCATCCCGTCGGAATCCAGCGATTTGATCTTTTTCAGGAAGCCGTCGAACGTGTTGCAGGTGGATGCGGTCGTGTCGCCGGCCCAGACGGTCGAACGAATACCTTCGGCGATGGACTGTTTGAAGAGTGCCGTTTCGGCCTCCTCCAGCTCGGTGCCGCAGAGATCGCCCATGTTCACCTCGGGACGTGCCGAGATCAGCTCGTAGACCAACGAGAAGTAGTCCGACGCACCATAACCCATTTCGGCTTTGACGCGTTTCAGTTCGATCGTCTTTTGGAACTTGCGTGCGCTGTTTCCGCCCGTCCAGGTGGCATTGGCCGCGGTGAGCGATTTGAGGACGTTTTTCTGTGCCTCCCACACCTGAACGGTCGTCGGAACGGGCATGTTGTAGAGCACGCGTACACCCAGGTCGAGCGCCGAGGGTCCGGTCAACATGGGACGGAAGAAGATCTGTTCGAGATCCTTGCCGGTGTAAGTTTTGCAATTTTCGAGTAAACCCATAGTGATTAAGAATTAAAAGTTAAGTAATGAAGATTTAGATGAAGGGATCGGTAAAAAGTCGCTTCGCGTCCTCGGCATACGCCCTTTCGTTGGCCGACAGGAGTTGATCGCTGAGCGAGGGGTCTTCGCACGGGTTCGTGCGGGTGGCTTGAATGAGACGTTGGCCTTCGTGTAACACGAGTTCCGTACGGCGGACGATCTCATCGGGTTGCTCCGGTGCATCGAAATGGAAGATACTCGGAGCGGGAGGTGGAGCAGGTGTCGCTCCGGGAGCGGGGACTTCGATTGCCTTGCGTCCGAAGATCTTTTTGAACGGATTGCCGAGCGCCTTGCGCTCCTTTGTCGTCTCCACGGGCAAAACGATCCGGTCGACAAGCCCGGCAGCCATCGCCTCTTCGGGCGACAGCCAACGGCCGTTGCCGGAGTTTTCGGCCATCAGGGCCGAAAACTCAGCTGCCGGGCGTCCCGACCGTGCGGCATAGAGCTCCGCGAGACGGGTATCGGTTTTACGCAGCAGTTCGGTCTTCGAGGCAAGCTCCTCGACATTCCCTTCGGCGGCACAGATCGAGTTGTGGATCAGGTAGAGCGCCTGGGCGGAGATCTCGCGACACCCCTCCGACGCGGCTTGGGCGATCACCGTGGCGGCCGATGCGGTGTATCCGTAGCAACGGGTCGTGATCGGTATGTCGAGCGAGCGGAGCGCGTCGTGGATCAGCAGCGCGTCGTTCACGTCGCCCCCCGTGGAGCGAATGTTCACCACCACACGCGGCACGTCCATTGTGCGTAGTTTTTCGAGCGTCTTCTTGAAGTGTTCGTAGGTGGCTTTCGAGGTGCCGATCGTCCCCTCGATATCGACGAAACAGGTGTCGTCGCGATTGATGATTTGAATGTTCGATTGCATAGGGTTTAATTAAGGGTTATGAAGACACATCGTGTCGATTCGGAGATGGGGTCGTAGTCATCTATGGAGCGGAGCGTGCACTCGACGATCGAGTTGTCGATACGCAACCTGAAAACCGATGCCACGGAAGCGGCCGAGGTGCCGAGATGGAACAGATTCTCGATGTCGTTCGGTTCCAGGTGCAGATAGAGTGTGATCTCCTTACCGGTACGATACTGCCACAGCTCCGTGTTGTAGTGGGTGCGAAGTCCCGCGACTTGGGCGTTGAGGTTCTCGAAAGTGAGGGTGAAACCGTTGCGTGCCACCGTCGACAGACCGTTCGCCAGCGAGAAGAAAGCCAGCGGATAATTATTCGTATTGTGTGGGAATCCCCACCGTTCGCCCTCCGGGAGACGTTCCATGCCGGCATAATAGACCAGTCGGGGTGTGAACGCATGACGGTTGTTGCCGTCCCCTTCATCGATACGCATCACGCGTGCCGATGGGGCGTTCGGATAGCAACCCGTCTCGTTGACCGTCGGTGCGAACAGCGGATTCGACACGGATTTCTCATCGTCGATCGCCGCGGCCGAATCGTTCACGAACGTCCACTGTCCCAGCGCTTCGTTCACCCGTGTCACTGCACGATCCCCGGCACGATAGCGATACGTCCGCGTCCGTTCCATCTCTTGCGCCAGATCGCGTACGACGATCGGTTGCGACGCGTCGATCTTGTCGCTCCAATCCACCTCCGCCCCGAGCGTGTAGAAGCGATCCGACGGTTCGATATAGACCGTTTTTGACTCCTCGTCCGTGAAGATACGCCAGTTGAACAGGTGACGCAAGGCATCCAGCAGCTCCCATTGGCGGATATTGTGACGGGCGATGTCGGCGAAGAAGATCTCGCTGTTCAGCCCCGGTGCGGAGGAGAAATCGGGACGCAGCGACGTGTCGGACAGCAGTGTGAACGATGTGCCGGGATCCCCACCGTAGAAGTAGATTCCCGAAAAATGTTTCGTCTCGCCGGCCGACATCGCCACGGGGTTCGTGTGTAGCGTCATCTCCACCTCGCTCTGTCCCGTTTCTCCCACCCAGCTGTCGTACAGTGCCCAGTCGCCCGGATAGGGGATGAACGTGGATGATCCGACGGGCGTGTAGAACAGAATGGGGGTCGACAGGTTGTTGTGTGCCAGGGTGGTGACTAATTGTGATCGGCCGAAGAACTGTCCCCCGAACGAGGCGCCGTTCGCATCGGTGGTGATGAGGTACGACTGTCCCGGCACGTGATCGAACACCACGGCACGGTAGGTCGTGTTGGGACGCAACTCGTCGACGCGATCCACATAGGGATTCGGCAGTTCCATCCGCACATCCGTACCGTCACCCAAATACACCCCGTCGATTCCCGACAGGCGGGTACGCGAGGCGATTCGGTGGCCGGTGAGGTAGTGAATGTGGAACTCGAAACCGACCGTCGTGTCGTTCGTCGGGGTGAAACGGCACTCGCCACCCTCGACCGTGAAGCAACGGTTGTTCGAGAAGGCGTCCGAAAGGGCTTGCCCGTACTGATCCGTGTCGTTCGGATTGACCGTCTGCACGATACCGCGTATGGAGTTTGCCGAGGCGTGAGGTTGCGCATAGACACGTCCGATAGAGTCGGCGGTGGTGGATGCATTCGTGGTACGTCGCGCGAGGAAATCCATATTGCGACGCATCGTCGTCGTGTCACGCGACGCGTACGCTCCGCTCATGTACAACTTACCGAACATACTTGCGTTGATGAACGCGCTTTTCAACGTGTATCCGGCCGTGTGGAAGAGTGCATTGACGGCCGTTTGCAGGCGGATGAACGGATGGTAATCGTCCACGGAGAGCATTCGCTGGATCTGCCCCACGCCGGATGCCGGTGCAGCGGGTCGACTTTCGTGATGTATCGGGAAGAACTTCACGCCACTGCTATTCGTCCAACTGTTCACGATCGTCGCGGGAGACAGCCGTTCGACGAACGGTACCGCCAGGTCGGAGAGCATTCGTGTGGCGATGTAGGTGTTCCACGTCGGGGTGCGTCCCGATATCTCGACCGTGTAGGTACCCGTGCCATGCTCCGGGTCATCGGTCTCGGCACTGAGAAGCCGCACGGGACCCGTGACGAGTCGTGATCCGTCGACCGAAAAGACGGCTGTGTGCACTGTGTCGTTGAATGCGGTGGCCGCACGCGGGTCCGTGGCACGCCCGAAGACCTTGTCATTCGTCGGAGTTGCAGGCAACGTCAAACGAATCGTGAATCCCTTTCGGGCGCGCCGCAACTCTTGCAACTCATCGGCGTGGTAGCTCAACCGGACACGTTGTTCGGCGTTCAGGTTACATGTCTCACCGTCGATCGTCAACTTCATGGTTCTTGTACTCATCGCAGTGTGTTTTTGGGACGAAACGCAACCTCCATGCAGCTGAGCGATCCGTGCCGTACGACTTTCGACTTATCGCGAACGACCTCGACCTCCTCGTAGGTGACCCCGTCGCTCGTCCGCCACACTTGCGGGGCATCCGTAAGCTCCCGCAGGGCCTCGATCATCCCCTTGGGCTCGAATGCGGAGATCAACACGTTGTCTCTCGAAATAGGGAAAGTGTAATGTTCCACCGATCCGGCATCCGTGCGCCACGCCAACCGGCATCCGTTTGGCAACGGTTCCGCGACCACATATTCGATCTGATCGATCAGCTCCTCATCCTCGTACAACTGCACATAGAAGCGCGTGTAGTCTGGGAACTGTTCGGGATTGAAACGAAAGTGGAGTTGCTTTTTGTTGGTTTCGGTACGTGTTTCGGAGTAGAGGACGTTACCCAACTGGCTGCCGTGGATGGAGAATTGGAGCGTGCCGATCGACAAAAGTGTCAATTCATCGACGTCGCCACGCCGGATGATCCGTTTCCACGGCATGGAGGTCAGGAAGCCGGTGAAATTCCTCGGTCTTGACGTCGAGATGAAGCACCGCGTCTCGGAGGTCGTTCCATCCACCGCCACAGTGATCGCCAGACGCCTGTCGGTCTGTTCGTAAAGCATCTCGGTCGATTGGGGTGGGGCAAAACGCAGGTGTTTGCGGATGATCGGAGCGACGTCGATCTGGGCGGCATAGGTGTCGTAATAGCGTTTGGATGCGATCACCGTGTCGTCTTTGAGTACCGAGAGGACGGTTTCCGGTTCGGAGTTGGCGGTGAAGCGATACGGAAGCTCACCCTGCATCGAGGCATAGAAGGGCGGCAGTAGAGAAATGATCATACTGTACGGGATTATGTAAATAAAATGTTGACGGATGGTGAATAGGTTGTCGACAGATTGTCAACAAGGTGTTGATGATTTTTGATTTTATAGGAGCATATTTCGTACCGCACGCAGGAAAGAGTGAGGGAGTTTAGTAGATCTAAATGACCGAGCGAATGACAAGGAGTTGCGAAATATGCCCTATAAAATCGGAAATACGGCTGCAAATGTATAGTCGTGAAGTACCCCTTGTCAAGAGATACACGAAAATAAATTGAAAATAAATTTCCCCTGAAATTTGAACTCCCTCATAATCAATGCGCTACATCGCTGTCTTTGTCATACCCAACTGTACCCTTTTCTTTAAAACCTTCGCTTTTAAAAAAGGGACGGTTGGGTCCTTGTGTCAAGGTTTTAGAAAGCAGAAGCCCCGCTCAATGAGCGGGGCTTTCTGCTTTCTAAACACTTCACTTAAAAAAACTTACTCTTCAGCAACAACGTTGAATTTCACAACTGCACGGACGTCACGATGCAGGCGTGCCGATGCTTCGTGCTCCCCGAGTGCCTTGACGCTGTCGACGGTGATGTTCTTACGATCGATCTCGACGCCTTTGGCAGCGAGTGCTTCGGCCAGGTCGGCGGACGTCACGGTACCGAACAGTTTACCATCTTCGGCCTTCACACGGATCGTCAACGCGAGGTTTTCGATCTTCGTGGCGAGTGTCTGTGCATCGGCAAGAATCTTGGCATCCTTATGTGCCCGTTGTTTGAGATTTTCGGCCAACACCTTTTTCGCCGCCACGGTAGCCGATTTGGCAAATCCCTGAGGGATGAGGTAGTTGTTCGCATAGCCCGGCTTGACGCTCACGATGTCGTTGGCGTAACCGAGGTTGTCCATATCTTTGATCAAAATTACTTCCATGGTCGTCGTTATTATTTCATACAATCGGTTACGAACGGCAGGATGGCGAGGTGACGGGCGCGTTTCACGGCCTGTGCCACTTTCTTTTGGAATTTCTGCGACGTTCCGGTCAGGCGGCGGGGGAGGATTTTACCCTGCTCGTTGAGGAACTTCTTGAGGAATTCACCATCTTTATAGTCCACGTACTTGATGCCGAGTTTCTTGAAGCGGCAATATTTTTTCTTTTTCACGTCTACCGAAACGGGGTTCAGGTAACGGATCTCGGATTGATTCTGGGTATCTTGTGCCATGATTACTCTTGTGATTTGTTAGCGAGTTTGGTGCGGCGTTTCTCGGAGTATTCGACAGCGAATTTGTCCTGTCTGAAGGTGAGGAAACGGATAATACGTTCATCGCGACGGTACTGTGTTTCGAGCGCGTTGATGAGGTTCCCTTCGGCCGAAAATTCGACGAGGAAGTAGAATCCGGTGGTCTTTTTGTCGATCGGGTAGGCCAATTTTTTGAGGCCCCACGACTCACTGTTCGTGATCTGACCGCCGTTCTCGGTGATAACACCCTGGAATTTGTCAGCCACCTCTTTGACCTGCGTTTCGGACAGGACGGGCGTGACGATGAAAACGGTTTCGTAATGGTTCATATAAAAATATATTAGTGAATAAGGCCCCAAAGGTAGACAAAAATCCCGAAATGTCAAACATTTCGGGATTTTTGTCTAGTTCCGGCCTCAATTATTCGTCCTCCGCCTCACTGATCGCCCTCGCCGCCTCGTAATCGGCGTTCGTGAACGTGTAGGTCCACTGATAATCGTATTTTCCCAATTTCTTGCGATTATAATTTTGATCCCAAGCCAGATTGTACGACGTTTTTTCGTATACAACATCTGACGCCTGAAGATCTTTAGGCATTCCTGGCCATCCATAGGAAACCTTGATTTCATTATCAAAAATAATAACCATTTCTATGTAAAATTGAGAGGGAGGGGGTGCATCGCCTAAACCTCCAACTTCTCTTTCAAAGTTTTGACCAGATTGCATTTCCGTTTGAAAGTAAACGTCTGACTTATGGTCCAATCCTGACAGTGTGATTTTGTGATCACTATTGTTTACCCAAAGATGCAAACCTTCTCCATAATGTTCCTTGATGCGACAACCTCCAAAAGACCAAGCAAACAACAACAGTATGTATAATGTTTTTTTCATAATATGAGACATTTTTAGTGTTTGTCGCGCCACCACCAGTCATAATCTGCAATAAAAGCATCATACTGGGCTGAGGTATATCCAGCCGATAAAAGAGAGGATCGAAGGTGATCCTTAAAATTTGGCCAATTACCCGCTTTGGCAAGATCATGTATGACAGGATATGGCAAACGATTTATCATATCGTTGGGATAAACGCTTCCTCCAGTGTTAAGACGCTGATTAAAACTATCTCTCAAATCCACAAACAAGGGTGAATACCCACCAAGTATCAATATATTATTGCATTCTGTCGTTTCCATACCGCAATATAACAAAAAAGCCGGAACTTAGGAGTTCCGGCCTCAATTATTCGCCCTGCGCCTCACTGATCGCCCTCGCCGCCTCGTAATCCGCGTTCGTGAACGTGTAGGTCCAGCGGACGGCCCAACTGTAGGCAGGTTCCTCTCCTTTCTTTAAAACTTTCCAGACATAATTCTCATCCCAGGTGGGGTTGAAAGGATTATCATAAATAACGTCGGGTTCACGAACAGATGTATACGAACCGGTGCTCCCATAAACCACTGACAGATCATCGTCAAAAACAACTGTGATTTTATACAAAGCTACACGAGGGATGACGGATGAATATTCATCCTCGATTTTCACCTCAAAGAATGTACCTAATTGTATAGTCTCATTTTCGAATGACAGATCCCCGTCGAATACACTTTGACACGAAAGTTTTATTTGATGGTCACTCTCATTGATCCATCTATAACAGGTGATGCCGGCACCGACAAATGAAGGCGGGTATTCGTACCTACACTTACACTCCGTACCTCCACATACAACTATTTTGTCGCATGAGTTCAACTCAACCTCTTTGCTACATGCGCATTTGAAATCATTACGAGTCTCTTTACCTCCACAACCTAAAAAGCAGACAGCCGACCAAGTCAGTATATATATCAACTTTTTCATCACTTATCTCTTGTATTATTAGCTTCCCAATGACGGTAAGGCTCCATGTATTTCGAAGCTTTGATCATAGCGCCAAAGTCACCTGAAGAGGGTATGAAGAGCTGAACCAGTTCTGTGTAGAACTCCTCTAAAGTATAGGGATGTGTCGCCAAGTGGGTCAGCCAACTATATGGCAAATTGGAAACGTCATCATTATGATAATCTGAATTCACCCATCCGTCACTAAAATATCCTTGATTGAATTCATCTCTCAAATCAATGAA
>QMCD01001442.1_pt1 | contig 15771 bp, 15 predicted proteins | sample 1821841 | NCBI WGS metagenome assembly QMCD01 (sample SAMN01991225, study PRJNA193472) | Termite gut metagenome, whole genome shotgun sequencing project. | isolation source: worker | host: Macrotermes natalensis | reverse complement strand
GCAAATATCCCCATTCTGAATTTTCAAGATCGCCGTTAAGAATAGTAAAACCGAACATTTCGTTTTTGCCGTCATATTCACAGATAAAAAAATCTGAGCTGCCGAAAAAATAATGAAACATACAAGGGTGTTCGCGTACCTCCGATACGACCATAGTATCTGTTTCGCCGAGTTTGGGACATTCGCTCAATAGTTTTTCAAGGTGTCTCATTTCATCTGAATATTCAAGGATATTTGATTTTATAAAAATCAATTGCTTTGCGGGGATTATGGCTTCAACTAAGGCAGGGACTTCTATTAATCTTTCCATTTTTGATTACTCCTAAACGTTAAAATTGCCCCGACATACATCGGGGCGATATAAATCTATGCCGATAAATCTTAATTGTCTTCTAAATACCTGTACCAAGTATGGGCGACTTCTTCTAAGGCATACCAAGCAAAGACGTTGTAGAGATTTTCATATTCCGATTTGCGTTTAAAGTTTCCCCATAACGCCTTGCCGATTTGGTCTGGTGTTGGTTTTTCTGTGTTACGGAATACGCCGAACCCTTGAACCATAGAAAAAATGTCTGTGCCGAATTCTTTGGCGGTGTTTTCCATGTGGGAGACAATGTCTTCCCTGTTTTCCCAATAGAAGGTAACTGTTTCGTTGTAGTAAATAAAACCTGTTATGCCAATGTTCGCGCCATGTTCTGCGCAGTTTTCCAGTTCTGACGATAAGTCCTTGAGTTCTTCCGAACCGTAGAGCGGATAACCTAAACTGCGTACAACATTATTGACGGTACATTGTGAAAAACCTGAATTGTCTTTGATATAACAGCGTAAGGCTTGGATTGTTGTTATGTTTGTAACCTCCCCGACTTACAGAGCCGCCAAGAGTGCGGCTTGTTCTGTTTCTGATAATTGACTGCGGAATGTACAACCCTGACACCTTGTATTGTCTTTACAAGACAGACAGATTTTTGACGGGTCAATGATTGACGGCAGGAGTTTGACGATAAAATCGACTGTTAAAGTCATGGGCTTGTCTAAAGCCCAAGCGAGACGGCGGACGGAAACTGCCGCCATTTTTGAGAACTGCGGCGAGTAGTACCGCTTGTTGGTTACGTTATTCATAGAATAACCCCCTAGATTTGTTGTTTGCCCCGATAGCTAAGAGCGGGGAACTTGAGGGCAAACGCACAATTCCGAACTTCCCGCCCCCTTGTAACACCTGCCAAAACGGCAGGCGGGGGGGTGGGTTTTTTGCCCTCACCCTTTGCGGGCAAAAACACGCCCCCCCGCCCGGTTGTGGAATAAGCTTCACTTACGAAGTAAAAAGGCAACGCCCAGCGAAAAAGGCGGCTGTGTGCGTATTCCGAGAAACTCCCCTGTCCCGAAGGGTTGGCGCGGTTCTTGATTGCTGACAGCGAGAAAATTTTTGCATTCAAGAACCGTGCCAAAAGGGTGCGGCGTAACAGGCGGCAATACTGCGAAAAAGGCGGCTGTCTGCGAAGGTTAATGATTTGAAAAAATTGCGAAGCAATTTTGACTTTCTTTCTTCGGGGCGTTGCGTCTATGATAAAAATCAAGCTGTTTTTAAGAAAAGTCTTCTTTATATTAAGAAACTTTTTATATTGAACCGTTTTACTGTCATGATTTTATAAATTCCTGATCAGTGGATCAGTTGGATAAAACTCCCATCTATTACCATTACTCTATAGCTGTGCCATTGTTTTCAATTTCACTAATTTGTTGACAGTGGAAGACTTCCCTCATGGCGTAGAAACTCAACGGTCTTAATGTCGAAGTTATTACAAAGTTGAAACTCAATATATTACGGGAAAAAATTGAATGAATGGCTAAATTTTCTATAAAAAGAGTTCAAATTATTCTTGACTATTTGACTATCTATGTTATCATAATGGTTAACAACTCTTAGAAAGTATCGAGGTTGTTATTCTTCGAGAAGGATAATACAAATAGAAAAAAAATCATTTGTATTTTTGAAATCGATTGCTTTTAAGAAAAACGTGGAGTATGCATGAATAGTAAGTCAAAACTTGGAACCTATACGATGTCGGCAATTGGACAGGATTCTCATAGGTTTGATATGTTACCGCCTATCATAGATTCTGATAATAGTTTACGACCTTTGTTACTTGGTGGAGTTGAATTTCCAGGAGAACCACCTTTACAGGGAAGAAGTGATGCTGATGTTGTTTTACATGCGTTGTGCAATGCTATATCTGGTATAACAGGAATCAACATTATTGGTGATTATGCAGAAAGAATGCGTCGTAATAGCAATATAACAGATAGTGAATTATATGTAAAAGAAGCGATGAAATATCTTGGTGAAACAAAAATTATCCATGTTTCGTTTGCAATCGAGTGTTCACACCCAATAATAACCCCCTTAATTAATAATATTCGTACTAATATATCTAGAATAATTGGGATTCAAGCAGACAGTGTATGTATCACAACCACTAGTGGGGAGAATTTGACTGATTTTGGTCGTGGACTTGGAATCCAAACATTATGTATGATTACCGTTATGAAATGAGAGGAAAAGAATAATGGAAATTATTGCAACTATTGGTGTGTTTACTGAAGATAAGTCAAAAGATGTGCTTTTCGATAGAGTTAGCAAGGCTAGAGAAGCCGGAATCAATACAATAAGAATTAATATAGCAAACATTAATTATGATTATTTGGAACACATGAAAGAACTTCTTCTGCATGTTAGGAATTGTTTTTATGATGTTAAATTACTGATAGACTTACCATATCCAAAGCATAAACCAAGAACAAATATATTAAGCGACAAAAAACCAATGGTGTTAAAAAAAGATGATCTTGTTTTTTTCTGTGTTGATGATTTGGATTATAAAAAGTATGCCTATAAACATCAAGGTGTTCAGGTTACAGGTGTAAACAATCTTGAAAAAATCATTGAACGTGAAGAATTTTATTATGATGATGGAAAAGGCTGTTTTTGTATACAAAAAGTGATAAATGAAAAATGCTTTTTTGCTACTGCTATTTCTGACTTTATTCTTTATCAAAATAAATCTTTCCCAATAGCGTCTATAAATAAAATGGAAGATATCGTTTATGAAAACCTTATAAAATTTTTTTTTGCCATCAAACCTGAGATACTTGCTGGTTCTTTTGTCGAAAGTGTTGATGAAATAAATGAATTCCGAAAAAAGTTTTATTTTGATTATCTATTTATGTCAAAAATTGAAACACAAAAAGCTTTAAATATGATAGTTGAAATTACAAAAGAGTCAGATGCAATTATGGTAGCACGAGGCGATCTTGGATTCAACATTAGCATAGATTTGTTCTGTGCTACACAAAACAGAATCATTAATGTTGCTAGAGATTTAAATAAACCTGTTTATGCGGCAACAGATATATTGTCTTCATTACAGTATAGAAGGGTTCCATCACGAGCAGACATTATTGATTTGAATATTCTTAAAGAATGCAATGTAAATGGGATTATTATTAGTGCATTTATTGAGGATATATTAAATGCCAAAAAATATATTGACAGTGTATTTAAGTAAATAAGAGAGAATTCAGTTTTGTGTTACATAAAGTAATTGATAGAATAAGCGATGAAGTATTTGAGTAAAATATTTAAGAAGCAGAGGAATTTATAGATGGAAATTACTTGCCGTGCTTTTATATTGTTAAAAAATAAGTTGTTGCTATGTAAACAAAGAGTACCAAAACGAGATTTTTGGACATTACCAGGAGGTAGTGTCCAAATTGGAGAAACTTTGTCCGAATGCGTTTCAAGGGAAATTTATGAAGAAATTGGCTTAGAGCTTGAAGCAAACCAAATATTGTTCATAAGAGAATTAATTGCTTATCCTCGACATCGGATAGAATTCTACTTTTCTATTAAAGAACTAAATGATGTAAGATTACTTGACTCGATTAGCCCTCACAATGAAGTGGAAGACTTGCGATTCTTTTCTATGGAGGAATTAAAAAAGATTATAGCTAAACCTGAATGTTTACCTGAGCTTATCGGAATGTTAAACGATAAACAAATAACATTCCCAAGGTATTTGGGGAATACGGCTTAACGGAGATAGTTGTATGAATCAGACGAAAGATTTACAAAAATTATTTTCAAATAAAATAAATACATTGCTGCACCTGAAAGATAAGTTGTCTGCTTCATACATACTTGATTTATACGTTTTCTCTGTCTTTGAATATAATGAAAATCCGGATTTAGTTTTCTCAAAAATTTCAACAATGTTTGAAGGAGAGATTATAATTAGGAGTTCTGCGAGTACCGAAGACCAACATTCGACAAATGCTGGGCACTTTTCAAGTGTTCAACACGTTAATTCTCAGAATAGAAATTCTGTATTTTGTGGTATAAATTCGGTTGTCAAATCTTATCTGCGTGATAACCTTGGAGATTCAGAGTTCATCTTTGTCCAAAAACAGTTAACTGGAATAGCTTTTTCAGGTGTAGCTCTCTCATATGAACCCAACATTGGTAAACCGTACTATTTGATAAATTATGATGATAGTGGTTCAACTGATTCTGTTACAAGTGGCAGGTGTAATCAGTACATGTTCATAGCACGTGATTACAACCAAGCAGATTGTATTGAGTCAAAACTTTGTTATGCGCTATTGGAGGTTGAAAGGCTTTGCAACGAAAGTGAATTAAATGTTGAATTTGCGGTCTCAAACGATGGAGATATTACAATCTTTCAGGTGAGGCGTTTAAAGACTCTATTTTTGCCTAGATTTCAGAAAGAAACCCTTGATAATAAGAACTTATATGCCGCTAATTACTTGTTAACAAAAGATTTTCTTTCTGATATGGCTTTTTGGAATCCATCTGAAATGATTGGAGAAGCACCTCATCCATTAGATTTTTCATTATACGACTATCTCATTACTAAGTCTGCTTGGAATGAAGGCATTGCGGATATAGGGTATTCGGTTATAAAGAAAAATTTGATGACGAAAATTGGTAACAAGCCGTATATTAATTTAAAAAACGCTTTTTATGCCTTAATCCCCTCAGATATTAGCGATGCGTTAAGATATAAATTGGTAAATTACTATTGCGATATTCTCATGAGGAATAAAAACTTACACGATAAAATTGAATTTGAATTAGTATTTACTTGTTTTGATTTCAGTACTGCCAAAAAATTAAGAAATCTTGAAGCCCATGGTTTTGAACGAGATGAATTAAATTCATTATCAAGCACTTTATTTCAAATGACAAGAGCACTCATCGAAAATTATCAATTTATTTTAGATGAAGATTTGCAGAAACTTAACTTTCTGGAGTGTTCATTGGAACATTGTAAAGAAAAATATCCCATAAATTCAAAGGAAAGTATTCTAAACTCTATCAAAGAATTAATGCCTATTATACGCGACAATGGAGTAATTCCTTTTGCACGTCAGGCGAGGTGTGCCTTTATCGCTCACTCCTTATGCATTTCTTTAATTGAAGAAGGATTAATTAATACCGAGGTAATAGATTCTATTATGCATTCAGTTGACAGTGTTACTCGTAATTTATTGCAAGATGCTAACCTTTGGCGTAACAAAATAATATCTACATCTGATTTTTTAAGTAAATATGGACATCTACGTTCACATACCTATGATATAACGTCGCCGACTTATAATGAATTAGAAATTGATAAAATTTTCAGTGAGTATAATTCATTGCATATTGGGGATGTAGATACATACAATGATATAAAAATTAAGTTTCCGCAATCTGAATTTGAAATTTCTGAATTTATAAAGACAGCAATTGCCCAACGAGAAAATTTTAAATTCATTTTCACCAAGGCTCTATCATACATATTGGACTCCATAGTACAATTGTCTAAGCAGTTGGGAATTTCTCGTAATGATATATCTTATTTATCACTTGATGAAATATATAATTTTTTTTCTGACAATAGAAATAACCTAGAACTACAGAAAACTATTTGTAAAAACAAGCATGATTATATCGTTAACTCGCTTTTGGCTCTACCCTCAGTAATAGCTGAAGAAAAAGACTTCGAGGTAATAAAGGTTATGAAAAGTTCTCCAAACTTTATTACAAACAAGTTTGTTGAAGGTACGATAGTGTGTCTTGGGTCTTCCTCTGAACAACACTACGATGTTAATGGAAAAATTGTGGCTATTCAAAATGCAGACCCTGGATTTGATTGGATATTTGCAAAAGGTACAATAGCTGGATTGATAACTAAATATGGAGGCATGGCTTCACATATGGCTATACGTTGCATGGAGTTTGATATACCGGCAGCTATTGGATGTGGAGAGTTTATATACAATCGAATTATTCAAGGTGAAAAAGCGATACTTGATTGTATGAAGAAAGAGGTATATGCCCGATGAAAATTGCACTTGCCTCTGCAAGACAATCAGTAGATAATCACGGTCAGGAGATTCTTCAATTTGAAGAATTATATTCTGAGTATGTATCCCTTTTGGGTTTTCAAGTATTAGTGCTACCTTTGAGAACAAATAGTAGAGATATCATGAAACTAAATCCAGATTTAATATTATTAACTGGAGGAGGAGATGTTCCTTTAGAATATTATGATTCTGATGTAGACGTAACCAATCAAAATGATAGGAATCTATTAGAGATGACTTTAATAGACTTTGCTTTAAAAAATAAAATTCCTTTATTTGGCATTTGCAGAGGAATGCAAATGATTAATGGTTATCTTGGTGGAAAAATAATAAGAAATCGTGTAAATATCCATCCGGTAGCAGTTGAACACAAGATACGAGTTATTGAAAATAATACTGATTGCGATACAAATAGTTTCCATCGTGATGTTGTAATAGTTGAATCCCTGTCAAGGGAATTAAAAGCTATTGCACTCCATCAGACTTACAATCATATTGAGGCTTTTTGCGGAGTCAATTACCCTATACTTGGAATACAATGGCATCCTGAACGACTTGGAAAGGATTCTGTTTGTAGGCAGTTTTCCGATTTATTAATAATGCGTCTCATTAAAAGGGAACTGATAAAAAATTAGTCAGAGAGTGATAGAGGAAGGTATACTATGAAAGCAATAATTTTAGCTGCTGGAAGAGGTTCTCGTCTAGGTAAATATACACAAGATGTACCCAAAGGAATGTTAAAAATTAGTGGCAAAACAATCCTTGAAATACAATTGGAGTGTTACCGTCATGCTGGCATTAATGACATTTCGATTGTTGTAGGGTATAAAGCAGAAACAATCAACTATGATGGGGTTAAATATTATTATAATAATAATTTTGATAATACCAACATGGTTGTATCACTAATGACTGCGGAGAATGAATTCACCGATGACACAATCATTAGTTATGCAGATGTCCTCTTTAATCCGCTATTATTAAAACGAGCAATCGAATCACCTTATGATGCTGCTGTTCTTGCAGATAGCAACTGGGAGGCATACTGGCGTATGCGTTATGATTCAACAAAACAAGATTTAGAAAGCCTAATAGTTACTGAAACAGATAACATCATAGAAATTGGTCGCCCAAATGTTGATAAGAAATTCATGACTTTGAGATATATTGGTCTGATAAAATTCTCTAAAAAGTGTCTTCAAGATGTTAAGCAAGTAGTATCTAAAGCCAAGAAAGATTATAAGGAAACTCCTTGGAAGCTTTCTGGGAAACCATATCCCAAGGCATATATGACAGACCTATTACAAGCACTTATTGATACAGATATTTGTGTGAATGTGGAAAAGGTGGCCAATGGGTGGATTGAATTCGATACTGAAAGCGACTATGAGAAGGCTCTTATGTGGATCGAAAATGGAGCTATTAATGCATTGCTAAGTGATTTCAATGCTTTAATAAAATAAAATTCCTAGGAGGAAAGTAAATGAAAATTATTCTGATTAGACATGGGGAGTCTATCGATGATGTTTTAGGCTGCTATGGAGGTGCAGCCGATTGGGCACTCAGTGATTCTGGAAAAAAGACAGCTGAAGATGCTGCACATTCGCTTAGCGATATGTCAATTGATAGAATTTATTCAAGTCCATTAAAGCGTGCTATTCAAACGGCTGAAGCTATTAATTCGAAAAAAAACTGTGGCATAACCACTATCACAAATCTTAAGGAACGTAATTCATATGGAGTTCTTTCAGGTTGCAATAAAAACGACTGTAAAGATATTTACGGATATCTTTTGGCAGAATTTAAGGGCAAACCCGGAGATTACTATTCTGACGAATTGGTGTTGGGAGCAGAGCCAAATTCTGAGTTTGACCAACGTATAAAGGAGGCATTGATAGCTGTTGCGACTGATGCTCAAGAAAAAGGTTATCAGTCTGTAGCAGTTGTAACACATGGGAATGCAACACGTTCGATTTATAAAAATATCCTTAATTTCAATAAGCAGATTGATTTAGATCTTCTGGCGAAATCGATTATTGAATATGACGGAGGTACATTCTCTCTAATTAGCAAAGAAGGAGTATATGAAAAGTAAAAAGAAAGTATCAACAGAAATAGTGATGTTTTTATTTCTATTCCTATCGATACTTGTAGTTATTCTTTTCATCGTATTAAGGGCAGGAGGTTCACAGTGTACAACTCCTGCCTTTAATAATTTTTCGTACACTATCGTAAGTCAGTATTCCCATATATTAGATATAGTGAACAACTTATCCTTAGCGTACATTATGTCATACGTTTTTTATGCAGTCGCATTGATACCAGAGCGAAGAAAGCAACAATCTATCAATAATTATATTAGAATATATTTGATAAATTTATCTCATCTGCTTGATAACATCGTATCGGTGTCAAAAATGTTTACAGCTAATGGAAAGAAAGCATTAGCAGATAGTCCTAATTTGGCGTCTACGTTAAACAAAGATACTGAACAATTGGTCTTTTTAACATATCGAGAACATTTTATCAGGTTTTACATGAAATTTAATGATGAATATCTACATTTGCTACATTATATTACATTTGTAGATGATGATCTACGTGATTATTTATATAAAATGATTACATGTCCTTCTTTGCTTTTAATAAAGGAATTATTCATGAATATAAAAAACAATGAGTTTGATTGTGTGTTTGAAAAGATTTTTGATTATACATTCATTGAAACACTTGGTATTGAAATAAAGAAATATTTTGATTTATGAGGAACGAGGAGTGATATAATGACAGTATCAAAATACACAGGCTTGATAGAGGCAATTCAAAGACATAATCTTGTAGTAATAGTTGATTTACCATTAACAACCCGAAACATGAATGAAATATCGAAAGAATTTATAGCTACTAAATTAAAAGAAAAAATAAATGTTAGCGAGGAGTATACGTTTGAACAGATAGTTGAATTGGGTATTCGAAGTCAAGGTAAAGAAACCTTTATTCCATTATTAAATAGAATTTTTAATCAAAACGGAAAAATTCTTCAAAGCTATTATACATTCTTTAATGAATTAAATATTAAATATATTATCGAGGCTCATTATTCGCCTCTTTATAGAAATGCAATCGAAGACGGAAAAATTAAAGGATGTTTCTCATTTTATGGAAGAGATGACGACTTTCTATTTAATAATAATAATAAACAGATAATTGTTTCTTTATTTGGAGATACTGAATACAATAAAGATAAACTAATTACATCTCAAAATGATTTTAATGCCTTCTTCGCTACCACAAACAGCATTTCTTCATGTTTACATAGTATATTAAAAAGTACAATTCTTTTTATTGATTTTGACCCTAATGCAAATAGATTTAAGTGTATATACGATTTTATTTGTCAAAGAAATGGTAAATATCCCATTGAGGCTTTTTTAATAAGTTCTACACAGGCTAATCAATTGTCTTATGACTCTAAGGAGAATCTCACAATAATAAAATCTGACACATATACTTTTTTCCAAACTCTCATAAACCATTTACAGATTTCTTCTCCCATTACTGATAATGATGTAGGTCATATAGGAGTATTACCACAAGTGCCTTATAAATACCTACATAGTTTTGAAAAGAATGAACATTATATATTTTTTGGAAGAGATAAAGAGATTTCTGAATTATCTTTACGAGTTCGTGGTGCTAAGCAAATATCAATGTTAACGTCTTTATCTGGATATGGAAAGACATCATTAATAAATGCCGGATTGATTCCAAAATTAACAAATACTCAGGATTACGATATTTATTATATTCGTTCTGGAAATAATCCATGGGAGAGTGTAATAAAAGCTGTTTTCAAAAAAACATCCAATACTTTTAACTTAGAAGAAATAGATATAAAATCGTTATCAAATAAAAAATATCAATTAATAATTATAGACCAGTTTGAGGAATGTTTCATTGAAAATACAGAAGATGAATTAATCAATATTGATGAAAAGATGAAGCAGTTATTTAATTTTTTTCCCACAATATCGATCTTAATATCTATAAGACAAGACTTTTTTACTTATTTGACGAAATTTAAATTTTTAAATGATGCTCCAATTAGGTCAACTTACAGCCTTAAGCCATTATCGATTACTAGTGCAATTGAGGCAATAAAAAGACCAACTGAATTTAAAGAATATGATTATATATACGAGAACGGCTTAGTAGAACAAATTGCAACAGATTTAACTATAAGTGAAGATGGCAATAATTCATATATTGACCCTTCACAATTACAAATTGTCTGTTATTTCCTATATCAGGAACTGAAAAACAGACAGGGTAAAATCATTACCTATGAAATTTATAATGATCTTAGAAAAGCAAGCGGCATTCTTGAAAACTACATAGATGAAAGTTTAAAAAATTATACTGATAGAGACCAACGTTTAGGTAAAGAGATATTAAAATGTCTTGTTTCATCAAAGGGAACAAGAATACCAAAAACATCGATGGAAATAGTTTTAGAACTATCAAAAACTGATGAAAAAAAAGAACAATACATGGAAAACGATGTTAAATACATAATTGAATGTTTGGTAACAGCTCGACTGTTAAGAATTCGGAACCAAAGCGAAAACGAACAAGTATATGAATTGACTCATGAGTACATTATTCGTAAGATCACAGAGTGGTTGGATGCGGAGACTTTAAAAATAAAAGAAGTGTCAGAATTACTTCGAATAGAATATACAAAATGGACATTATACAAAACTATTATGCCTAAAATTCAATACGATGAAATATGGAAATATAGAACTAAGCTCAATTTTACTTTTCAAGAAAAATCATATATTTTATTATGCTTAATAAGTTACTCAGAATATGATATGGAAGAAATGAAATACTGGATATCTATAAATAAAAATAATGACTCTTGTGATTCCGCTTTAACCTATGCAATAAATAATTTTAAAGGGAAAAAAAGAGTCTTTTCAGGAATATTACTTCATACCTTGTATCCCAAAGAATGTGTAAAAGAAAAAATATGTGCTGTTTTTTCGGATAATATAAACCCGCACCTGACCACTGTAGAAAATGAAATTAAGAAATTTGGTGAGATAATTGATAAGGAGTTGTTAAAAAAACTACATATTTCACTAAATCGAGCCAGAACTGCAAATATGTGTCCTGTTCAAGCTAATTCCGAGGTTAGACTAGGACTTTCTTCAAAAACAGGTAATGAAATAATAAGAAAATACGATTTAGGGAAACGTTTTAAAGTTTTTTTTCCAGATAGAGAACGTGTTGTTAAGTTTTCCACATATCAAATTGATAAATATACAGTAACAAATCGAATGTATGCTGAATTTGACGAACATCATCTTTACAGTGAAGAGTATGCTGACTATCCTGTAGTTAATATTAGTGCAACACAAGCTCTTTCATATGCTCACTGGTGGGGGAAAGATTTGCCAACAGAAGACGAGTGGGAATATGCAGCCCGTGGCACGGATTTTCGCCATTTCCCATGGGGCAACGATTGGGATTATGAGACCGAGAAAACAAAAATCGAATCTGAGAAACTTTGCAATACGAGTTTGACAGGAACAGATGGTCCAAGAAGTTCAAAAGAGTATTCTTCCGGGATAAGTCCTTTTGATTGTTATAATATGGCTGGAAATGTATGGGAGTGGACAAAGACTTCTGTTCAAAATGATACAGCCCGCTTGTATGTTAAGGGTGGATCATGGAGTATGTTTGGAATAATGCCGTGGACTTGGTATCGTTATATTTCATCTCGTGAATCAGGGCAGCAGAATATCGGGTTTAGATGTGTTTTGAGAGGCGAGATATGATTTACTCTGAGTATTGTCAAGATGTTTTATTCTCATTTTACGATCAACGAATTACAGACTTTTTATCAAATGGTCAAAAGGGATTAGCTCAGAATGAAGCATTTGAATGGCTACACGAGCATGAGAAAAGGTTATGTATTTCTGTATCATGGAATTGGAAAATAGCAAAAAAACAGATTGCAGCGTTTTACTTTGGGAAAAATCCTTCTGTCCAGATTCATTATCATGATAACATCAATAATGGAATTGAATTTATTAAGCATAATGTTAATAATAATATAAGGTGTTCCTATCATAGATTTGATACTGCGTGTCATTCAGAAAGTCGAAAAATAAGCCTAGAATCAATTGAATGGCTCAAACAAATAAAAAGAAACATGTCTGAAAAAGATGTAATTGATATCTTTATAGAGACTTCAACTTCAACCACTACCTGTTTTCGCCGTGTATCTCTTCAATATAATGAAGAGATAGCATATGAAATGGGATATGGGCAAGCGATGAATGTATTTGAAGCAGAACGAGGGCAACACGATGTTGCAAGTTTAACCATAAATAATAATTTACGGATAAAGAATAGTTTTCATAATCCTCAGCTAATGAGTGATTTAGAAATGTTAGTGTTTTATTATGAAAACTATTTTGCTGTGAAAACGCATACTCTGTGTTATTATTTAGGTATTCCTCAAATATCTATTGAAGGCTATTTCGATACAACAAACCCAAATAAAGCACCAGTTATTGTAGATATTGATTTACCGTTCGATAGAGCATTTTTTTGAAGAGATCTTTTAATGATTGAAATTATATATTATGTCCATGGTTCGACACTTGATAATGAAACCCATATTGCCACAGGTTGGGAACAGGAGCCTCTTTCTCCCAAAGGTATAAGACAGACAGAAAAAATGGCAGAAGAGATTGACAGTAGAGAATTTGAATTAATTTATACATCAGATTTGTTACGAGCAATTCAATCGACTGAAATTATTTTTTCAAATTGTAAGAAAAAAATTATTACAGATTGGCGACTCCGTGAATGTAATTATGGTGATTTTACTAAAAAATCAAGTTCCATTCTACAATATGATAAGCATATAAATAACCCATTCCCAAATGGCGAGTGCCTTCATGATGTTGAAATAAGAATACGTAAATTTCTGAGTGAATTGGAATTAAAAAAGTTAAGTAAGATTGCAATAGTCAGTCATCGGATACCCCAGTTAGCCCTTGATGTGATAGTTTCAGGACTTTCATGGGAAGAAGCTATTAAAAGAGATTGGCGTATCTGTGAAAATTGGCAACCAGGATGGTACTATCTTTATCAAGAAGATAACTTATGAATGAAGGGAATAAAAGAAGACCAGTATTATAAAAAGTAAATATAAGAGCGAAAAATTATACATTTCCTATCTCTTTGCTTATTTCTCATTCATCTTTTGTCATTGCTCTTTTCTGCTTCTCCACATAACTATTTTGCGCTGTAGACAAATTTGCAAGCCGCTGTTTTAACAGAGCTTTTTCGATGGGATCAATGCCGGGGGCGCGAAGAATATTTTGAAGCCGTGTTTTATGGGAATTACAAGCAATATGAAATGCGTCTTTAGGGAAGCCGCTTACACGGTATTCTTTACGATGTGGATATGTTCCTTCCGCACCTTTATATAAGGTTTTATCTTCAACAATTTTAAGGGCAATAAAAGCATCATCGAAATCTTCGATGGCTTTTGTCAAACTGCTTCGGCTGTCTTTATCGCTCTCATCGCAAAATTGAAATTCTTGATTGATAAAGGTATATTCGGCAAGAATAAGGGCTTGAGGATCGCCAGCAGTTTGAGCTTCCTTAAAAGCAGACATTGCCAGTGCTATACCTTCTTCATAGGAAATACGTCCTTCTTGCTCCTTTCCTCTAGTAGCAAAACCCTTGCGACCATAGTCTATACCAGCCGTTGCAGTAGTAATGCTATCAACTAAGCCAATTATGTCCAAATTCAGCCTCTGCTTCTGATAAATTCCATCCGCTAGTTAATAGATATTCTGCACCTACTTTTTCTTTTATTACTTTTGCTATATAAGGTGGGATTGGGGCTGTTTTCATGAGGTTAATTCCCCCTTCTCTATCTCCTGATTTTATTAATTCAAAAGCTCTATTCGATATTGATAGTTTTTCATCAAGGGTCATGATTTCATCTCCTTATGTTTATAGTATACCAGGTATTTTGAGCTCTGACAAGCAAAGAAAAAGAGGAAAAAAAGTGTGTATAGAGAAAAAATCCAAATTTTATCTCTATTACTCTTTTCTCATTACTATTTTGTAAAATTTGCACTAAATACGCATATCTTTATGACTTTTACTCGCATATCTTGAATAACATGGCAGGAAACAAAAAACATTTATATACGCTTATGCCTCTTGAAGACTTCAAGGCTGTTTTAGGTGTTGACGACCGGGACGATTCGATAAGCAAGTATTGTCTTTTGACTTCTACTTGCACGATTGCACAATACTGCAAACGGCGATTTTTACTTGGAAAACATTTTGAGCGGATACCCTTCTATGGTGAATTGCTTTTACCATTACGGGAATATCCGGTTACTGAAATACTTTCGGCTCATTTGGTTACCGATTGTAGAGAAGCGTCTCAACTGATAGAGCCGGATTTCTATTGCCTTATTCCTATCTGCGGAACGCATGAAGATATTCCTTTCGATATTTCCCTCTCCCCTGCTTTAAAACGATACCGGAATATATCAGCTGTTAGCGTGATTTATAAAGCGGGATATTCCCATTCTGATATTCCTTCTGATTTGAAAGCGGCGTGTTTGGAATTGGCGGTGTGGAATATGAATCGGTATAAGTCAAAACAAATTGGAGTTAAGAATGAGAAATTAGCAAGGAGCAATGGGAGCGGGTTTGAGATGTCCATGCCGGAGAATGTGAAATCTTTGCTTGAGCCGTATAAGAGGAAAACAATATGACAATTAGCAATGAGAAATTAGGAATGAGCAATGAGCAATGAAAGAAGGTTTTCTTATTGTTTAAGCGTTTTCGTTATGGAAATAAGAAGACGAAGGAGTTCTTTGCAATCTTTTACTATGCTGTCATATTCGGCTTGCGATAAAAGTGTGATTTCTTTTAGCAGATCAAGCCAGTATTCTGTTTCGGCACATTCTTTCAAAGATATTGTTGCTTTCGCTAAAAACTCTTTTCGACTGATAGCATATTGGGCTTCGGTTAAATTTGCTCCTATTGAAGTACCGGAGCGTAATAATTGTTTTGCAAGTGTGAATTCGCGTTTTTCTTCGCAAAGATATTTATATAAACGATATACCCTGATTGCAAATTTACGGCTTTTTTCCAGAGCAGCATTCATATCTCTATGTATAACATATCTGTCACTAATGAGCAATTAGTAAGGAGCAATTAACAAGGAGTAATGAGAAATGAGCAATGAAGAAAGAGAAATGTATACAGAAGAAAAGATTATTTTCGCTGTGA
>QMCD01001259.1_pt1 | contig 15779 bp, 12 predicted proteins | sample 1821841 | NCBI WGS metagenome assembly QMCD01 (sample SAMN01991225, study PRJNA193472) | Termite gut metagenome, whole genome shotgun sequencing project. | isolation source: worker | host: Macrotermes natalensis | reverse complement strand
CATAGTTGCCCGTGAGGGTTTGTTGGTACTGGCGCAGCGTATCCCCTTGGGTGATGATGCAGGGATGAAAGTGAAGCCAATAGGGCAACCAGCATAAAGCAAACAAGTTTCTTCATGAACGACGCATCTCCTCTATGAATTTCTATTTCGGGATAGTCCGATGAGATTAGTATATTAGCTGCGCCAAACGCCGTCTATGTGACGATTTCTAGATTTACTAGTATATATTCTAGTGAATTTTATGCTGTGGAAATCCGGCCGCCGGGCTAATTCCGCAAATCGGAAGGATTGGCCCCGGTGAACTTCTTATAAATTTTCAGAAAATATTGATAATCGGTGAAGCCCACTTTTTCCGCTATTTCGTATACCTTTAGCCCATGGTCCGTCAGCAGCTCCTGCGCTTTTTTGATTCTGAACCCGTTGATATAGTTGGTAAATGACACCCCCTTTTCTTTCTTGAAGACCTGCCCGAGATAGGAGGTATTGATATGAAAATCGGCGGCCATTTGGTTCAGCGTCAGGTTTTTATAATAGCTTTTTTCAATGCGGGAAACGACCAAGTCGACCACGCCGCGACTTTGCTTTTGCAGGGAAGCGGTTTTGTCGAATAGCTTTTCCAAGAGAAGATAAAAATAATCTTTAAAATCATTCACGCCGCGCATCTTCATAAGCAGGGTATAATCGTAGTTGGCAGCCGCGGAAAAATCGACCGGGGCTTCCGCGGAACGGAATATGCCCGCTATTTCGATGATAAGCCGGATAACAAAATTCCGGACATAGTCTACCGTCACAACATGCCCTTGCAGCTCGTGGAAGATTCCGTCCATATAGGCGCAGAATTCTTCTTTTTCCCCGTTTGTCAGAAGCTCCTTGACTAAATCATAGTCGACATTCACAACAGCCGTTGTATCCGAATCCAGCACTATGTCTTTATGCCATATCACGCCGTTATTCACTATAAAAGCGCTGTAGTCAAGGCTCCTGACGGCGCTGCCATAGGACGTCCAAACGTCTTCGAGCGCCGAGACGTGCGTTCCAACGCCGATCAATGCGGAAACGCCTAAATACTCCGGGACGTAGGACGTGAGCTTATTCAAAACGGCTTCCGCGGTTTTATACATCTCAGAAACCGTATCATCCAAAAAGAGAATCACGATTCGCCCTTTTGCGTCGATAAAGACCACGTCGGAGTCCCGCGTCAATTCAACGCATATATTGTTTACCGCGAAGAGCGCCAGCTGTTCGTTATCGAAAAATTCCCCGCCGGAAAAATCCACGCTGCAAGCCGCGCACAGATATTGCTTTGCTTCGAGCGATAATCCAAGGAACGAGGCCTTATCCTCGAACTCTTTCATCCGTATGTTTTTTGTGACAAGCCTGTTTAAAAGGTTTAGTCTAAGCAGCTCAAAGCCTTGAATCTGTCGCGTGTGCAGCAGCCTCGTCCTTTCGATGCCCTGCACCGCGTCCGAAAGATTCATGGCCAATTCGTCGTTGTCTATCGGCTTGAGCAGGTAGCTGTCTACGCCTAGCTTAATGGCGTCCTTCATATATTCAAAATCGCTGTACCCGCTTAATATCATGATCTTCATGGAAAGGCCCAGCTCTTTTATGGTTCTGATCAGCTCTATGCCGTCCATTTTGGGCATTTTGATATCCGTGATTAATATGTGAGGAAGATTGGATTCGATGATCTCCAATGCCGAAATACCGTCGCCGGCTTCTCCGGCAATTTCCAGGCCAAGGTTGTCCCATTCCACCGTCTCGCGCAGGCCCTTGCGGATCATCGGCTCGTCGTCAACTATTAGCACCCTGTACATACTGCTCCATTTCCTCCTTGCTCATGGCCGGAAGCGTGATGATTACTTTCGTTCCTTCATGTGGCTTGCTGCGGATTATTAGCCCGCTGCCTTCCCCAAACAGAATCTCAAGGCGCTGATGGATGTTGCTCAAGGCGATATTATCATCGCTGCTCACATCCAAGCCGCCTGTAATGCGCGCAACAGTTTGCGCGTCCATACCCTTGCCGTTGTCCGTTACTTCCAGCTTCAAGCATCCGCCGGATATATAGCCCCTAATGCCGATATGGCCGCCTGCGGCCGTCTTGCTTAAACCGTGCTGGATCGCGTTTTCCACCAAAGGCTGCAGTATCAGCTTCGGCACGCCCTTTCGAAGCGCTTCCGGTTCAATGTCGATGGAAACATCGAATAAATTATCATAACGCAGCCTCTGCAATTCAATATAGGAGCTAACGTAGCCGGCTTCCTCCTTCAGGTCTATAAACACGCCCTGGGTCTGCATATTCCGCCGCAGCATGTTCCCAAGAATATGCACCATTTTCGCCGTCTGGACTGCGCCGTCAAGCTGAGCCGTAACCCGGATGGACTCCAGCGTATTGAAAAGAAAATGCGGGTTGATCTGCGCCTGAAGCGCCCTAAGCTCGGCGGTTTTCGTTTTGATTTCGAAGATATAGACGTTTTTGATGTATTCCTCGAGCCGCTCGCACATGGCGTTGAAGCTCTGCTCCAAGTAGCCGATTTCGTCATTAGAGCTCAGGACGATGCGATTTGACAGATCGCCGCCTTCCACCCCCCGCATGTTCTTCACAAGCGAGCGTATGCGCTTGGTAAATACGGACGCCGAGATCAAGCTTATGAGCAGCGTTCCCGCGATACAGATCCCTATGACGTTGTAAATGCTCAAACGAATGCCGTTGGCCTCCGCTTCAATCGCCTTCCGATCCGCGACGCCGATGAAGGTCAGGCCCATCTTTTCGGAACGCAGCTTGTTAATAACGTACTTCTCGTTGGACATAAGCCCCGCGAGATCGTCCGCCCCAAAGGAATGATAGGGGAACACGCCGCCCTCATACACGCCGGAAGAATCAAACAATGCATAATTGTCGCTGTCAACCACCACTATATTGCCCTGAAAGCCCTCGGAATCCTTGTAAGCGGCTTCGAAAAAATCCGCCTTCACGTTGATAACCGCCAAGCCTATAGGCGCGTCGAACCTGACGGAGTTCGAATCGAACAAATAAATACAGAAAGTGATTACCGGAAAATCATTGAGGCTCGCCGCGTTAATATACTCGGGGATATAGTTCGGGATAATCGTTACGCGATTGTCGATTTGCTCCCTGCCTAAAAAATCGGTTCTATAAAAATCATAGTTGAGCGATACGTCGCGGGAAGGGGTATTCGAATAAAAAAATACATCCCTATTATGGTAGTCAAGAATAAAGAAATCGCACATGAAAGCGTTTGTGGCGCAGGTATCCCTAAGATAGCTGGAGATAGCGGACAGCTTCATGCCGCGATTCGCTTGCAATGCCTTGTTCTGATCGATGGAATCGACAATACTCGTATTGTTGTTGAAGTATTGCTTCATATATAATCCCGCGAATACGCTGTTGATTATATTGAACTTGTCGTCGCTGTACGTTTTTACTTTCTCGATGGCTTCCCGCTCCAGCATTGATTCTTTTTCCACAAGGATGTTAACCATGCTGGACGTAATATAGTAGGACGTAATCCCCAGCCCCAAAAAGATAACGAGGCAGTATGTAAACAGCATTTTGATAAAAAACCGGTTCTTAAAAGCCAGCTTCATGCGCTGTCCACCTCCTGCTAAGTATACTATGTTTAGTTAAGAAAACCTGTAGGGGCGAACTGTGTTCGCCCGCGATTACTGTCCGCCTGTAGGGACGCGATATATCGCGTCCGTGATGAGTGAATCGCAACATTTTGGGTCACGGACGCCATATATGGCGTCCCTACAATATGGTCACGGGCGAACACAGTTCGCCCCTACAGAAATCGCTAATAAGACCGAAGTACGTTAACGTTATACGTGGGCCAGGCGGCCCGCTTTGCCGATTTTAAGCATTTTGCCCCATATGTTGATGTTGACAGGCGGCCCGGAAACCAGGCGCACATCGGCGCATTCTTGCGTTACGCATACTTCGATGCGCGAGCCCCGGTAAAAAAGGCGGAACGTGTAGCGCTTCCACTGGGGCGGGATGACGGGGTTAAGCGTCAAAACATCCGCGTCCGTGCGCAGCCCGCCAAAACCGGATACGACGGAGGCCCATACGCCCGCTGACGCCGTCGAGTGCAGCCCCTGATCCGTATTGAGGTTGTAGTTCGACAAGTCCTGACAAGCGGCGTACTGTAAAAACGCGTACGCCTCGTCCAGCTTGCCCAATTCCGCGGCGAGTATGGAATGCAGCGCCGGCGACATGGAGGATTCGTGCACCGTCCTCTCCTCATAGAATTCGTAGTTGGCCTTTTTTTCCTCCGTGCTGTAATCCGAACTAAAGAAATACAAAAGGTTTAAGAAATCCGGCTGTTTGAGCATATTGAATCTGAAAATTTTCACATAGGGCCAGTTTTTATAGATCGGAATCTGCTCTATCGGCAGCTTTGAGAGATCGATATGCGGCAAATCGAAGTAGCCGTCGTGCTGTTCGTAGACGCCGGTAGCCTCGTCTTTGTTGACGCGCATATGCTCCGCCATTCTAAGCCATTCTTGCGTTTCTAAAGGCGTGACTCCCGTTTTACGCACAGCCTTTTTAAAGAGCTCCGGGGCGGACTCCAGCATTTCATCCAAAACTTCCACGGTATAGCGGAACATCTTTTGCGCCATCACGTTGGTATAGCAATTGTTATTGACCATCATGTGGAACTCGTCCGGCCCCATAACGCCGTAAAATCCAAAATCCCCGCGCTTTGGGCTCCACCCGCCAAGGCTGGCCATGCAGCGGCACATTTGAAGTAAAATTTCAATACCCTCACGGTATAGCAGCGTCTTGTCGCCCGTTACATGGGCGTAATGCCAAATAGAATAGAATATCGCTACGTTTTGGTGGATTTCCAGATCACAGTGCTGCCACGCGCCGGTATCGTCCCGGCCGGTAACAGTGCCGAACGGGTAGCGCGCGCCCTCGCATCCTAGCCGGACGCCTTCTTCCAGCGCCTCCGGCAGGAAGCGGTACCTGTACATAATCAGCTTTCTTGCGATCTCGGGATCCATAAACAGATACATCCGCTCGCAATAGATCTCGGTATCCCAAAAGTTCCACCCCTGATAAACCTCCCCGCCAAGCTTGCACATGCAATTGCGGCTCTCGCTCTCGCCGTGGTAGTTCATCAGGCACATAAAGTTGCAAAACCGAACCCCTTGCAGGATTTCAGGATCGCCTTCGATCTCAATGTCCATCATGTCCCAATAGCGTTGCCACGCGGCGGCGTGTTCCTCATAGGCGCTATCGTACGTCAGCGGGTTTTGCGCTGCGCTCATGCCATTTTGCCATGTATCGGCGCCGCTTTCTCCGGCACCCCAGTAGTTGAGCACCGTTTTTTCCATTTCCACGGGCTCGTTTTCTTTCAGGCCGAGCGTAAATGCGCAGCCGATAAACTTTTCGCCTTCCACCGTCTCCAGCTCCGTTTCCTGCCCAAGTTCCAAACGGAACGATGAGAATAAACTCGTTTTGGTGTTTTTGGTCTTGGCTTGGATTGCGAAAAGCCCGCCATCGCGCAGGCTTTTTTCATGAATCCAATAGTTTAAATCCTCGACGCCTTCCCTGTCTGCCCCGCTTTCTTGATTATAGTCAAACCCGCCCGCTATTTCGTATTCCGTGTTGAAGTCAAGGCCTGAAACCAACTTGAGTGATCCGGAAAAGTTCAGCGGCTCAAACCGAATCTTCTGGTAGCCGCTGGACGTCGTTTGCATATTCAAAAACCGCGTGAACATCAATTTCAACTGCTTTCCGCTTTTCGTGTGCCACACGAACCCGCGCGTAAGCGTTGCGTCCTTCATATTCGTAACGCGCCGAAAATCCGAGAACGTTGAGTTTGCGAGGTCCAAAAGCTCGCCGTCCAGTTCGATGCGCGTATAAAGCCAGTCGACAGCGTTCGGAACGCAGCCGCCTTTATCGACAAATCCGTTCATCGTCATAGGATATTTTAAGTCGCGGTAGTCGTAGAGCTGGTTAAAGTAACTGCCCAAAAGGCTGTCGCCCGAGTAGCCCTCCTCAAAATAGCCGCGGACGCACATATGCTCGTTTGCAAGCGTGAATATGGATTCCGAGTTGCGCTGCCTTTTAGGATCAAAGCCATTCTCTATAACGAGCCACGGATCAACATCATAATACTTGTCGGGCTTCTTGATCATTTGCATAGCTGAACCTCCGTATCTCTCATCCTTTGCAGAACGTCGCCCAGATTGCCGCAAAACGGCCCCGGCGTTTCCATTTTAATCGAAACCAGCGCGGCCGCGAACGCAAGGGCTTCTGGCACGCCGTGATCCATTCTTCTGGCTAAATACGCCGCAAATGTGGTATCTCCGCGCCCCGTTCTTCCGACGTCGCTTTTATTTGTGAATTGCTCGTAATACGTTTTGCCTTCAAAGCGGGCGAGAACGCCTTCCGCCTGCGTAATCACGATTTCGCGGCAGCCCCAGCCTTCTATAATATTCGCCGCCGCGAAGATATCATCACAATCTGTTAATAGCCTGGCTTCCACCACGTCGAGCTTGACCTTTTCAAGGAGACGGATAATTTCACGTTTACTGGCGCAATCGCCAAAAGCCACTTCTCCCGACGAACCGGCTTGGCGGACAAAGCTCTGCATATCTGCTGAAAGACTGGCGGTTCCGCTTATGGCCCGGATGAAATCCAGTGTAAATTCCCTGTCCGATATGCCTGCTAAATGAATATATGCCGTATGAATCGGCGGCATTTCATCCATCATAAAAAAACCCGCATTGTGCGTCAGGATCAATTGGCGCTCGTCCACGTTTGCCGAAGAGTGAATTACCCTCATGTACGAGGTTTCTTTTGAGGGTATCGCGTATACTTCGACGCCGGCGTCCGTCATAGCCTTTGTGATGTTGGCGTCCTTCGGATTGAGCTTCGTTATAACGGCGACCTTTTTGCCGATGCGCGCCGCGGCGAGCGCGCCGCACAGCACCGCGCTTCCGGGCGCAACGGTTTTTTCGCCGCCGAAAGGAACGATTTCGTCATAGCAAGCATGCCCGATAAATGTTATGTCATACATACGTTTTCTCCCGTTTTATCGCTGTTATTTGTACTGCGGCATCCAGTCTTTATGGGCTTCCAGCAAATCGTCACACATAGCCGCGATGTCGTCCATGGAGAGCTCCGCGGCCGTGTGCGGGTCGAGCATGGCGGCCATGTATATATGTTCTTTCTTTCGCGTACGCGCGGCTTCCATCGCCAAAAGCTGTACGTTGATGTTCGTGCGGTTTATCGCGGCGAGCTGCTCGGGGAGATTCCCCACGTAGCAGGATTGCACGCCATTGCGATCCACAAGGCAAGGAACCTCCACGCACGCTTCCGCGGGTAAATTCGGGATTAGCCCCGTGTTCAAAACGTTTGCATAGAGCTTATACGGTACGCCTGTTTCCATCGCCCTAATGATATGCGACGCGAATTCGTGGGATTTCTCATGATGCAGCGGCTTATCGCCTACGAGGCCCTCCCGCATGGCCGCCCAGTCCGCGATCTGCTTCTCGCAGCGGCGCGGATATTCATCCAGCGGGATTTTATATCGCTCTATGAGCTCCGGATATTTGGACTTGATATACCAAGGGACATACTCGCTGCTATGCTCGGAGGACTCCGTGACGTAATAGCCGAAGCGCCGCATCATGTCCAGCCGAACCAAATCCCAGTCCATATCATAAGCTCCGTGAGGATCAGACGCGCGCCGCTTGATTTCCGGATAGAGGTCGTTGCCCGCTTTATCCTCGATTTTAAGCAGCCACGCCTGATGGTTGATACCGGCGATCTCCCACCGGCAGCTATCCAGGTATTCCTCCATCTCCAGCGTTTTCAACAGCATGGGTACGCAGGTTTGCACGCTGTGACAAAGGCCGATCGTGTTGATGGGCGTATATTTTTGTAAATAGCCCGAGAGCATGGCCATGGGATTGGAGTAGTTGAGCAGCTGCGCTTTCGGGCAAACCGCCTCCATATCCCTAGCGAACGACTCGAGTACCGGAATAGTACGCAATGTGCGGAAGATGCCGGCGACGCCCAGCGTATCGCCAATCGTCTGCCGAAGCCCGTATTTTCGGGGGATTTCAAAGTCCGCCACCGTACAAGGCTTATATCCGCCCACCTGAACGGCGTTCACCACATAATCGGCGTTTTGCAGCGAGCTTCGGCGATCCGTGTCGGCTTTTACGGAAACGTCCTTGCGCCCGCTTGCGCCGATCATGTTTTGTACCATGCTTAGAGAATCGCCAAGACGTGCGGCGTTTATGTCGTGCAGCACGATAGTAAGGCCGCCGATTTCAGGAGTATAGATACAGTCTCCAAGAATATTTTTGGCGAATATGGTGCTTCCCGCGCCGAGAAATGCTATTTTAGGCATGGCAGCAAAGTCCTTTTCATTTTAATCGGGTTTAATATAAGAATGAATAAATGTTAACATAGTATTGTATTAATCGCAACATCGTTCATCTTGAAAATATACAATAAGGAGTACGAAAGCAAACACCAAATAAGTAATTCACGCTGCGAAAGAATTGGCAAGGGTCATGGCAAGGGTCATGACATAGAAATTGGCAGGCATGACATGAACTCCAACTATCGCTAAACGTGTGAAAATCAAATGAATGCCGCAAGAAGGCGCTGAGCAATCGGCGCTTTCTTGCGTTCGCCGGAAACAGCGCGAAAGCATAACGCAGCATCAATTGGCAAAACTAACTAAGCATGGAAAGGGATGAGCTATTTGGTCGATATAGAGAAACTGCGCATCGACGATACCTTGGACAAATCTGATCGGATGCTGCGCTATTTAAATGCGGTGGAGAATCCATACCGCTTTCGCGTGGGGGATACTGTCGTTAATATCGCGTTCGCGGAAAAGGGCGTGGTGCTGCAAGACGCCCTTGTCAAAGCTCTCACAATAAGTTGAATTTCAAGTATTGCGCCTTGTGCGCGTTTCTGTTAAGATGGCGACGTGTAGAATCAAATGGGGAGCATACGGCCATCTGAGCAAAGGATGGAGGTATGCTTTTTGGCGCGTAAAAGCCGCTATAACATCGAGAATAAAAACGCACAGCGAAAGTGGAGCGCCGCGCTCTATATCCGGCTGTCCCGCGAGGACGGTGATAAGGAGGAGAGCGACAGCGTCGTCAACCAGCGCGGCCTATTGACATCATTCGCGGAGGTTGAGGCGGATATCGAGGTTTTCGACACGTATGTGGACGACGGCTATTCTGGTACAAATTTCGACCGCCCGGATTTCACGCGGCTGATGGAGGATATCAAGGCCCAGCGCGTAAACTGCGTCGTCGTAAAGGATCTTTCGCGCTTCGGCAGGAATTATATCGACGTTGGAAACTATATCGAGAAGATTTTCCCTTTCATGGACGTGCGCTTTATCTCCGTCAACGATACGATCGACAGCGAGAAGAACCCGCAGTCCACGAACACGATTCTCGTGCCGTTCAAGAACCTCATGAACGACGAGTATTGCCGCGATATCTCGCAAAAAGTCCGCAGCTCGCTGGACATGAAGCGCAAAAACGGCAAATTCATCGGCGCATTCGCCTGCTATGGCTATTTGAAAGACCCCAATGACCGCAACAGGCTCATAATCGACGAATACGCCGCGTCCGTCATCCAGGATATCTTCCGCTGGTTCATCGGCGGCTGTGGCATAATCACCATAGCGAAGCGACTTAACGAATTGGGCGTCCCGAACCCCTCCGAATATAAGAGGCGGCAGGGGCTGAATTACCGCCACACGTCGAGCGAGAAGAACGACGGCTTGTGGCCAGACAGCACAGTCCGGCGCGTTTTGACGAACAAAATGCTCACCGGGACGCTCGTGCAAGGCAAGAACAAGGTTAAGAGCTATAAAGTACAGGTTTCCGTCGCACAGCCGGAGGATAAATGGATCGAGATCGAGAACACGCACGAGGCTATCATCGACCACGAGACGTTCGCCAAGGCGCAGGAGCTGCTGCACCGGGACACGCGTACGCCGCCGGGCGGGAGGGCGCTGCATCTCTTTTCCGGGTTCCTGCGCTGCGCGGACTGCGGAAAGGCCATGAACCGGCGTAAAAACGAGCACCCGTACGGCACGTACGTCTATTATGTGTGCTCGACGTTCAAGAAGATGTCGCAGGGGGCGTGTACGAAGCATTGCATCCGGCACGACAGGCTGGAAAACGCCGTGCTCACGACTATACGGCATCAGATACAGCTGGCGGTATCAATGGACGAGCTTGTCTCGGCAATCAACGCGAGAGGCAAGGGCAAAAACGACGTCCGCCGCCTGGAGCGGGCGCTTACCGATAAGGAGGCCGAGCTTCGCCGAATAGAGCGGATGAAGCTGGAGCTCTATCCCGACTGGAAGAGCGGCGCTATAGGCAAGGATGAGTATTTCGCGCTGAAAGAGCAATTCGAGGGGCAGATCAAGGCCATTGAAAGGAGCATGGAAGCGCTGCGCGGGGAGATCGAGGCTTACGGCTCGGGCGTGGACGGCAGCAACGCCTTTTTAGCGAATTTCCAAAAGCGCGGCGCGCTTACAAAGCTGACGCGCGAGCTGCTCGCGGAGCTTGTTGAATACATCTACGTCCACGAGGGCGGCGAAATCACGATACAGTTCAAGTTCCAGGACGAGTACAAGCGGGCGCTGGAGTACATCGATCATAACGGCGGCGCGATCGAGACGGCGTGATACGCCCTACGCCCCGCAGCATTTTTTGTACTTCTTGCCGCTGCCGCAGGGGCATGGGTCGTTCCGCCCAACCTGGGCGGTTTCGCGGCGGAACGGCTCTTGCTCGACAACTTCCATCTCGATATCGTCGTCAAAAAAGGCCGGAGCCATGCCGTGCTTGTCCAGGAACTTCAGACGCTTGTCGATCAGCCGCTGCGGGGCGCGCGAGGCGAGCGCCTCGTCGAAGAATTTCGCGTGCAGGGCGTATAGCTTCGGGAATTCGCGCTTGAGCCGCAAAAGCTCGGAGCGGAAGGCGTCGATATCCATCAGGATATGGATTTCCATCGACGCGATATTGCATCTGCATTTTTCACAGTCGCAGCCTTCGTCCAGCATTGCAAACAGGTCGTGAAACAGGCCGGAGTAACCTTTATCGTCGATTGTCTCTATGTCATACATGAACGCCGCCCGCTCCAGCATTTTGGCGGAGCGCTCGCTTACGCATCCAAGCTGTGCCGCCATATCGCGGATATATTTATAATATGGTATGTTGTCGGTGCGCATGATTACGTCGAGGGTTTTCATCAAAAACACCTCGACGAATTCCTTTGAGATATCAGGGTGCGCTTTCAGAGAGCGGACTGCCTCCTGAAGGTATGCTTCCGTAAGCGCGTCGTCGTTCCCGGCCATAAAAGTGCTCATCGACAGGTAAAGCATAACGCTGTCCGCACCCATGTCCTTTGCGGCTTTTGCGGCGCTCGCGCAGATTTTGCGCGCTTCGTCCAATTCTCCGGCTTCGACGCGGCATTTCAGCAGGCCGACCCTTGCCCTCGCCGAAACACTGTCCAGCTTAATCGAACGCTGAAATTCCGCAATCGCTTTTCTTCGCCAGCCGCGAAGCATATAAGCATCCGCCAGCGCCGCCGCGTATTCGGCGTTTTCAGGACTGTCCTTGCAAAGCGCCTCCAAAACGGATGCGGCTTTCCCGCTTTTTCCTTGCTCAGCGTAGAGCTCGGCGAGCTCCCTTTTCGGCAGGTGCTGCGAAGGAAACAGCTCGCAGGCGGTTTTCAGCAGCGCCTCGGCATCTTCGTAAAGCTCCATGCGGCGTGCGTTTGCCGCTTGTGCCAGCAAAGCCGCAGCCGCCTCGGGCAGCGACGATTGCTCGGACGAGCGCCTGTCGTATTCCGCGCGTTTATCGGGATGCGAAAGCGTTTCATACGCCGCCCTTAGCGCCTTGAACTCCTCGGGAAAGTATTCGGGCGGGTATTGGCGTACCTTTTTAAAGTAGGCGCGCTTGATAAAGTCCGCTTTTGCAGTATTTTCGACTCCCAATAGCGTATAATAGTCATCCATTGCCGTTCCCGCCGATACTAAATATTGAGCGCCACGGCGGATGAGCCGCGAGCTCTTTCGTATATCCCATAGCCCGCCTGTTCCCCGTATCCAGGCAGAGCGCGTTCGCAAAACATGCTTGCGCTCGGGCAAGCCGTCCGGCGCACATGTAAATGCAACCCCTGATATTCCAAAGGCGCGCGCTGGGGCGGGCGTCCTCGAGCTGGCGCAGCGCCTTGCGCCATTTCTTGCGGCGAACAAAATCCGAAGCGCGCGTGAACGCCTCGTTCGCCTCGGCAAGCGCGCCGCTTGCGGCCGTTTCCCACTCGGTATGCGCGAGTATAGCCGCCGCCCCGCTCAATTCACCGGATTCGTACAGGCATAGCCCCAAAAGCCTCCGCGCACTATCGTTTTGCTTATCCAGGCAGAGTGCGTAGGACGCGTATTGGGCCGCGCCGCTCAAATCCCCGCTTTTAGCGGCAATCAGCGCCATGCGGTAAAAAGCGTTTGAGTAGGGGCTCATTCCCCGTCCTCCCGAAAACGATTCTTCAACGCGTCCGTTAGTTCGCCTTTCCACTCTTCCTTCAGTTCGTCCTTTAGCTCGTCCAGCAGCTCGAACGCCAATTGTTCGCTGGCTTCGATCATCTCCATCGCCTCCAGCAGCTCCGAGCGCAGCTCTTCGGCCTGTTCGGGCTTATCGAGCAGCAGCGCCTCTTTTATGCGGGTGACGAGAATTTGCAGCTCGTCGTCGATATCCTCCCCGGCGGCAATCTTCTTTTCCGCCTTGCGTATCGCGGGGCGGTGCTTCTTCGCTCCCGGCGCGTCCGCCCACTTTGAAATATCGATGTAGGGTTTTGGCTTTACGCCCGCCGTGTTGATTTCGGCGGAAATCTCCTTGCCTGTCGTGACGGCTTTGGCCGTCACCTGCAGGATGCCGTTCATATCGTACGCGAACGTCACCTCCACGGGCTGCCGCTCCTTTCTGGCGGCGGGAATGCCCGTCAAGCGCACCTCGCCCAGCTTTTCGTTGTTCTTTGGGTCGGAGGAGTCCCCCTGGTATACGCCGATTTCGACGATGGTCTGATAATCCCTCGAAGGAAAATATATCTTCGACTTTTCGACGGGGATCGTGGTATTGCGCGGGATGAGCGGGTCGAACACGAGCCGTTCGGATATCTCGCTTTCGCGCAGGACTTCTGTTCCGAGCGTGAAGGGGCTTACGTCGATAAGAACGAGCTCGCTGCCGCTGTCGAAGCTGCCCTCCATAATCCCCGCCTGAACCGCCGCGCCCCGGACGACGGTCAAGTCCGGATCGACCAGCGTTTTCGGCTCAAGCCCGAGGCGTTCCCCGACGAACCGCTTGACGAGTGGAATGCGGGTCGAGCCGCCGACCAAGAGGACGATATCCAAATCGGAGGTTGTTATGTTCGCATCGGATAGGGCTTTCTCCATCGGCTCGCATGTGGATTCCACCTTTTCGCGTATCCAGCCCTCGAAATCGGCGCGTGTCACGGTCTTCTCCACGGAAATCGGCTTGCCGCGCTTGTCCGTGAGCAAAAACGGCAAGGAAATTTCGTGGCTTTCTTGCTTGCTGAGCGCGATCTTGCATTCTTCCGCCGCCTTCTTCAGCCGCATCAGCGCGCGTTCGTCGCCTTTGGCGTTCGCCAGGCGCGCCATGATTAGCTCGTCGAAATCCTTGCCGCCCAAGTGGTTGTTCCCGCAGCTCGCCATGACCTCGATCACGCCCTCAAACAATTCAAGGACGGTGATATCCAGCGTACCTCCGCCCAGATCGTAGACGAGTATCTTCTTGCAATCCGAAAGATTTGAGAGGCCGTAGTCGAGCGCGGCGGCGGTCGGCTCGTTCAGAATGCGCTCCACCTTTAGCCCGGCAAGCTCGCCCGCCCGAACCGTAGCGCGGCGCTGCGCGTCGGTAAAATACGCGGGTACGGTAACGACGGCGCGTGTGACGCTTTCCCCGAGATATTCGCTGGCGCAATCCGCGAGATAGCGGAGAAGCATCGCCTGAATCTCCTCCGGCGCGTATGCCTTTCCGTGCGCCTTAAGCTGCGTTTCGCCTCCAGTCAGGCGCTTCACCTCCATAAAGGTGCATTCCGGGCGGGTAAAGAGATACTCCGCGGCGGGCTCGCCGACCAGCCTTTCGCCGTTTTCGCCGATATGCACGACGGAGGGCGTTATGAGCTTTCCCAGCGAGTTCGGAATGACGACCGGCTTACCATTGGTAATGCAGGCAATTTCCGAGGTGGACGTCCCTAAATCGATTCCGACGATGCGATTTCCCATTCAGGCTTCCTCCGTTCCCGTGCTCAAAATGACGGACGCTTTTCGTATTACGTTACCCATATAATAGTAGCCGCTTTGAATTACATCGGCCACATGCTCTTTCGGCAGCTCGGAAACATCCGTTCCCCTAACCGAGTGTATTTCGGGGTCGAGACGCTGCTCCGCTTCGCCAAAGCGCGTTACACCACTTCTTTGGAGCAGTCCGTCCGCGTTTTTCAGCATCAACTCCGCCTGACGCAGGAGCGCTTCGTCGCCGATCTTCCGCGCGAACGCGCAAAAATCCTCGATCATATCGCACATCAGGATCAAGGCTGCCAAGAGCGTTTGCGAGCGCTTTTTTTCTTCATTGTAACTTTCTCTGAGCTCGGATGCGTCCAATTCGCGAACGATATCGTACACTTCTTCGACTTGCAGCGAAATGTCGGCCTGACGCTTATCCAGCGACGCAAAAAGCCGCGCCTGTGAACGCGCGAGCTCCTCGAGCGGCGTTTGCGCAAGCGGCTCGGCTTCGAGCTCCAGCAGCTTGTCCAGTTCATTTTTAAAATCCAGCATATGGATTTGCGCTCCCTGTTTCCATCGGTTGCGCGAACACTTGTCCTGCGCTGCAATCATTGTATGGAAACGCGCCGGGAGTGTCAAGGAAGGAGTTATCGCATAGGAAACTCAATTCGCAATGGGCGCCCCCGTTCCTTCACAAGCTCAGTCCGGGCGCTCCCTTGCTCATTGGGCTAGATGCCTCCCTTTTTCCGCCACTGGCGGCGGTCGGCATCGCCCTATATTGACATCAGCCCCGGCCGCCGCAGATACCATTCGCGCGCATTTGCTCGATACCGGCCGCACTCTCGAATACTACGACTTGATTATTACGGGCGATTTGGGGGATCACGGCACGGACATGATGCGTGAATTGCTTATAAAAAATGATATCGACGTCGCGGGGCGGCACGTCGACTGCGGCTCGATAGTATTTGGACAGGATCAGGACGTACACGCGGGCGGCTCGGGCTGCGGCTGCTGCGCGGTGACGCTGGGGGCGCATTTCCTGCCCGGCATGCAGAGAGGGGAATACGCAAGGCTGCTCGTCGTTGCAACGGGCGCGCTGCTCTCAACGTCGAGCAGCATGCAAGGCGAGTCTATCCCGGGCATATCGCACGCGGTCGTGCTGGAGAGGAGCGTTTGATGGACTATTTGAAGGCGTTTCTTGTTGGCGGCGCAATCTGCGCCATAGGCCAATTGCTTCTTTCGCGCACGAGCATGGCAAGCCCGCGCATGCTCGTTTTGTTTGTTACGGCAGGCGTAATTTTGGGCGCGCTGGGGCTGTATCAGCCCCTCGCCGAGTTCGCCGGCGCGGGCGCAAGCGTCCCGCTTACGGGCTTTGGCAACTCTTTGGCACAGGGCGCGATAGAAGGCGCGAAGGAGTCCGGCGTGCTGGGCGCGTTTACCGGCGGC
>QMCD01001297.1_pt1 | contig 15784 bp, 21 predicted proteins | sample 1821841 | NCBI WGS metagenome assembly QMCD01 (sample SAMN01991225, study PRJNA193472) | Termite gut metagenome, whole genome shotgun sequencing project. | isolation source: worker | host: Macrotermes natalensis | reverse complement strand
GGCAAGGAACCGAAATTTGATTCTATGGACGCCGCTACTCTCGACGCCGCCTTCATCGGCGCCGGCGGCATGATGAAGGCAGCCAACAACGGGACATTCGCCGCCGGGCTTATGGGCGCGAACAAGACAACCGCCACCCAGGACGCGGCCAAGACGTTCGCCGAAAAGAGCAAGGAACTTTGGAAGTAGTCGCCTCGCTCGGGAAGCACTCGTAAAACCCTGAAATCATGGAGAAAGATAATGCCCGCCGATACCGAAAACAACGCTCCGATGACCTATGGCCTCCCCGGTCAAATCACCCGTTCCTCCGGGGATCTCCTCATCGAACCGAAGCTGGTGGCCGATCCCGCGCCTGAGAGTTATGGTCACGCCGTCTCGATGACCAGCGACGGGAAAGTCACCCGTGTCTCCGCTTCCGCCGCCACCGTCATTTACGGCTTCATGGTCGGCGCATTTCCGCGCATGAGTCTCGTGCCTGTTGCGGGGAAAACCGACAACGTGGCGCGCCGTGGTTACATGGCCGTGTCGGTGGGAGCCGGTGAACCCAGCCCCGAAGCCCCCGTCTACGTGCGCATCCAGAATCCCGCCGAGGGCAAGCCGATTGGCGGCGCTGAAGCCGTTCCCGATGGCACAAACACCGTTCTTGTCCAGAATGCCAAATTCAAAAGCGAGATGGACGCCAACGGCTCGGCTGAGATCTATTTCTTGCTGGCTTAGGCGGATAGGTTCCGGAACGTACTGAAATTGAATTTTCCACACTCACGAAAGGCAATGCCATGGATGAAACGATTGACGCCGCGATGGTGCAGAACGCGGGCGTGTACCTCGTCAACCAGCTTGAGCGGCTGGACAAAACCATCAACCTTCCCCTCATCGAATTCACCTGGCCGCGAGACATCGACCAGAGGAACGACATCGAGATTTCCGACGAGATCCTGAGCTTCATCCGCGTCAATTATCACGCGATGGGGCAGGGCAAGGGGAGCGGGAAGTCGTGGTTCAGCGACAAGTCGACCGTTGTTCCCGAAGTCAGCGTCACCGAGGGGAAGAAGCCGCAGCCTGTCCACCTGTGGGCCGAGGGGATGTCGCATTCAATTTTCGAGATCGCCCGCGCCTCAAGGCTGGGGCGAAATCTGGATGACCAGAAAACCCAGGCCATCAACGAGAAGTGGAACCGTGACGTCAACGACATGGTCTACGTCGGTGACAAGGACACCGGCGACAAGGGCCTCTGCAATCATTCCGACGTCAAGGCAATCACGGTCAGCGACACATGGGCCAACCTCAAAGCGGCCGACATCGACAGCGCCCCCGACAAGATCCTCGCCCAGATCGACGCCAGTCTTGACGCGAGTTGGACGCGCTCCAACCGCACGATGGTTGCCAGCCGGATTTTACTGCCTCCGTCCCGCTACGCCCTCCTCGTAGGCACCCGCATGAAGGACGGCAACGACAGAACCGTGATGCGGTACATCAAGGAAAACTGCCTGTCGACGGAATCCAACAACCGCCCGGTTGAAATCTACCCCTGCAAGGAGCTGGCCGGTGCGGGCGCGAACGGTAAGGATCGCATGGTGCTGTACACCAAGAATCCGCGCTTCCTCCGCTTTCCGGTCACGATGCTGCATCGGACGGCCCCGCAGCAACAGCACCAGCTCCATTTCTCGACGGTGTTCTACTGTGCCATGTCCGCAGTGGAAATGATTTACCCCGAAACCGTCCTCTACGTCGACGGCATCTAGCCAAAACGCAACGCCAACCGGCGTGCGACAGGAGAAACATCATGCGCATCATGTTCAAACGTCCAGCCCAATTCCCCCTGGAGGACGGGACCCTCTCGAAGCTGTACGAACCGGATGTCGAGCATGACATCGAGGACAAAATCATGAGCCAGATCGAGGAGTCGCTTCTCTACAAGCAGCTCCTCGGCACTAAAAACGCCATCCCGATCAAGGATACCGCCCCGCCCGCCACGAGCGACAAGAAGACCGGCTCGGTCAAAAACAAGTCGAGTAAAGAGAAAGACGAGAATCAGGGCGAGGGAGGAGCGGACGAGGGGGGCGAGGCGGAGAATGCCGCAAGCGATGGCGACAAACAGCCCGATGCCTCCGCCTCCAAGGCCGGAAAGAAGCCCGACAAGAAAACCAAAGGGTAATCCATGTCGATCACCGTCGACGGACTCCGCAAGTCTTATCCGGTCATCGACGAGGAGCACTACTCCTCGACGCGGGTGAGATACTGGCTTGCGGAGGCCCAGCTTGATCTTCGGCCCTGCGTTTGGGGTGCGCGCTGGGAGCGGGGGGTGTACGCCTACGCCGCCCACAAGCTGATCATGGAGAAGACGGCTCTCGACGCGAACGACGACGGTCTCGGCGGTATGGAGGCAAACAGAGGGAGCATTACTGGCGAGTCCGACTCCGTCGACGGCGTATCCCACTCGGTGTCCTATGCGTCTCCCGCGTCTTCGGGCAGTTCGTCGGCCAAGGTCGAGATGCCGTGGGAAAAGACCATCCCCGGTCAGGATTATCTGGAGATGTCCGCAAAGGTCAGTATCGCGAGAGGGGCGAGCTATGTCGGGTAGCGTCTCCTTCACGATCGAAAAGACCTTCGACAGGCTCGCCGAAGTCACGGAGGCATTGTCGAAGCTGGCGAATATATCGGTACTCGTCGGCGTTCCGGAGGAAAAGGGCGGTCGGGAGAGCGGCGATGCGATGAACAACCCCACCCTTGCCTACATCCATGAGAACGGAAGCGACCGGGCGCATATTCCGCCGCGCAAATTCATGGAGCCGGGAGTGGAAAAGGCGAAGGACGTCGTTACCAAGCATCTGAAGGATGCTTCCAAAGCGGCATGGCAGGGTGATGCTGGCGGGATGACGCGGAGTAACAATAAGGCAGGGCAGGAGGCGGCGAACTCCATCCGCGCCATTTTCGCGCCGGGCAACAATGACTGGAAGCCCGTGACGGCGGCGAGACAGCGGGCAAAAGGCAAAAGCAAGACGACGACGCTTGTCGATACAGGTCAACTCCGGAAATCCATTACCTACGTAGTCAAGGAAGGTTGACCGTGCTGTCTCATGGCCGCTTCGTGAAAAAGACGATCCTGAAAGGGCGATGGCGTCAGCCCTTTGAGATCATCCGGACCGCGATGACGGTCAACGACAAAGGGCGAACGGAGAACAGTGAGACGCATTTTTCCGCAGTAGGCAACATCCAGCCGGCAAGCGCCAAGGTTCTGGAACGCCTGCCGGAAGGCGACCGGGATCCAGACAGTATCTCCGTCTACACGCCAACGATGCTGACTGCGGGAACCGACGAGTTGCAGGCAGACCGGATTGTTCACGAAGGAGCGCGGTATCTCGTGAAAGCGGCGTGGAATTGGGGCGACTATGGCTTCTGCCGCGCCGTTGCGGCGTTGATGCGGACAAGGGGCGTCGATGGATGATTCGTCCACAGGCGGCTTTCTCCAGCCTGTCGAGCCGCTTGAAACGGCGGCTGACTTTGAGGATGTGCTGCATGACTTCTTCGCGGGCGTCGTGGGGTTGCCGGGCAACGTGGTGAGGCCGAAGTGGGAGGAGCATCCGGCGGGGCTTCCTCCCGCGAATGTCGACTGGTGCGCGTTCGGCATCATGGAGGAGGGCGGCGACACCATCGGCGGCGAAAGGCATTTTGGCGAGGACGGGGGACACAACATTGCTTCTGTGCATGAGCCTTTCGCAGTCCTCGTCAGTTTTTACGGGCGGAACAGCCGGGCGAACGTCAGGAAGCTGCGTCTCGGCCTGGCTGTCGCCCAGAATCGCGAATACCTCTACAAGCGCGAAATCGCGTTTGTGGAGGCGGGGGCGAGCATCCATGTGCCTGAAATCACCGGAGAGGAATGGAACGACCGCTGGGACATTCAGCTTGTTTTCCGCCGCCGGATCTCCGCCGAGTACCGTGTGCTGAATATCGCCAAAACACAAGTCGTTCTGAAAGCAGAGAACGGGTTTGAAGTGAGAAATAATTCCTGAAAGGGGTTCCCATGGCTAAAGGCCTGTCTGTCAGCGATGTTGTCCGGGTGACTGTCTATCTCCAGCCAAAAGCCAGTCAGCGGCGCAATTTCGGCATCCATCTCATTCTTGGCGCGTCTCCCGTCATCGACCAGGACGAGCGGATCCGCTTTTATTCCGGGATTGACGGCGTAATCTCCGACTTCGGCGTCACGGCAAACGAGACGAAGGCGGCGCAGCTTTTCTATTCGCAGAAGCCGCAGCCCTCCACCCTCGCCATCGGGCGCTGGGTGCGTGAACATGCCCCGGCCAGGTTGAAAGGCGGCATTCTTGAGACGGCGAGCAAAATCATCACCGGTGCGGCCGGCTGGAATGCAATCACGGACGGCGCGTTCGACATCATCGTCAACGGCAGCGTCCAGCAGATCCGGGGGATGGATTTCTCCATCGAGACCAACCTCAACGGCGCCGCCCGCGTCATCAGCGAGCAATTGCAGCCCTCCGCAAACTGCCTGTGGGACGGTGAGCGCTTTGTGCTGGAGACAAACCTCATCGGCAACGCAGCCACCATCGGGTACGCGACCGCGCCCGGTGACGGTAGTGGTGTCGACATATCGGCGAAGGCCGGCCTCGACGTGGATTCCGCGCTCACGCCCATTGCCGGCCTGAACAGCGAACCCGCCTTACGGGCGGTCGCCAACCTTCTCGACATCAGCGCCGACTGGTACGGCCTGCTTCATGCTGAACAGCACGATGTTGCCACCCTGACGGATATTGCGGCGCTCATCGAAGCTCAGGACCAGTCCATGGCGCGCGTCCATGGCATCACCGATACGGACCAGCGGGCACTTGAATCGACATGGCAGCAGGATGTCGCCGCCATGCTGAAGCCATTGGGATTCAACCGGACCTTTGTTCAGGTTTCGAAAAACCCCCATGCGGCAGTCTCTGCCTTCGCGCGCGCCTCGACGGTCAACTTCAGCGCCAGCAACTCCACGATCACCCTCAAATTCAAACAGGAACCGGGAGTGGCATACGAAACGCTCCGGAAGAGCCAGGCCGTCGCTCTGACGGACAAGAACGCAAACGTCTTCGTCCTCTACCAGAACGATTCCGCCATCCTTCAGGAAGGCGTCATGAGTGGCGGCGCGTTCTTCGACGAGATCCATGGCCTCGACTGGTTGCAGAACGCCATCCAGAACGCGGTCTGGAACCTCGCCTACCAGTCCAAGAAGACCGGCCAGACCGACGATGACATGAACCTCGTCGTCAACGTGATCGAGGATTGTTTGAAAGAGGCGGTTCGCAACGGCCTAGTCGCGCCCGGACAGTGGAACGCGGACGGCTTCGGCCAGCTCCAGCGCGGAGATTATCTGCCCAAGGGCTATTACATCTTCTGTCCGCCTGTTGCGGATCAGGACCAGAGCGAGCGCGAAAAGAGAAAGTCCGTCCCCGTTCAAGTTGCGCTGAAGCTGAAGGGTGCCGTCCACTTCTTCGACGTTGCCATTAATGTCAACAGGTAGTCATCGCAGATTATCAGGAGAAACACATGCCCACCTATTCTTTTCTGGATGTCCACGCAGCGATGACCGGCCCAGGAGTCTCTGTCTCCCTATCCGATGGCGAAGGAGTTGCCCCTGAGGGCATTTCCATCGAGCCGGTCGAGGATAAGAACGTCATGACGATTGGGGCGGACGGCGGGATCATGCACTCCCTCGTGGGCGCCAAGGCAGCCATTGCCACCATCCGGCTGCTCAAAACAAATCCGCTCAACGCGGTACTGCAAAATGCCTACAACTACCAGACGCAAAGCTCTCTCACCCACGGCAAGAACGTCCTCACTATCCGCGATGTCATCCGGGGCGACACCACGACCATTACGGAAGGTGCATTCATGGCAAAGCCCGCGAACGGCTATTCCAAGGATGGGAACACGTTGGAGTGGCGCATCGGCGGTCAGTGCGACACCCAGCTTGGATTTGGCGCTCCGGAAATCGCCTGAAACCGCTCGAACAGCACTTGAAGAAAGGGTATCGCAATGCTTGAGTTCACCATAGAGAATCGCGCCTACCGCACACTCCGCATGGACGCCTTTCAGCAGCTTCATGTCGCGAGGCGTCTTCTCCCGATTCTCGCCAAAATCCCCGACATGATCGGATTCGGCCTGGAAAACATCATTCAGGAACCGGAAGCGGCCATTGCCGGAGTTGCCGCGAATATCGGTCGCATCAATCTGGACGCGATCGCCGGGACGTTCGCGCGTCTGGATCAGGCCGACGTCGACTACATCCTCAACGCCTGTCTCGATTCTGTCCAGATTAAGGACTCCGGCGGAACCGGCTGGGCGCAGGTGCGGAGAAATGGCGTACTTATGTACGACCACATTGGCATGCTTGAAATGTTGAAAATTGCGGCATACGTCATCAAGGACAACCTCGGAGGTTTTTTCATCGAAAACGCCCCGACTTCTCCCGCAGAGGCGGGGAAGGCGGCGGCGACGGCGTAGAGTACGTCACCCTTCCGGATGACGAAATGTACTTGCTCCGCCCCGTCCTGCATGGCATGTGCCGGTATGGCGAACTGAAGGACGGAACGCTGTCGCTTGACGATGTGTGCCTCATGAATCTTGCGCTCGATGTCCGGGAGGAAAACGAGCGCAGAGCCTACGAAAACGCGAGAAAGGCGTCTACCTGATGTCCGCGAACATCCTCCAAAGCTATCTCATCAAGCTGGGTACTTCCGTTGATCGGAAGGGCCTGGATAGCTTTGTGGGCGCCGTCACTTCCGGAATCTCCACTGTAGCAAAGTTTGGGGCCGCAGCCGTGGGGGCGTTCGGGTTTGTGCAAGCCGGCATTATGAAGCTGGCATCCTCGGAATCGGCCCTGAACGACATGTCAGAGCGCATTGACGTATCCGTCGAAAGCATTGAGCGCCTCGGATATGTCGCCTCACAATCTGGAAGCTCTTCGGGTGCATTGCAGGCCGCATTGGAGGGGCTTTCCAGCAAGGCCGGCCAGGCCGCAATGGGGATGGCGGGCGCCGGAAAGGCATTCGCGGACATCGGCCTGAACATCCGGGATTCCAGCGGCAACATCAAAAGCGCGACCGTCCTCTTTGAGGATCTCGGGGCGGCTCTTTCCGGCAAGGATCGCAACCACCAGCTTGCCGCACTGGATCGGCTTGGCATCGACCGCAGTCTCTTGAAATCCATGACCACGGATGTCTCCGGTCTGAAGGATGAATTTGACGGGCTTGCCAAAGCCACAGGCGTCGACTTCGCCAAGACGGCGAAAGCGGCATCGGAACTGACCGACGAAATGGGAAAGACCTCCACCTTTATCCGGCTGACCTCAAAAGTATTGGGCGCGGACCTCATGGGGGACACGGCGAAATTGCTCCGCCGTCTTCGCGGATGGATTGTGGAAAACTCCTCTGGAATTCAGAAGTCCATCGGGACGGCCGTCAAGGTGATCAATTCCGGAGGAATTCTCATCGGAAGGACGTTGCAGAGAATCGGGGAGGCGATCACCTTCCTGCACAAAAAGACGGATGGACTTTCGACCGCCTTCTTCGCCCTCTCGGGCATCGTTGCGCTTCTCGGTTGGCCAGTGTCATTGATTGCAGCCGGGATCGCAGCCGTCGTTCTTGTTGTCGATGACCTCATGACCGCCTTGGAGGGAGGCAAGACCTTCTTCGACTGGTCGCCATGGCTGGATGACATTCGCGCCGCCGGCAGATGGTTGGATGATCTGGCGGGGAAGGCCAAGAATGAACTGCTGATTGCTCTGAAAGATGTCCAGAATTGGCTGGATCGTGTCGCGCAGGCGGTTGGATTCCAAAACCTTAACGATACGATACAGATAATCGTCGGGGCTCTTCCGGGCATGATGGGCGATCTTGGCAAGCTCGTCGCCTATCTCGCCGGTGGCGCATGGGAGGTTGTGAAAGGGGCTTTCGGCGCGGTAGGAGACGCCATCGAGGCGGTCATTGTAATCCTCAAAGAACTTTCACAATTCGTCGTCAATGTCCTCACGGGGGATTTCAGCGCCGCATTTGAAAACATCAAAGGGATTGTCGGTGCATTCGATGGATTCATGGATAAGACCTTTGGGCGAATCAAAGAGCTTGTCGGCGGGGTTCTTGGGGTTATTGGCGATACCATCGGCAAGGTGGGGGAATTGCTGGGGCTCAGCGAAAGCGCCGAAGAGAAGGATATGGCTGCACGTGAGCGCGCAGCAGATGTAGAGATGGAGACGTCCCTAACTCCCACGTATTCCCCTATATCGCCGGATAGTCTTATAACACCTGCCCCCGCCCAGTACACAGCGGTCGGCCCTCACATGCTGAAAACCCGCCCTGACCTGCCTCCGGGCTCGAACCCCGCATTTGCGGCTATGCGGGAGCGGGAAGCATCCAAGGTGGAGATTACCCAAACGAATAGCATCGAAATCAAAGGTATGAATAACGCGCAGGAAATCGGAGACAAGGTTGCTCAAGCCCTCGGCAAGGTGAACCGCGACATAAGCGATGAGTACCGGTATTCAGTGGGGAATATGTAATGGAAACGCAAACCGACTCCCCTATTGCCATCACTCCCCGGCGCTCCATCGGCGGCATATATCCGCAGATCGTCGTGGAAGAGCAACACACGGACATGCTGCACATCACCGACTTCCCTGTGGAGAGCGGGGCATCAATCAGCGACCATGCCTTCAAGATGCCAGAGACAATCAGCATCACCGCCGGAACGTCGGCGACGCAGGAGGACATAAACACGCTCTACCAAAAGTTGCTGAAACTTCAGGAAGATCGCGAACCGTTCGAAATCATCACCGGCAAGCGCCGCTACAAGGACATGCTGGTCGAAGTGCTTTCAGTACAGACAGACAAGGCGAAAGAGAACGTCCTTTGGTTTAGCGCGACGTGCAAGCGCATCCGGATTGTGGGTGTGAAAACAACGAGTCTGCCGCCGGTAGAGAATCAAGCAATGCCAAACTCCACGGCCTCGCCAACGGATGGAGGCACGGCTACTCCAACGCCGGCGGGCAACGAAAGCGCAGCATCGCAGATTTTTGGGAACGGATGAGATGAAAATCTATGAAATCCCCCTCACCCCTACCCCGCAGCGCTTCACCGTCGACTTGAACGGCAGAAAGATGCTCATCACGCTTCGCTGGAAGGAGACGCACGAGGGCGGATGGAGCATGGACATCGCGGATTCGGTCACAGGACACCCCCTTGTTCTCGGGCTTCCGCTTGTGGCCGGCGTCGACCTCCTGGAACCGTACAAGTATTTGGGTATTCCCTGCCGGCTTTTCATCAGCGGAGACGGCTTGAAGGAGGCAACCCGGGAAAACCTCGGCAAAAACGTCAAACTCTGCATGGCGGTGGATGAGCAATGAAACAGTGGATTCGCGAATACCAGCTTATCGGCGTAGACGCCGGCTCCCAGGGCTTGGATTTATCTGAGCTACGCATCCAGTTCGACATCAGGAAAACAGCCACACCGACCCCGAACGCTGCAAAAATCCGCATCTGCAACATGGCGGTCGGGACGGCCAAAAAGGCAAAGGCGGAGTTCAAGCGTATCCAGCTCAAGGCTGGTTACAGGGGCGCTTCGGATATGGTTTTCGACGGCAACATCAAAGAGGCACGGATTGGCCGCAACAAAAACAATTCCTATCTCGACATCCTCGCAGGCGACGGGGATGAAGCCTATGTCCACTCCACCGTTAGCAAGACTCTAAATTCGGGGTGCTGCTACCAGGATGTTTTTGAAGCCGCCGCCAAGCCCATGTGCTGCGGAGGGGATGCGGGTCTCTCGCTTGGCCGAATCGATATATTCGACAAGGTGACGTTCCCGAGAGGGCGGGTGCTGTTCGGCATGTCGCGGGATTTCATCGAGTCCCTTTGCTTTACCGATAACAAATGGTGGTCGATCCAAAACAGGAAACTTCAGGTTGTGGATCACAAGACCCCTCTTCCGAGCGTTTTCGTCATCAGCGAAGAGACGGGCATGATCGAGGTTCCAGAGGAGGTGAATGAGGGCTTGCGTGTCCGGTGCCTCCTCAACCCAAAGCTGATTCCGGACTGCCAGGTGAAGATCGAAAGTAAACATCTCTCGGATATAGCCGCGTCGGCAGAGGGCTATTACCGTGTGCTTCAAGTCGATATGTTTGGTGACACCCATGGCGATGAGTGGTTTTCCGATTTAATTTGTGTCGCCGTCAATGGAGCCACAGACAGCGAGAGCCGCAATGGATAGACACGAGCGAATCGAAGACAAAACCGCGATCCAGCGCAAGGTGATGGAATCCTTCGGGCGCAATCTCTGGTGTTGCCTGCCCGGCCTCATTGAAAAGGTGGATTTCCAGAAGATGACCTGTGAAGTGCAGCCGTCGATCCGGATGGTCCAGTTCGATACGAAGGGTGGGAGAAAATTTGTGGATCTTCCTCTGCTCGTGGATGTGCCGTTGGTGTATCCGCAGGGCGGCTTTGGACTCCTTACCTTCCCGGTCAAAAAGGGAGATGAGTGTCTGGTTGTATTTTCCGACCGCTGTATCGACGCATGGTGGCAGAACGGCGGCGTGCAGGGGCAAATCGAGTTCCGCCAACACGATCTTTCTGACGGTTTTGCCATCGTCGGTGTACGTAGCCAACCCCGCGTCCTGACTCCTCCGCCCGACCCGGAGAATGTGCAACTCCGCAGCGAAGACGGCAAGACGCATGTTTCAATGAAGCCGGACGGAACGGTGGCGATGATAAACGAGAAGGGAACGATAAAACTCCGCCCCAGCGGCACATTCGTCATCGACAGCGATGCCGAAGATGAATCGGTCATCAGAGCGAAGAAAATCCACTACTACATCGACGACTCGGAATCCGATCCGTTCAACGCCATCAAGCACGAGGGTTTTTGATGCGCTACCGCAAACTGGACGCCAGCGGCGATTATTCCTTCGGCCACGGGAAGCACGACTTCTATGTGGACGTTCCGGAGGCGGTCGCACAGGCGGTGAAGACGCGCCTTGGACTGTGGCGGGGCGGGTGGTTCCTCGACAAAACACTTGGCACCCCCTACAACCCGGCGATTCTCGGCATGCACACCATGGACAGCTACGATCCGGCGGTGCGCGAACGTATCCTCGGCACCCAGGGACTCCGGGAGCTTCTGGAATACGAAAGCATCCTCGACAAGGAACCCCGGCGGCTGAATGTGGTCGCCCGCATCGACACCATTTACGGCGCCGCGCAGATTCAGGAGATACTGTGAGCTGGCTTGCCTATATTGACGAAACCGGATTTCACGCCCCGGACTACGAAACCGTTCTTGAGGATCTCAAGAAGGAATATCGTGGCATTTACGGCGACGACGTCTATCTGGAAGAGGACAGCCAGGACGGAGCGTGGATCGCTATCGAAGCCCTCGCCCGGTACGACGCCATCCTCATGGCCGAGAGCGCCTACCGTTCCTATTCGCCGGCGACGGCGCGGGGCGTCGGACTTTCGAGCGCGGTGAAAATCAACGGCATTGGTCGTGACGCGTCTTCACACTCCACTGTCCCCATTCGCCTTGTCGGCCAAATTGGAACCATGATTGCGGATGGCATGGTCGGCGGCGATACCGACGTGAAATGGATGCTTCCGTCGCCCGTCATCATTCCGACCACCGGAGAGATTCTCGCAACAGCCACTGCGGACAAGCCCGGCGACCACCGTGCGGCCCCCGGCGACATCTACCGTATCCTCACGCCGACGCGAGGCTGGCAGGAAGCGGTAAACATCAAGCCGGCCACGCCCGGCGCTCCCGTGGAAGAAGATGGCACGCTTCGACAGCGCCAGCGGATCAGCACAGCCCTTCCGTCCCTGACGGTTCTCGACGGCACTATCGGCGCGGTCGCCAACCTCAAGGGGGTGACGCGGTGCCGCGACTACGAAAACGATACGGATGTCACGGACGCGAATGGCCTTCCACCGCACAGCATTTCCATCGTGGCCAGGGGCGGTGTCCCGGAAGAAATCGCCAATGCCATCAATCTCAAGAAAACGCCAGGCTGCAACACATACGGCACGGAGCGAGTTCTTGTGACCGACCGGCGCGGAATGCCGAAGCACATCTATTATTTCATCGCGGCCGAAATGCGTTTCAAAGCCAGCATCCGGATTGTCGCCCACTCCGGCTACAAGGCGGCGACGGCGCTGAAAATCAAGGAGAACGTCGCGGAGTACGTCAACACGATGCGCATCGGCATGGACATCCTCCGCTCCCGTTTGATTTGCCCTATCTCCCAGGCAGAGGCGGAATCGGGGGCGCGAACGTTCGATGTGGATCTTGGCGGCCTCCTCATCGGCGCGGACGGCGGCGCGCTCGCGGCTGAAAACATCACGGTGCCGTTCAACGCCCTGATGGAAGCGGATGTCAACGACATCGAGGTCGTTGTGGATAGGACGAATGCCTGACCTGGACTATTACCTCAAGCTGATTCCGTCGCAGCACAGCGACAAACCGCGGTTTGTCGCCACAGTAAAGGCTCGTATCGAATTCTATGTGCGGTTGCAAGTCTTCCTGCAATCCATGACTGCAGAGTTCGATCTCGACGGCTCCGTGGGCGTCCAGCTTGACCAGAACGGGGAATGGATAGGCCGAACCCGCCACATCGGAGTACCTCTGGCTGGGGTCTATTTTTCATGGGGCGTGTCCGGTGTCGGATGGGAGGAAGGCGCATGGAAAGGGGCATACGATCCGGAGACGGCGCTTTTCAGTCTCCACGATGACGTTTACCGCAGGCTGTTGAAGGCGAAGATCGCCGCAAACCAGTGGGACGGGACCATCCCCGGCGCTTACGACGTGTGGGATGTCGCCTTCAAGGACAGCGGCAGTATTTTCCTCATTGAGGATCACCAGGACATGTCAATGACGGTGGCAATCGCCGGAATGCCTCCCGATGCCGTTATGCGGGCCTTGCTGCGGGAAGAATACCTTCCGCTCAAGCCTGAAGGCGTCCGAATTCGGGATTACATCACCACATTGTCGGGCGACCCGATTTTTTCCTGGGGGTGCGATACCGAAACATTGAACGGATGGGGGGTGGGATATTGGCCGGTGAGTATCGCCGAATATGACTTCGGTGGCGTCGACTATCAGCAACCGGGGTATTTGCGGAAGGATGGGAACGGAAACATTCGTGTGCGGGAAGATGTTCCAGTCGATATGCCGGACGCCATTTTTGGCAACGATGAAAATGGAAACATTTATGTCAGGGACAATGTGTCATCTGGTTCCGCGAGTGCACTGGCCAGAGCCGACGATTTCGGCAATATCACTCTCGACGCGAATCGATAAGGAGGATGTGCATGCCGCTTAATGAAGGCGCAGTCAATGAAATAATGCAATTCTGCGCTAATGGTATTGAATCAACGAACCCTCATGGTGATCTGTTTACCCTTGCGGCCTATGCAGCCTGTATCGAGCGATTGCGCGGTAATCAACCCGGCATCGCCAAGCGAGCGCCGATCAATCGCGCTCTTCGGCAGTCTCTGCACGTCGCCAGCGGCGTTGCACAGTTTATCGCCAACCGTTACGAGGATGGCGTCAGGGACAACAACAACCTCGACAAGATCGAGGACGGCCTCGTACAGGCGATTCGGAAAATCGCTATGGTCGTCTCCTCCGCCTCCGGCGGCATCCTCCCGTGGAAGCCGGACACGACGTATAACCCGCTCCCTCACATCGTCTGGGGCAGCGACAACATGATCTATGTCGCGGAGCAGCCGTCCGGGCCGGGCACCGCCGCTGGCCCGCAGGATCCGACGACGACGACGGGGTACTGGCTGACGCTGGGGAAGTATATCAGCGGGGGGAGCGGAGGCGGCGGGCAGATTTTCCCCGGCAAAATAGACTTCCTCGCGAATCGTTATGACGAACTCCCCCCCGGCTACTACGCGTGCTACGGCGCGCGCTATGCGCTGGCGACACCGCAGGGACAAGTTTTGCAGTCGCTGCCGCCCACGCTTCGGAGCACCCTGAAGATCACGATTACCGCGGCCGGGATCAATGTGCCGCAGATGATCGTCAGCGGCAAAGGGTATTTTGTTCGCGCGGTGGACGGGATAACACGCCTGCCCGGCAGCATAGAGCAGGATGCGGCCCGTGCGATTACGATAACAGGAGATGTTTCAGGTACTCTTGGTAGCGTAATTATGACTGGGGCGGCTACGGGTTCGTTTTCTGCTACTCGGGTTGGTGCTTTATACGCTGATGGCAGCTATCCGGCGGCAGCGCAGAACGTTTCCCTTAATGGGAGTATAACTCTATCCCAGGAAAACGTCGGCACAGAAAACCGTCCAATCAACATCGGCATGACGCCGGTAATTTATCTTGGCGTATAGGGGGTTAACATGGAGCACAAAACGTACTCTCTGTTTGATAGCGACGGCATTTTCGCTGGATTCGTGCCTGTTCCGGTTGTTGAAGGCGTATCTCCTCCGGACAACTCCACGCCGATTGCACCCAGGCTTATGGAGCACCGGGTCGCGATATGGGACGCAGCCAACAACAAATGGCAATACACCGATGACTATCGGGGGAAAATTGCGTACGCCAAAAACCTCTCCGGAACACTGCTCATCAAGACAGTGGGCGCTATTCCGGACGGATTTACCCTCAAGGCTCCCCCGCCGAGGAAGCAAGGATTTGCCATCCAGTGGGGCGAGGAGGATTGGGAATACATCGAGGATCATCGCGGCCATGTCGGGTACGTTGACGGGAAACAACTGACCATCACAGAAATCGGTCCGTTACCTAAAGGCTGGTCCACCGAAGCACCCCCTCCTCCTCCGGACACGCGTACGCCGGAGGAGAAGCGCCAGGCCACATACGAGGCAGAGGCCGATCCCATTAGCCAGCGGATTATCGGATATCACAACGAGGCGGAGGCGTTGCGAGCGGAAGGGGATGAGGCAGCGGCAGCGGAATGCGATGCAAAAGCGGCGGCATTGCTGAAGGAATTTCTCGCGAAGAAACAGGAAATCCGGGAGAGATACCCGGACCGTGGAGAATAGAATGAAAAAGACAACAGGAATCGCCGCCTTGGCTGTTGCTGTGACTGCCGCCGCTGCTGTAGCCATCCCGAGTTTTTCCCCGGAGACGGACCAGTCGCGGTCCCTGGGGAGCACTGAAACGCGTTGGGGTACTGTCTACACCACCGAGATCAGCGATGGCGCCGTTTCCGCCACCATCCAGGAAATACGTGCCGCGATTGACCACGGCGGCGGGGGTGTCGCGCAGACGGACATTGACAACGCCATTTCATCGGAGGCGACTATCCGCGCGTCGGCCGACGCCGCCCTCGGCGACCGCATCGGCACAGAGGAAGTCGTGCGTGAAGACGCCGATACAGCCCTCGGGACGCGCATAGACGGCATCGAAGCAAACCTCGAATGGTACGTCAAGTACGACGCTGACAGCAATCTGCTGCTTGGCAAGGAAGGCGGGCAGGTCAACATCACCGCCAGTCAGCACCCGACCGCCACCATTGCCGGGAACACGGACAGATTCGCCATGCATGGCGACCTGGCCGGGTACATCAAGGAATCCGACCACGACGCCGATCTCGCGCACAAGGCCGATCTGGTTGGCGGCAAAGTCCCAGAATCCCAAATGCCGCCCGGCGCAATCTCCAAAAACTATACGGTGGACACCGAGGCGGATCTCGTCACACTCACCCAGGCTGTCATCAACGACAAGGCCCGCGTCGGCGCCGCCGAGCCGCACAAGCGATTCATCCTCTGGTCAA
>QMCD01001680.1_pt1 | contig 15802 bp, 13 predicted proteins | sample 1821841 | NCBI WGS metagenome assembly QMCD01 (sample SAMN01991225, study PRJNA193472) | Termite gut metagenome, whole genome shotgun sequencing project. | isolation source: worker | host: Macrotermes natalensis | reverse complement strand
CCGCGAACAATCGCTTGCCGCTCGAACACAATATGTAACCTGATATTTAGAAATATGTTATGACAAGTGAGTGCGGCAAGCAGACTTGACCAAATGTTCGTTTTCATCGCGTTTCCAGTATACACCGTACGTTGTATGCCGGGGTCAATCATTCCCGGGCGAAAACATGAAGATCATTCTCACGAAACCCCGCGGCTTCTGTGCCGGCGTCAACATGGCCGTCAACACGCTTGACGAGGCGATCGGCCGCTTCGGGGTTCCGGTGTACGTTTACCACGAAATCGTCCACAACACCTGGGTCGTCGATTATTTCGTCCGCCGGGGCGTGTGTTTCGTCGACCGGCTCGAAGACGTTCCGGCCGGTTCGACATTGCTTTTTTCAGCACACGGCGTCTCGCCCGTGATCCGGAAAATCGCCGAAAAACGCGGCTTGCGAACGATCGATGCGACCTGCCCCTTGGTAAACAAGGTCCACAAGGAAGTCGCCCGCTTTGCCGCCGAAGGACGCAAAATCGTCCTGATCGGCCATGCCGGACACGATGAAGTCGTCGGGATCATGGGCGAAGCTCCGGAATCGATTACGCTCATCGAACGGGAACAGGATGTTGCCCGATTGACGTTTTCTCCGGCGGAAATCGACCGGCTCGCTTTTTTGACCCAGACGACGGTTTCGGGAATCGAAGCGGACCGGATCATCGACGCCTTGAAAAAACGGTATCCGACGATCGAAGGGCCGCCCGCGTCCATCTGTTTCGCGACCCGTAACCGGCAGGAGGCAGTCCGCCTGCTGGCCCCGGAGGTCGATACCGTCCTCGTCATCGGCAGTCGCAACAGTTCCAACAGCCGACGGCTTGCGGAAATCGCCGAGGCGGTCGGCACCTGTTCCTATCTCGTCGACGGTCCGGACGACATCGGTTGCGGACTGTTCCTGGACGATGAAACCGTCCTGATTACGGCCGGGGCGAGCGCTCCGGAGGAAATCGTCCGGCAATGCGTCGACGTCCTGGTCGACCGCTTCGGGGCGAGCGTCGAAGAACGAACCGTCCGCGAGGAGAACATGCGGTTCATCCCGCCGAAAATGGAATAGACTCGTTGCATAACCTCAAACTGGTCGGAATTACGTCACCCCCGCACTTCACATCACCCCCGCACTTCACATCACCCCCGCACTTCACGTCACCCCCGCGTAGGCGGGGGCCCAGGCGAACGAGTATGAACCCGCTTGTCTGGATTCCCGCCTGCGCGGGAATGACGGAAACCTTGTCGCCTGCGCGGGAATGACGAAAAAGGGTTATGCAACAAATCCAATAATCACCGGTTTCAGGCGTCGACCCGGTCGCCGTATTTCTCCATGATGTAATCGATATCCTTATCGCCGCGGCCGCTGCAATTGACGAGGATGGAGCCGACCCGGTTTTCTTTGGCCCAACGGATGGCATAGGCGACGGCATGGGCGCTTTCGAGCGCCGGAATGATGCCTTCGAGCCGGGACAGCTTGAAGAAAGCGTCCACCGCTTCCTCGTCACCGGCGGAGACATACCGCACGCGGCCGAGGTCGCTGAAAAAGGCGTGTTCCGGTCCGACGGCAGGATAGTCGAGACCGCTCGCGATCGAATAAACCGGGGCCGTCTCGCCGTTGTCATGCTGTAAAACATAGCTTTGAAAACCGTGCAAGGTCCCGAAAGTCCCGTAGGTCATCGACGCCGCGTGTTGGCCGAGCGCGGTTCCGGTTCCCATCGGTTCGACCCCGTAAATGTCGACCGGATCGGCGAGAAAACCGGCGAACATTCCGGCTGAATTGCTCCCGCCGCCGACACAGGCCGCGATCGCGTCGGGAAGGTTGCCCGTCATTTCGACGAACTGTTCCCGGGCTTCGATGCCGACACACATCTGGAAATCGCGGACCATCATCGGGAAAGGATGCGGACCCACCGCCGAACCGATGCAATAGATGGAATCCTTGTAGGATTTCATGTAGGAATCGAAGGCCGAGTCGACCGCTTCCTTGAGCGTTTTGAGGCCGCGCGAAACGGGGACGACCTTAGCTCCGAGAATTTTCATCCGGGTCACGTTCGGGGCCTGCTTGACGATATCGACCTCACCCATGTGAATTTCACATTCGAGTCCGAAAAAGGCGGCCGCCGTTGCCAGCGCGACTCCGTGTTGACCCGCCCCGGTCTCGGCGATCAGGCGTTTCTTGCCCATGTACTTCGCCAAAAGACCCTCGCCCATGCAATGATTGAGTTTGTGTGCCCCGGTATGGTTGAGGTCCTCGCGTTTGAGGTATATCTGGCACATGCCGAGTTCGCGGGAAAGCCGTTCGCAATGGTAGACCGGCGTGGGTCGGCCCTGGAATTCCTTGCGGATTCGGCGTAGTTCGCTGATGAACCGGGCCGAGTGGCAAATCGTTTCATACGCTTCGTAAATTTCCTGGAAGGCCGGGACAAGTTCGGGCGGAAGGATCGCGCCGCCGTGTTTGCCGAAACGTCCTTCGGAATCGGGATAATTCTTGTAATAAGTCGTAAAGTCCATCGTCATTCTCCTTTGAAATTGGTCTCGCCGATGTTCGACGAGAAGAGGAATTGGGGGAATCGTAGTATACCGGAATCCATTGAAATTTCCCGAAGGGTAAACAAGCGGTTGGCCGAAAAACTTAACCGGCTTCGGTATAAAAAGAAAACAAAAAAGGCCGGGAACCATTCGACGGTATCCGGCCTTACTCGATGCGCAGGGGGGCGACAAAAAAATGTCAACGCGGTACAAACAAGGAGCACAACCGGTTGTTACGCCGGCTTCGCCAATTCCGGTTGTCCGTGTTTTGATTTGTCATAATGGGAATAGGAATCGACGATTCGCGGGAAAAAATCGACGGAAATCGCCAAAAAAAACAATACAAAATCAATAATTGACTTTCACTGACGACCAACGGCACCGCACCGACAGGCACCGCATCGAAGCCGGGCGGCATCCTGAGGGGGGCACCGGACACGGACAGTTTAGTCCCCGACGCCGGTTCGTGTCAAGAGCGTTGGCGTAAGACGCGTCACTTTTTCACTTTTTTTTGTTTTCCACGCCGGATCGCGGGTTTTGGCGATACGTTTGCCTCCTGTAAGCGCCTCGCCCTCTATCATAATTCCGGTTTCCGCCGGCGTTCTGTACGGCATTATTTGCGGCACTGTTCGCAGCACCAGTCACGGCGCCGTTCGCCGTACCGCGTGTTCCCGGGGAAAACGTCGCATTTTGCATGGGTTTCCCACCCGGTTCAGGGCGATCGGCCGGTTTTTGAATCGCGTCTTCCCGTGAAGAAGGCGACCCGGTTTCCCGCGGAGGAGCTTGATCTCCCGGAGTGGATCGTGCGTCCGGGGACGGCATACCGGGCTCGTCGCCGGCCTTCGGACCGACCGGTCTTCTTTCGACGGTCTCCGGTTTGCCCCCGGCGAGCCGTTCTTTTTCCCGTTTTTCGGCATCCGCCTTCCGGGCTTTCTCCTCGTCGAATTTTTTCAGGACGGCGAAACATTCGTCAAGCGTGGCGATTCCGTCGCCGTTGAGATCGAGAAAAGCGAATTCGTCGGCCATTTCCTTGCTCCACGCCTTCCCTTTCCATTGCGGCACGTTTGGATATTCCCGCATCGTCAATTGCGAATCGCGATCCACATCCGCCTCCACAAACCACGGGGGAACGCCCGGCGGCAACCGGTCATACGGCTGCGAAGGCTTGAAATCGATCCCGATATACCCGGAGGAAGCACTCGTCTTGCCACCGAGGGCGGCGATCATCTCGGTCATCGATATCCGGCCGTCGCGATTCTTATCCGTCGCCTCGGCATCGAACGGGAGCGTTTTCGGCCATTCGTTTTTGTCCTTGTCGAGATAGCCGTTCTTGTTGTTGTCGAACTTGTTCATCAAATCCCGCGCCGCCTGTTGAATCGGGTCCGTCGATCGGGCCACTTGTTCCGAAACGGCGTTGGGGGCCACGGCGGCTTTTTCTTCCTTGGGACGTTCTCCGAAAGCGAGTACGGCCGTCTCCGTCTCTTCCTGTTCGCCGAATTCGGGAACCAGCGGATCGACGGAAGGACCGGCCTGCTCCCCGTTCGATCGCGGCCTGTTCGACCTGTCGGCATTGCCGCCTTCCGTTTTTCCGCCCGATTTGGCTTGGCGTTCCAGTGTCGCCAGGTTGATCGTTTTGTCCGGATCGCCTCCCATGCGACGGACGATTTGCGCAACGAACTCGCGCCGGTATTCCGGAATTTCCCGCGATGTGAGTTTCCCATCGTTGTCGGCATCCATCGATTTGAGCATTTGAATCATTCGCGCATTACGATCCTGCCCTCCGCCCGGCGGTCCGGCGGGAAAACCGATCCGGGGCCCTCCCGGCCCGCCTTCTCCCCTCATCATCGGCGGCGGACCGTTGAAATCACGGTCGCGCCGGCGTTCTCCCCGTCTTTCTTCCGAACGGTTCGGGGGCTGCGCAAAAACCGAAGCGGCCATAACCGTCAAAACGGTCGTCAAGACGGCAAAGCCCAGGAAAACATGTTTGCGGGAAGTATTCATGGAGCACCTTGTGGTCTGCAAACGGGCGGTAAATTCCAAAACCGGTATGACGAATCATATACTGGAAACGCGATGAAACGGACATTCGGTCAAGCCCGCCTGCCGCACTCACTCGCTTTTAACGTCTGTTCAAGCAAGTGCTTATACTGAAGGCTGTTGAAATTTCCCGAAGCCGGCTTTCAAGGAGCCTGCCCTCGAAAAACAACACCGCACGGAGGGTAAACGGGCGGACCAAACAGGCTGTGTTTACCAACGACTCGACCGGCTTCGGTATAAACGGATCGTTCGAGCGGCAGGCGGTTCTGCGCGGGGTTGTTCGCGGGAGGATTGTCCTGCCGTTCGAATATACACGACATCCTCTCGATATCAAACCCTTTTTCCGACCCATCGGACCGCGTGATCGTTAAAAAAGAACCGAATACGGAGAATTCGTTTTGTTTCCCGCATGTTGACAGGCACGTGCTCCCGGAGATAATGGAACGTGTTGGAATACACCGGGACGCGGCCGGACCGGGAATGCCGTCTCCGGCTTTCTCTCCCCATGTTCCGAATCCCTTCGGCGCCCGGCGAATCGGCGTTATACGGCAAACGGCCTGAAACTACGGCATGATACTCCTCCCGCGCACAATCGCTTGTTGCCCGAACGCGTTTGTTGTTCGAACGAAATATGCAACCCGATGTTTACACGGATGTTGTGGTGAGTGAGTGCAACAAGCAGCCGTCACCAAACAACCAATTTCACCGCGTTTCCAGTATACCTCCTTACAGGAGAACGTGTTATCGCGAGCCGGTTCGGACAGGTTATCCGTTTTTTTTATTTTCATTTCATCATGTCCATGGAATCTCCCCGTATCCGACGTGCCTTGATCAGTGTCAGCGATAAAATGGGCCTGACCGCTTTCGCCAAGGGCTTAAATGCCGCGGGTGTTGAAATTTACAGCACCGGCGGGACGCGCGCCCACCTGGAAAAAGAAGGAATTCCCGTCCACGATATTGCCGCTTATACCGGTTTTCCGGAAATGATGGACGGCCGGTTGAAAACGCTCCATCCACGGGTTTTCGGCGGAATTCTCTGCCGTCGCGACACGCTCGGCGACATGAACGCCGTCGCGGAACACGGAATCCACTGCTTCGAACTGGTCGTCGTCAATCTTTATCCGTTCGAGGCGACCGTGGCCCGGGAAGGAGCGACCGATGAGGAAGCGATTGAAAACATCGATATCGGCGGTCCGTCGATGGTCCGGGCGGCGGCCAAAAACCACGAGTTCGTAACCATTATCACGGATTCGGGCCAGTATTCACTCGTTTTGGAACAGATACAAACGACGGGGACGACCACGCTCCAGCTTCGCCGAAGCCTTGCCCGGGACGCTTTCAACCATACGGCCGCCTATGACACGGCCATTTCGCGGTATTTCAACGAGCACGATCAGGACGGTCCCTTCCCGAATACGCTTTCCGTTTCCTACCGCCGGAGCACGGTGTTGCGGTACGGCGAGAACCCGCACCAACAGGCGGCGCTTTACCTTGACCGGAAAAGCGGGGGGCCCAGCGTCGTCACCTCGCGCCAATTGAACGGCAAGGAACTGTCTTACAACAACCTGCTGGATTTGGATGCCGCGCTTGCCATCGTTCGCGCCTTCGACCGGCCGGCGGCGGTCGTCCTCAAACACAACAATCCCTGCGGGGCTGCGCTCGCCGAATCCGCCGTCGACGCGACGCGAAAGGCGATGGAAGGCGACCCGCTCAGCGCGTTCGGGAGCGTTCTCGGATTCAATTGTCCTCTTGACGCGGAAGCGGCCGAATACCTTGCGACGCCCGGCCTGTTCGTCGAAGCGATCATCGCCCCGGAGTTCACCCCGGAAGCGCTCGAAATCCTGAAAACGAAGCCGAAATGGAGGGAAAACGTGCGGTTGCTCCATTGCGGCCCCTTCGGCACGGCGTCGTCGCGATGGTCGGTCCGGCCGATCGAAGGAGGAGCGCTGTACCAGGAAGCCGACGTGTTGCCCGACCCGGAAAAACTTTGGCAGATCGTCACGGAGAAAAAACCGGAGCCGCGACAGATGGACGACCTGCGTTTCGCCTGGGAAATGGTCCGGCACGTCAAATCGAACGCGATCACGGTGTGCAAGGACCGTATGCTGCTCGGAGCCGGGGCCGGCCAGATGAGTCGGGTCGATTCCGTCGAGATCGCCTTGAAAAAAGCGGGCGGCCGCAGCGTCGGGGCGGTCCTCGGGAGCGACGCGTTTTTTCCGTTTCCCGATTCGGTGGAAGTTGCCGCGACTCAAGGAATTGCGGCGATCATCCAGCCGGGGGGGTCGCGTAAGGATGAAATGGTTATCGAGGCGGCCAACCGTTACGGAATTCCCATGATTTTCACGCAACGGCGGCATTTCAAGCACTGAAAACCGGAAAGTCGTTGAGAGTGCCCGAAACATTGGCTTCGGGAAATGTCTCCGGTTTTCCTGTATTGCCGTTTTCAGTACACCACTTGTTTTTTCGGATAGCCCATGTCCACGATTACATCGGAGCAGCGTGCCAAGTTCCAAAAATTATTCGAACACGGCAACAAACAGATGATGGTCGCGAGTTTCGACTACGCGGCCGACATGTTCGAGGAATGCGTTCTCGGCGATCCCGGGAATGTGATTTACCTGAAATCGTTTTTCGAAAACTTGAAGCGAAAATTCGCCGACAGGAAAAAACGGGGGTTTTTCGGCAAAATCGGCGCACCGTCGTTCCGTACGAAAAAACCGGAACAAATCTTCGAAGCGAGCGTCAAGACCCTCAAGTCGTTCCCCTGGGACGCCCCGGTCCTGGTGGCGCTCGGGAAAGCCTGCCTCGAAATGCACAACGACGAGTCGGCCCGGGTTGCCTTCCGCTTCGCCGTGGAGGCCGATCCGAACGATCTGGAAGCGAACCGGAATCTTGCCGAAGTTCTTCGCGAGGATCATCTGTACGATGAAGCGCTCGCCTGTTGGGCCCGCATCCGCAAAGTGAAACCGGACGATCCGGAAGCGATCAAGGCGATGAAGGACATTCACGTCGAAAAAACCATCCACAAGGGAGGTTACGAAAGCGGCGATTCGAAACAGGTTCGCGGCGTCGCCGAACAAATGAAGTCGGCCACCAGTGAATCGGAAGATGTCATGGGAAGAAAGTTGACCTATGAAGAGCAGGTCGAACGTCGAATCAAGAAAAATCCGGGGGATGTCGCCAATTATCTCGAATTCGCCCAATACTATTACCAGTCGGGCAATTACGAAAAAGCGGAAATTCATTTCCGGAAGGTCGTCGAGCTTTCTCCCGGCGCCACCGACCAACTTGAACGCCTCTTGGACACCCAGAAACAACGGTTGCAAAACAAAGCGGTTCAGTTGAAGGAGGAATTCGAAAAAGCGAAATCGGCGGACATCCGGGATGAATTTTACAAGGTAAAAGAGGAACTGGACGCGAAAACTCTGGAATTGGCCCGGTTTCGTATCCAAAATCATCCCGCCCACTCCGGTTATCGGTTCGAATACGGCATGTTGCTGCTCCAGCGAGGAATGTACAAGGAAGCGATCAGCGAATTCCAGCACGCGAAAGCGGACTCGATGCGTAAAGGCGATTGTTTACTGGCGTTAGGACAGTGTTTCCAACAAATCAAGCAATATAAACTCGCGATGTCGCACTACCGGGAAGCGGTCGAAGCGATTACCGAGAATAATGATTCCAAGAAAAAAGCGCTCTACCTGGTCGCGAAACTTGCCCTCGGACTCGGTGAGTACGATTCCGCCGAACAATACGCTTCCCAGTTGGCCGCCGTCGATTTTTCTTATAAAGATGTGGGGGAGCTACTGGACAAAGCGACCAAAAGAGGGCAAAATTAGGACGAGGTCGCGAGCAGGGAGCACTGGGGCGGAGGGAGAGGGTTCGTACCCGCCTCCCCCTTCTTCTCGTGAATTGCGGCTTTTTACACCGCAAACGGCCCGAAACTGTTCCCGCGAACAATCGCCTGCCGCGCGCACAACCCGCGTAAATGCTTGCATTAACAAAAGTTGGAGCAAGCGAGTGCGGCAGGAAGGCTTGGCCAAATGTCCGTTTTCATCGCGTTTCCAGTATCGTTGCCGGTTTTCCGCACGTTCGATTTCAACCTGAAGACCAATCCCTCTTTTTTTCCACCTCCGGCCTCCGGCCTCCAGTTTCAATCACAAAATTATGCCGAATACAGAAAGCGCAAAAAAAAGACTGCGTCAAAACACCGTTGTTCGCGAGCGCAATCGCTCTTGGAGAACGGCGGTCCGTAACCGTTGTAAAAAAGTCGTCAAGGCGGTGACGAGCAAAAACCTGGAAGAGGCGGAGGCGTTTTTCAAGGATGCGGTTCGTATTCTCGATCGTGCGAGCGACAAGAAGATCATTCATAAAAATGCCGCCGCGCGCAAAAAATCCCGGCTCTGTGCGATGATTAAAAAACTGAAAACGCAGGGGTAAACGCAATCCATCGGCAGATATGCTGTAAACGGCCTGAAACTACGGCATGTTTTTTCCCGCGCACAATCGCCTGCCGCTCGAACGAAACGCTTATGTCATTATACACACAGAGGTTAGAATCGATTGAGCGCGGCAGGCAGGTTTGACCGAATGCCCGTTTTCATCGCGATTCCAGTATATATCAACGATTTTCGTGAAAGGCGACCGGTTTTTTCATGAAAATCGTTTTTTTCCGTTCGGATCGTTCCGCGTCGCGACTCCGGCTGCGCGTTATTTTCTCAATTCGCATCTTATGAAGATTTCCGCCAAAACCGAATACGCCTGCATTGCCGTCATGGAACTTGCCGCCAACAAGCATTCGAACGTACCGGTTCGAATTCGCAACATTGCGGAAAAACACAATGTACCGCCGCGGTTTCTCGTCCAGATTCTCCTGCAACTCAAGGGAGCGGCCATTGTTTCAAGCATTCGCGGGGCCTCGGGCGGTTATCAACTGACGCGGGGGCCCGAGCAGATCACGCTCGGTGAGGTCATGAATATCATCGACGCGCCCGCCCGGGCCGGAAAGCGTTCTTCCGCCGCGCCGACGGTCGGTTCCTCCACCGTAGGCGTCCTGACAAAAGCCTGGGAAAACGCCGAACGCAAGCGTCAGGACCATCTCAACGACATCACGTTCGCCGATCTCGTCAGGATGGCCGAGGAAGGAAACGTGTGAACGTGGTTCGTTTGGGCCGATGGATAGGCGGTGAATCGGCAGCGCTTCGGTAGTGCGACGACGACACGTCGAGGATGCCCGTGCCTGGTGTCTTCGTCGACGGTCAGCATGATATACCGGAAACGCGATGAATGTGAACATTTGGTCAAGTCTGCCTGCCGCACTCGCTCGTCTCTAACTCCTTTTTGTGTAATGACATAAACGGATCGTTCGAGCGGCAGTCGATTGTGCGTGGGAGGATTGTCAGGCCGTTTACGGTATAAACGGGATCATGCGTCTCGACAGACCAGGCCATAAAAGCAAGGAGACGGTCATGGAATGCAAAAGCGAGAAAAATAAAACGAAGTGTACGTGTTCCTATTCCTGCGGCAAGCGGGGAATCTGCTGTGATTGCCTTCATTCCCACCTTTCGCGACGGGAAATACCGGGCTGTTTTTTTTCTTCGGAAGCCGAGAAGACCTATGACCGCTCCTTTGAGCATTTCGCCCGGCTCGTTACGGAAAAAAAAGTGTGAGTCCGACAGGAGGGAAACCGGTGCGGCCATGATGGACGTCGCATCGTCGCGCGACACGACAAACGCCTTGGCGTTTTCAACGAAAAACCATTCGATTTCGGAATAGATCGGTATATACCGTAAACGGCCTGAAATCGTTCCCGCGAACAATCGCTTGTCGCTCGAACACAACGTGCAACAGGATATTTGCAAATATCTTATGGCGAGTGAGTGCGACAAGCAGCCTTCGCCAAACAACCTTGACCAAACAACCAATTTCACCGCGTTTCCCGTATATAATCGAAGTTTTCCGGATTGCGGGAAGTTTTGCACTGGCATTCCCTTGTTCCTTGGGTTAGAATCGTTGCCGGTTTGAGCGGCAAGGTGTTATCAGAGTTAAATTTATCGATAAAAGCCCTCCCGATTGTCCGGACGGTTCTTTCCCATGCCCCCCAAAAAAAAACGGTATCTCGGTCCGACCGGCGCACGCCTGCTGAAAATAGCACACCTTCTTTTTGCCATGATGTGGACCGGCTGTGGCATCGCGGTATTGCTCGTTCTTTTTGTCAGCCAACCGGAAAATGCCGACGAGCATCACCTGCGTTCCCAGGCGTTGAAGGTGATCGACGATTTCGGGATTGTTCCCGGAGCTCTCGGTTGCATGTTTACTGGTATCCTGTACGGACTGAAAACGCCGTGGGGATTTTTTCGCCAAAAATGGATGATCGTGAAATGGATCGTGTTCATGATCCTCGCCGTTGCCGGATTGATTGCCTTGAACACATGGATCAACCAAAACGCCTTGTTGATGCACGACGATCGGTTTGTCGCGGAGCAATCGCCTTCATTTCACGGAAATACGCTTTTGCTGATGGTTTTCTGCCCTCTCCAGTTGAGCGGATTGATTTTTATGACATTTATTTCCGTTTTTAAGCCCTGGAAAGGCCGCAAGCGAAACTGGGTGCCGCCGCTTCCCGAAGGAACGCCGGTCATGTCCGTCGAAGACAACGTTTAAGCCCGGGTGGATGGTCTTCGAAATTTCCCGATGTGCTTATTTTCCCGATAGCTCTTGACGTCCTCCGGTTTTTTCGCCTATACTGTTTGTTCGGTTTGCTTGGAATTTTTGGAATACGGTCTTATTTGATAAAGGATTAAGGATTGTCGTATGGATGGAGAACGTCGCCGTCAATTGTCGCAAAATCTTCTCGGAAAATGGTTGCTGAAACTGTATGAAGACCTCCGGGAACCCTATGCGAAGGTCGTCTATGTCGTGCTCGTCGTCGCCCTGGTGATCTTGTGCGTCACGTTAATCAGCTCCAATTTCATGCAAATTCAGCAAAAGGCCCAATGGGAAAGCTATTTCCATTCGGTGGGGGCCGCGACGCCCGAGGCCCGGACACAAGCCTTTCAGAATCTGGCCGCCACCTATACCTCCGGTGATATGGGGGCCAGGGTACGCATGACACTGGCCCAATTCCAGCTCCAGGAAGGGGCCAATCTTCTCTACACGGACCGGGACGAGGCGATGAAGCAGTTGGAATCAGCCCGGACGTATTTTTTCTCTGCGGAAAAATTGACTTCCAACAGCCGGTTGAAGGAGCAAATCGCGTTCGGTTTGGCCGCGACGCATGAATCGTTGGCCGCCGTCCGCACCGATAAGGACGATCTCGATGTCGCGGAGAAAAAATACAAGGAGGTTTTCGAATTTTGGCCCGAGGGAATGTTTGCCGAACGTGCCCGGCAGGCCCATGAAACCATTACTCATTCCGAGGGCAAGAAGCTGTATTCGATGCTCGCGAGCATGAAAATCGAAAAGCCCGAGCCGTTGAATATCAATCTTGAGAAGGGGGATACCATCGAAGGGCCGACCGAATTCGATCCCTTGAAGAAATTGGAAGAATAGTTCCCTGTCGGAGCCGGTTGTGTCGATTGTGCCTTTGACCGGTGCATCGAAGATATGCCGTAAATGGCATGATAATCCTCCCGCGCATAACCGCCTGCCGCTCGAATAATCCGCGTAAATGCTTATGTTGACAAAAGTTAGGAGCGAGTAAGTGCGGCAGGCAGATTTGACCAAATGGCCGTTTTCATCGCGTTTCCAGTATACCCGTGCCTGTTGACGCAAACGGGTTGTGAGGTATACCGACCGGGCATTCAAAAAAGGCGTTCCTGATAAGGGCGGTCGAGCGGTCGGGCGCGAAAACCGAGGTCGTTGAGATGATCGACGAATTCCGGTCCTCCATGCGTGCAGTAAACCATTTCCGGTTCGGCACGTTCGACGGCCCCTACCAGTTCGTCAAAATCGGCATGATCCGAAAGTGGAATCGCGACATCGACCCTCAACTGGTAGACGGCGCCTTTCCGGATCGCCCAGCCGGTTACGGCAAAGGTCCGGGTCGGATAAGGCGTTTCAAACGGACAATGGTGTGCCGGAATCACCAAAACCCGGTCCGGTTCGCTCCGGCGTTTCAAGAGCGGGATGACGTCGCCGAGGGGAACGCCGTGCTTTTCGTAGATTTCGCTGATTTCGTACATTTTTTTCCCCTGCTGCACCTTGAAGCCCGCGAGGGTCAACAGGCGACTCACTTCCTGCCCCTTGCCGAGCGTGTAGGCGAAGATGACCGGGGAACGCTTTCTCGCGAACGATTCGCCGACCTCGTCGATCAACCGGGCGATCATTTCTTCCCGCGGCGGCATCCGGTAATCCGGCGTTCCGAAAGTCGATTCCATGATAAGGTAATCCGCTTTCGGGACAACGGCCTCGACGGACGTCGCGGACGGTCCCAGTTTGAAATCGCCGGTATAGAGAAGCCGTTTGCCGCTTTGCGGACTTTCGGCCAGGAGCATCGCGGAGCCGAGGCAATGACCTGCCGGATAGGCCGTCAATTTCAGCGCACCGCACATGATCGGCTCGAAGAAGCGCATGGCCCGGAAGACCTGCGTCGGCTTGATACTGAGTCTTAAACGGCACAGCGATTCGGTTTCCGCCGTACAGTAGGTGATCTCATGCCGGCCCAGGTGATCCCCGTGGGCATGGGAAACGAATCCGCACGCCTGTCGTCGCGTGATATCGACGCTCAATCCCGCTTCCGGCAGGATCAGCCCCTTGTCCCAGTGAAACATCGACATGGCGATCCTTTCCTCAAAGCTTTCCGCTCGCTCGCCCCATGTCTCCAAGTAAACGGGGAGGACACTTTTGAACGAAAACCCTACTGCGATCCACCGTAATCAACCCCCTGGCGGCGAGCTCGATAAATTTACTTCGGTTGTCCCCATAGCCGTGCGCGTCGGCCAACTCGTTGATCTCGTCTGCGACGGCCTTGGTGACACGGATGCTTACGGAGAGCAATCAGACACTGCGTCCGCTCCCGGATTGATGCCCTCAAAGCGGTTGTCTTGTACTTGGCCAGAGACTTCTATTCTTTTTCCGGCGATTACAGGAAATGCGACATTCCTGCAAAGGATCGGGAGGATTGTATGCGAAATTGGTCTCCCAAAATGCGGAGTTGGCCAAGTCCATGAATTCCCATCATTTGACCTCCAACTGGCAATTCTGCGTCAGTAATACCGTTGGAATCCTTGGCACGCTTGCCACGTTCCACGTTGCCGGATTCTTCGGGAAGCAATAAACAGGGCCGTACTGCAAGTCCCGTTTCAGCGGATACGTCCTTCGTCCGGACTGCTCGCGGTCGCATAGAGTCGTTTCGGGATCCGGCCGGAAAGATGGGAGAGCCGGCCCGCTTCGCAAGCCAACCGCATCGCCTCGGCCATACGCACCGGGTCTTTGGCGTGGGCGATGGCCGTATTCAATAACACGCCGTCGACGCCGAGTTCCATCGCGACCGCCACGTCACTGGCGTTGCCGACGCCCGCATCGACGATCACGGGGTATGCGGGGTCGTTTTCCTTGAGATATTCGAGACAGATTCGAATCGCGTTCGGGTTGAGGATGCCCTGTCCGCTGCCGATCGGGCTCCCGGCAGGCATGACGGCCGCGGCTCCGCATTTTTTGAGCCGCATCGCGATCAGCGGATCATCGGTCGTATAAACGAGCACTTGGAAACCGTCGGCAACCAGTTGCGCCGTCGCCTCCAACGTCGCGACCGGATCCGGGAGCAACGTTTTCGCATCGCCGAGACATTCCAGTTTGACCCAGTCGGCGCCCGGATTGTTCATCCGGGAAAGGATTTCCCGTCCCAGCCGGGCGACCCGGATCGCATCTTCGGCACTGAAACAACCGGCGGTGTTCGGCAGAATCGTGTACCGTTTCGCATCGATGAAATCGAGCAGGTTCCGGCCCGAGGAATCGATCAGCCGTTCGCGACGGATCGCCACGGTGATACATTCGGAACCGCTCGCCTCAATCGCATTCCGCATGACATCGTAATCGGCGTATTTGCCCGTCCCGACAAACAGCCGGTTTGTAAACGTATGGGTTCCAATCGTCAACGGCATCGCGGTCGCTCTTAAACAAAAACAGGGTTTCGAGACAATCAATCAGACACGCCCAATCCACGCCTGACACACGTGCGCCCCAATATACCATGTTCGTGAAAATGCTCAAGAGGACGCACCGCCACGCACCCGTCGACGGCCGCCGTGAGCATGTCGTTGTCTTTCATCAGAATTGCGTTCAAAAACGCGGCGAAATGGTTTTGCAGGTCGTCAAGGGAAATTTTGGCCAAAATGCGTGAAATGGTGGTGCCGACGGGCGGCTTGTTCCGCTTGAAACCGAGGGGCTCGCGGAGGTCATGCCCGTGTTTTTGGGCCCGGCGTTCGATGTGGGCGATGTAGGGAATCCGTGCGAGCAGACCGAGACATGTTTCTGGAGGGGGCAAGAGCGAGCGTGCCGCGATAAGGATGCCCAACTCCTCTGGGATCACGGGGATCGGCGGATTTTTTGAAGACGTCGACGAGCGTGTTGAGGGCGGCGGTATTCATGGGAACCTCCTTGTTTTCGGGACCGGAAACGGGCGAAAACACAATCGCCTCCCTGTAATACGCAAGAAAACGCAAACCGGATGACACTTTTACTTGCAGCTCGACTGCGGGGCCGCATCGCCCTGTTGACAAAAAGGCGATATTTGATACAATTCCATACTCTTCGTTCTCGGTTGCAGACACCACGGGATGTCTTCGCACCGAGTCGTTCTGGTTGCCCGCGTAGCTCAACTGGCAGAGCGCAGCATTCGTAATGCTGAGGTTGAGGGTTCGATTCCCCCCGCGGGCTTTTCCGTAAGTCTTGAAACAACAGCAACTTGCAGCCGTACCGCTTCGTGCGAAACCTGAAGTTTTTTCACTCCCAAAGCGCAGGGGACTGCGCTTTGGGAATGAAAAAAGAGGTTTCCATGCCGCGGCTTGCCAATCGTCCGCCCAAAATGTCGCTGGTCAAATCGACTGGCGACGCCGTTGTTTACGTCAATCGAAAGCGGCTCTATCTCGGCCCTTGGGGCTCCGACGTCGCTCGGGAGCGGTATCGGCAGTTTCTCGAAGCGTGGATCGCCGCGGATGGTCGCCTTCCGGACGAATCCCCCACGCTTGTGACCATCTCCCGGCTCGTTGTCGCCTAC
>QMCD01001255.1_pt1 | contig 15804 bp, 10 predicted proteins | sample 1821841 | NCBI WGS metagenome assembly QMCD01 (sample SAMN01991225, study PRJNA193472) | Termite gut metagenome, whole genome shotgun sequencing project. | isolation source: worker | host: Macrotermes natalensis | reverse complement strand
AACACTAGGCCGAGTGGTTGGGCGCGTGGTCGACGGCGTGCTAGGCCGGGTTGATGGCGTCGTATCGCGTGACGTTGACGGCACAACACTAGGCCGAGTGGTTGGGCGCGTGGTCGACGGCGTGCTAGGCCGGGTTGATGGCGTCGTATCGCGTGACGTTGACGGCACACTAGGCCGGGTGGTTGGGCGCGTGCCGGGGCGGGAGGTTGTCATGCTAGGCCGTGGATACGAAGGCCGAGCTGTCGATGGAACACCTCTGGTTGACGGCGTCGGTCGAGAAACGGAGGGGGAGCGAGCACCGGACGGAGGCCCGCCTCGGCGAGATTGTGCCGATAAGGCGTCGACCCACACCGCGCTGGTCAACGCAAGACCGAGCAATGTTACCAAGGTGACTGGAATAACCCTTATTCTGGATAGATGTGCCATGATTTTTCCTTTCTTCTTGGGGGGAGTATTACATTGATCTTCATCAATCTTTTCCGCAAGTGACTTGAAAATTCCTGAAACGCCTGGTGGAACAGCCCTGAACCGTGCCGCGTTGAAGGGCAGTGATACCGGAAAAATCCAACGCATACGGCCTATTCTCCATTCCACTCCTCTATCTATGGGTAATTATAGGGGAAATACGACCAGCGGCAAGTTTTTTTCTGTAAACATTCAGAAAACATTCAGATAAAATCTTGCCACTTGCCCGGCATTTCATGGCGGAACATGCTTTAAGTGCATGTAATACAGCCATTTAAGCCAACAAAAGAAAAATAATTGGCCCTTGCTTAAAATTTGGCCTAAGAAATTGTTCGTTGTCGGGTCCAAGCCGTTGAAGTGAACTTTCCGTCGCAAAAACATTGTTGGTTTTTCCGACAAAATCCCGACACGAGCTCTTAAGTAATTGCCAAAAGTGTTGTACGAACAAACCATGAGCCGCAGCCACGGCCCGCTTCACTGAATACGGCTCGTTGCGAGGACGGGCATAGCAGGTCTATTTGCTCTTCCGAAACCGTTCTCCGCTTGCTCGTTCCTTGTTCAGCAAGTCCGCAATCTTTTCCGCAGCCCCGTCGACGGCCAGCATTTCGGACTGTTTTTCCCAACGCCATTTCAGCTCCAACTTGTTTTCCGCCAAGCCTTTCTCGCCGATCACAATCCTCAGCGGAAAACCGATCAGATCAGCGTCCTTGAATTTCACGCCGGCTCGCTGATCCCGGTCATCGACGATGCAGTCAATGCCGCGCGATTCCAAATCGTCATGCAGCGTTTGGGCGAGCGTCATCATTTTCTCATCGTCCACCTTCATCGGACATACAACCACTTCATACGGCGCGAGATTCACCGGCCAAACAATGCCCGCTTCGTCGAACGATGTTTCGACCAAGCCCGCGATGATCCGGTTCACGCCGATGCCATAGCAGCCCATGATGATCGTTTTCTGGGTCTCGTCGGCATCCAAAAATTTCGCATTCAAACTGTCAGAGTATTTCGTGCCCAGCTTGAAAACGTGGCCGACTTCGATGGCCTCACGAATACGCAGGGGTTTTCCGCAGCGAGGGCAGGCATCGCCCTCGACGGCGTTACGAAAGTCGTCAACCTTGTCCGGCGTCCAGTCGCCTTTCCCAGCTCGGACGGGATTGACGTTGACCAAATGCTTTTCGTCTTCGTTCGCACCGGTGATCGCATTGACCACGCCCATCACTTGATGATCTGCGTAAACAGGAATTTTCTGAGCCATACCGACTGGGCCGGCAAACCCGACGGGCGCGCCGGTAACGCGCTGAATTGTGTCGGGGTCGGCCAGTTCCAATCCGCCGACGCCCACGGATTTCCGAATTTTATTTTCGTTCGCGTCATGGTCGCCACGCAGCAACACCGCAATCGGCTGTCCGTCCGCCAAATAGATGAGCGTTTTAATCAGCCGTGTCGGTTTGGCCTTGAGAAATTTACAGACCTGCTCAATGGTGTGTGCGCCGGGCGTATCGAGTGCGGTGATGTCCTTAAACGCGGCCGTGTCAATCGGCTCCGCGGCAGTCGGGCCGATTTCGGCTTTCTCCGTGTTGGCCGCATAACCGCAGGCTTCACAATGGACGATTTTGTCTTCGCCATTTTTGGACAGAATCATAAATTCATGCGACGCATCGCCGCCGATGGGGCCGGATTCCGCTTCGACGGGCAAAAACGGCAGGCCGCAGCGCGTGAAAATTTTGCCGTAAGCATCGTACATTTTTTTATACGTCTCGTTCAGCGATTCCAGCGTGGTATGAAAGCTGTAGGCGTCCTTCATAATAAATTCGCTGGTTCTGAGCACGCCGAACCGTGGCCGCTCTTCGTTGCGGAATTTCGTCTGAATTTGATAAAGCGTGACCGGAAGCTGGCGGTAACTGGAGACAAACCGGGCCACCAAATCCGTAATCATCTCTTCATGCGTGGGGCAAAACACGATGGGCACGTTTTTCCCGCCGCGGGGCAGGGTGGCTTTGACCAGCACGTTGCCGAAGGCTTCGACGCGGTGAGTTTGTTCGTAGAGCGAAATAGGGCACATGGCCGACATGAGCAGTTCGACGGCTCCGGCGCGGTTCATTTCTTCGCGGACAATTTGGGTGGCCTTGTGCAACGAGCGCAGACCGAGCGGCAGATAGCTGTACGCACCGGCCATGATCTGGGCGATCAAACCGGCGCGAAGCATGAGAATATGCGAAGGAATTTCCGCGCCGTCCGGCGTTTCTTTCATCGTGGGAATCAGCGATTTTGACCAGTACATGAGGAGAGGCTAGGATTGGGGAATAGGGCGAGAATAACGGGGCGTCGGACAGGGCTATTCAATAATCTTGGAAATCGGATATTCGACAATGCCCGACGCGCCAGCGGCTTTGAGTTGTGGAATCAGCTTTCGCACGGTGTCTTCTTCAATGATCGTGGACACGGCGAACCAGCGTTCGTCGGAAAGGTGCGAAATGGTCGGCTTTTGCAAGGCTGGGAGGAGTTCGACGATTTCCTTAATCCGCTCTTGCGGTGCGTTCATCATCAGCCCGACCTTGCCCTCGGCGGCCATCGTAGCCCGGAGCATGAGCACGATGTCATCGATCTTGCTGCGTTTCCAAGCATCAGCGTAAGCACCGCGGTTGGCGATGAATCGCGTCGTGCTTTGCAGCACCTCGGCGACGATTCGCAGCTTGTTTGCCCGGAGCGAGCTGCCGGTTTCCGTGACCTCGACGATGGCATCGGCCAATTTCGGCGGCTTCACCTCCGTGGCTCCCCAGCTAAATTCCACATTGGCCGTCACGCCGTGCTCGGCCAGAAAACGCGTGGTCAGACCAACACCCTCGGTGGCAATGCGTTTGCCCTGCAAATGTTTAATTTCCGTGATGGGCGAATCTTCCGGCACACAAAGCACCCAGCGGACGGGACGGCGTGACACCTTCGAGAACCGCAGTTCGGCCACTTCATGGACATCGGAGTTTGTTTCGACGATCCAGTCCCGGCCTGTCAGACCGGCATCGAGCGCGCCGCCGGCCACGTACCGGGCCATTTCCTGCGCACGAATCAGCAGGCACTCGATTTCCTCATCATCGATGGTCGGAATGTAACTCCGTTTTTCGACGGATATTTTGTAGCCACTCTTGCGGAACAGTTCAAAGGTCGCGTCCTGAAGGCTTCCGGCAGGTATTCCAAGTTTTAAGATGGGCATGTATTGGGAGGAGTTAGGAGTTAGCGGGCACAGGAGTTGTAAGAAATGAAAGAGGAGAATGTATCCGCGTGCGTCCCCATTCTCGCTTCTAACTTCCGACACCTAAAATACTGCTCCGCATTATCCCACATCGTTCGCAAAAAACCAAGGGGTATCCAGATGAAGATCAAGTGAGGCGAGCAGTGCAAGGCGATTTTTTGTGCCGCTGAGAATTTTTTTACTCCGCCTCTCGAATAGTCGATAAATATCATGTATACTACCCAGTCGGCGTCTTTTGTTTTTTTGAACATTTTGCAGAAGAGAATGTTATGAGCATGAAATCCGCATTTTGCCTGTTGGTGGTTGTCGCCCTGTCCGCTTCCGTATGTGAAGTGGCGTTTTCCCATAATATCCGTCTTAGGCGGGTCAAGACGCCACAGAAACTCCTGGTCGGGCCGGATGTTTCCCTATTGCAAGCGGATTCGCTTGCGGGCTGGACAAGCCTGGGCGGCAAGGCTCCCGACCAAGGCTGGTCCGTCGCGGACGGCATCTTGCACCTGAAAGGCAGGGGCGGCGACATCAAAACGGAGAATCAATACAGAAATTTCATTCTCGATTTTGCTTGGACGCACTCCAAGGGCGGCAACAGCGGCATCAAATACCGGCTCAAGCAATTCGACGGCAAAGGCTGGCTGGGCCTAGAGTATCAGGTGTTGGACGACTACAACACGGGCGAGGGAAAAAAGCCGAAGAACAACACCGCAACGCTTTACGACCTTTTGCCTTGCGAGAACGAGAAGGCATTGAAACCCCACACGGAATTAAATCATGGCCGAATCGTCGTCTACGGCAATCGCATTCAGCATTGGCTCAACGGGAAAAAAGTCGTTGACGTGGTGGTCGGCTCCAAAAAATGGAAAGAGGCCGTCGCCGCAAGTAAATTCAGCGACGTTAAGGGGTTCGGTGAAAATCCAACCGGTTTTTTCATGATCCAAGATCATCAATGTGAAGTTTGGTTTCATAAAATTTCCGTCAAAGAAATCATGGAAAGCGGCACGAAAGGAAGATGGCGAAAAAGCGCGGGCATTGGTCGTGGTTGGCGCAACTCACGATAATGGAAGAGGATACAACGCACGAAAATTTGTTCGACGAAATATGATTCAAGTCAACTCCTTGCTACACAAAAATTTACATAAAATATTGTTTTTCGTGTGCAAGGAGGTATGAATGTATCATAAGGCGTACAAACACGTTACCCATTCTTGATGTCGCTTGCCGGATTATTTTCGAGCGTGTTTTTTCGTGTCAAAACAGATAAAATCCCTATATCTTGTGTCCATTTATTTTGCCACCCCCAAAATAAGCGATTAACTTGCACCATTCGTTTTAACCGTTAAACTCGTGCCCACTTGCATTCCTAGTCGGCAGTGACGAGCCGATTTTTCGCTTAAGGTTTGATTGTTGATTTCCCCAACACCCGACACGAGAATGTGTTCGAGGCCCATTGGAAATCACGGGAACCGCATCGACTTGTAGACCTTCAGGTAAAAAAGTTTCAGGGCGACCACCGGTGGCTATGTCCGACCGGCGACCCGGTTGTAAGGGCAATAGGATTATTGCGCGTTCAATTTTTTTGACGGAGATCAAGGAAAAACACAAGAGATTCGGAAAAGACATCCGTTGTCATACTAAAAGAGGAATAGAAAACGCTTCGCCTGCGGCCTGTGACCGCAGCTCGTAAGAGTTTTTTGGGATGCACCCCCGTTTGAGGTTACGTCCGCGGACGTTCTCCGGTTGTGGCTAACACAGTGGGTTGCACTCTTTTTTGACATTTGGCTCTTTTCGACTTTGTGTTGCGAGTTGGTGCGTTTCTTGGAAATCATGCCTGCCACTCAGGAGGATTGAGAATGCCAAGGAAGCCGCTGATCGGAATCAACACCGATTTTCGTGCGGCACACAAGGGAGTCCCTTCCCTTAGTGTCGTTTTTGCCGGTTATTATGATTCCGTTCTACGGGCGGGCGCATTGCCTGTGATTATCCCCCCCTTTCCCGACGACAAAGACCTTGATTCGAACCTTGAGCAGATTGTTTCGCAGCTCGATGGCGTGGTTATGGTCGGAGGGGCGGACCTCGACCCACGACGTGATGGTTTTATGCTCCATTCGTCCGTGAAGTTGATGGATGAACGACGCGAAACTTTTGATCGCTTTCTGATCGAAAAAGTTTCCGAGCACCGTGTGCCGCTTCTCGCTATCGGGACGGGCATGCAACTCCTTAATGTCTCACAGGGAGGAACCTTGTTTCTCCACATCCCGGAAGATTTGCCCAAGGCTCTTCCGCACCGCGATGCGATGGATCCCAATCATCGCCACGCTTTGGTGATTGAAAACGGCTCGCTCATGGAGCGGGTATACGGCGACAACGATATCCGCGTCAACAGCCTGCATCACATGGCCGTCGACGATGTTGCGCCGGGATTTCTCGTTACGGGCCGTTGCCCGGACGGTGTCGTGGAAGTCATAGAGTCGTTGCACAACGACTGGCTGGCCGTCGGCACGCAATTCCACCCGGAAAGCCAGTCGGCGACGGCACTGGATCAGCGAATTTTCTCTGAATTTGTGCTGGAACTCGTCGCTCGGCAACGGAGCATGGGAATCCACCTCCTGGAAATTGCAGAGCCTGCGTTCGTTTGACGCTAGGCCCAAACCGGGGGCTGGAAAATCAGAAAAAAGCCCCCGGAAGAATCATTCTGTTGCATCGTTCCGTGGCGCAGTTTGAGGTGTCTGCAACTGAAACGCCTCTCCGTTATCCCTCACTCTGGGGAAGCACCGCACCGAGTTGGCAGAGCGACGTGGTTTGGTACTTTGGGTGTGTCTACAAAAAATAGGCGAGCCAAATTCCGTTTCCGTCCTGCGGGGGTGTCGCGTACAGCTTGCATCGTGGGGGATAGCCGCCCCGCTGGGATAGCCGCAAAGCCCACATCTTGCCCTACCTGCCATGTATGTCTGTCCATTCTGCCGACCTCGTCACTTTGACGCCAGAAACAGTGTAGTTCTGTCAAAATAAAAAGAATTTGCGGATAAAATTGATTTTGCGGCCGATGTAATCGTTAGATTGGGTTTTCTCAGAAAGACAACTCTTTAGGCGACCAACGAGAGCGGTCACTCCAGACCGCTTCTCCAAACGTTCCCCCCAACGCGAAATCGTCGCAAAATCAGTCATGGCACGTTTCATTATCCCCCTCGTTTTCTTGGTTCTGGCTCTCGGTTCGGCAGGCTGTCGGATGTGTGGTTCGCCGTATGATCTTTGCACGCCTGCCTTTCTGGAACGCCATGACGATTACCGGGGTTGCGACCCGATGTATCGATCCGGCTCCATTTTTTCACGGGGCGGGAATGATTGCTACCTTGGGAGTGACGGCGGATTGCTGATTGCGGACCGCTCAATGAACGCGGGAAATTTCGGCGTCACCGTCCCGGTGAAAGGAGCAAAATTGCCCAGTAAATCTCCGCTTGAATCGAAAAACGGAACCGGTTCCGCGATTGGGATTCCTAATATGGACGGTTGGTTGGACGGCGATGGTTTTGAGACGCCGCGCAGCATCGAAGAACTACTACAGGACACTCTGCCCGATGCGCCAACGCTGCTGGAAACGGAACCTAGGACTCCGGCTGCTTTGCCATCCGAACCGTCCGCCTCCCCCGTGAAACCGCCGGTGAAGCCCATGCCCTTCGTCGAAGAGCCTCCGCAAAGCGAGCCGACGCCGCCTGTGGAAGACCTCTTTCGGCAAATTCAGAATCAATCCGACGGAGCAGAGCCAACGATCACGCTGGAAGACCTCAAGCGGCTTGACCCGTCTGTGACCGACATTGAAATCCTTGACATCGCCGACGAACTGGACATTCCCAAGCGATGACACGGCCTTGCCGAAGTAACCGGAGTCCTGCCGGAGCAGGCCACGCAGAAGCCGCGTGGTTTGAACGATCCTTCCCGGTTCGAGCGGCTGCACGACCTCACCCCACTACGGCAATCGACAGCAAAAGTGCTTCGCTGTCCACCTTTGCTTCGCGGGCACAGCCTACGCTTGTGCTGTCCGCGACGGCCTTCTTTTTCAGGTCGACTGCCAGCGTTTCGCCTTTGATATACTCGATATACGAACGTAGCGAGGTGGCCAGTGCGGCGGATTGCGTTTCAATGCCGACCAAAATTCTCGCGGTATAATCCAGATTCATTTCTTTGCGGCGATCTTGAATGAGACGGACAATTTCGCGTGCCCTGCCCTCGGCCAACAGTTCTTCCGTCAGTTCCGTGGACAGCACGACCACGCACGTCGCACCCTGCGCCGCCGCCCAGCCGTCTTTGGCCTGGAGGCGAATCTGGATTTCCTCGCAGGTCAGTTCGACCGGCTCATCTTCAACTTGCAGGACAATCCTACCATTTTTTTCCATTTCGGCAAGCAACGATCCGCCGTCCGCTTCGGCGAGCCATTTTTTCACGGCAGGAAGTTTCTTACCAAGTTTCGGCCCCAGTTTTTTGAAATCGGGCAGTACCACAAACGAAACGTATTGGTCAAACCCGGAACGGTCGGCGAGCACCTGCATGTCTTTGATGTTCAGTTCTTCCTGAACGATTTGAATGCTTGCCTCCACATCGCCGCCCGAAAAAATCTTCGCCGTTTCGTCGGACGAAAACAAAACCTTCATGCCGGACAGGGGTTGCCGAACTTTCAGACCGGCCCCGCTGCGGGCAGCCCTGCCGAGCGAAACGATTTCCCGCAACAGCTTCATTTCTTGTGACTGCTTTTCATTGATAAGTGCCGCGTCCGCTTTCGGGTAATCCGTCAAATGGACGCTCTCCACGCCGTCACGCCGGATGTCAACCAGCCGCTGCCAAAAACTTTCCGCCAAAAACGGCGTGAAGGGCGCGATCAGTTTTGTCACCGTCACAAGGCATTCGTACAGCGTCCAATACGCATCGTATTTCGACCGTAGCGACTGCTCATCCGCATCGACTCCGGTATCGGCACTGCTCCAAAATCGATCCCGGCTACGGCGAACATACCAGTTGGACAGCGAATCAACAAAAGCGATCAGCTCGCCGCACGCGGTGAAATGATCGAAGGCATCCAGTTTTTCACACACAAAAGAGACGGTTTTATGTAGTTCGCTCAAAATCCAGCGGTCCAGCTCCGCACGTTCTTCGACGGGGCTGTAGTTCGCCGCCGATTTCATGCAGCAGTCCTTCATCTGGCCGCCGCATGTTTGAAACAATTCCCCGTCCACCAACGACAGAGGATCGAAGCCGTCGATTTTGCTGTACACTTCGTAGAACGACACGACATTGCCGAGGCGAAGTATGAATTCCGGCATACTGTCCTTGATGGCCTGCTCACTGTAACGAATGGCCGTCCAAGGCGTTTGGTTGGCGTAAAAATACCAGCGTAGCGCATCGGCCCCGTACTTATCGAAAATTTCCGTCGGTTCGCGGTAGTTACGCAAACTCTTGGACATTTTTTGACCGTCTTCGCCCAGCATGAGGCCCAGCACGATGCAATTTTTGAACGGATGCGGGAACGGTACGGGCAAAAGCTCGCCGGTTTTCTCTTCAATGCCGCCGTAAGGAGCCGACTGGCCGTCAAAGGTCATCGTGCTGATGGCCAAGAGACTGTAAAACCAGCCGCGGGTTTGATCAAGTCCTTCGCTGATGAAATCGGCGGGGAAATGCCGACGGAATTGCGTAACGCTCCCGTGTTTGTGCGGAAATCCCCACTGGGCAAACGGCATGGCCCCGGCATCGAACCAGCAGTCGATGACTTCGGGTACGCGGCGCATTCTCGCGCCCTCCGCGAAAGGCGAATCGTAAGTTACGGAGTCGATGTAGGGGCGATGAACCATGAGATCATTGTTCAACTCCGGCTTGGCTTTTTTGGCGGCCTCCCAGACTTCCATGCCGCTCACGCCTTTTTTGCGCAACAATTCTTCATAAGAACCGACCGCCTCGGCCCGCCCAGTTTCGTCGCAGACCCAAATCGGCAGCGGCGTACCCCAAAATCGTTCACGCGACAAAGCCCAGTCGACGTTGGACTCCAAAAAGTTGCCAAACCGGCCATTTTTGATATGTTCCGGCAGCCAGTTGATTCCGGCGTTGTTTTGGAGCATGTCGTCTTTGAACTGCGTGGTACGGACAAACCAGCTTTGGCGAGGATACTGAATCAGAGGGTCTTTCGGGGCACGCCAGCAGAACGGGTAGTCGTGCAGGTATTGCTCTTGATGAAACAATAAACTTTTCGAGCGCAAATCTTTCGTGATTTCCTTGTCCGCATCCTTGACCCACTTGCCCGAATAAGGCCCGGCTTGTTCCGTGAATTTTCCGTCCGGGCCGACGCAAAACAAAAGCTCCGGGCCTTCCCCACCTACAAAACGCGCCATTTCCGCTTGGAGAACGTCGAAATCCGCTTCGCCGAAGGCCGGGGCTTGATGAACGATGCCGGTTCCGCTTTCGGTGGTCACAAAACCGGCGGGTACGATTCGCCAGTAGCGAAATTCCGAGACGCCCTCTTTCAGCGTGCCTTTCGTCTGGGCAAGTTCGTCATAAAAGAACGGAAACGGCGGAATGTAACGCAAACCGACGAGGTTCCGGCCCCGGTACGTTTCGAGAATTTCCGCAGTCATTTTGACTTTGGCAGAAACTGTTTCAAGCAGTTCCTTGGCCAGTATGCTGAGCCGCTCTTCTTGTGTGCCGTCTTCTTTTGTCCAACGCACGAGCACGTATTCCAGATCGGGATGCACGGCGGCGAACATGTTGCTGGGCAGCGTCCAAGGCGTGGTCGTCCAGACCAGAAGATCGACCACGCCGGTAAAACCGTACTTTTTATTGACGGCAATACCCAGTTCCTCGTTGAACATCGTCCATATCGTCGTGCTGCCGTCGGCACAGTCGCCGGGCAGGGCATTCACAAGCGGAAAACGGACGAAAACACTGGGGTCGGCCACCTCTTTGTAACCCTGACCCACCTCGCCGCTGGACAACGCCGTGCCCCCCTGCGCCCACCACCAGACGATTTTGTGGCCCTGATACAGCAAACCGCGGTCGAAAAGCTGCTTGAGCGACCACCAGACGGACTCCACGTAACTTTTATGGTAGGTCACGTAGGCTTCGTCCAAATTGACCCAGAAGCCGAAACGCTCGGTCATGTCTTCCCACTGCTTGATGTAACGGAAAACGCTTTCTTGGCAGCGGTGAATGAAAGGCTCTATGCCAAACGCTTCGATTTCCTCTTTGGAATGAATGCCGAGTTCTTTGCAAACTTCCACTTCGACGGGCAGGCCGTGCGTGTCCCAACCGGCTTTTCGTTCACAAAGGAATCCCCGCATGGTTTTGTAGCGGGGATACAAATCTTTGATGGCACGCGAGAGGCAGTGGCCGGGATGAGGCAGGCCGTTCGCGGTGGGCGGGCCTTCAAAAAAAACGAAACGCGGACTATCCTGCCGATTCTTGAGCGATTTTTCGTAAATGTTCCGCTCTTTCCAGAAATCCATGATCTCCATTTCCCGCTCAGGAATGGATTTTGTTGCAGAGTCTTCGGACTGAGTATATTCAGCATGACCGTCCGTGAGGCTATCGGCGGTATTTTGCGGCACGGTGTCCTGCGGCAGAGTGTCGTTGGGTTCGCTCATGGGAGTACAAAAGGTTGGGGAAAAACATGCCTTTCCGCGTAAGAATTGGGCCGCCGGCGCGGTGCATTTCTGGAATACGGGCATTTCTGCGACACGGAGCAACGTCCTTCGCTTCATCGCACTGCGCACGGCCTCCTTCGGCCTGCGCACTTCCGATTATATGCGTTATAAACGCGGGAGTCCAGAGGCCACTTCGTAACTGACTCTTAGTAAAACCAGTTTCGTCGCCTCAAAACCGCCAAGTTTTCCCTCATGGCTTCTGGACAAGGCCGGGATGCTTGGCGGGTTTTTTGTGCCCGGAATCAGTCACAACGATAATCAAAAGGGAGTCTGCCATGAGCAAACCGAGCAAGCCTCGCCTGAACGCCCGCCGATCCTGACGAATATAGCGGTGTCTCTGCGATAACTTCTCGGTCGTGGGAGAGCGGACGTTGCGGGGGGCGGGAAAAGTGTACCAACCCTCGCCAAGCGGCTTGAGTTCATGCCGCGAAATAGGAAGACGGCGTGATGCCTCTGGGCGAGGCCGTGACATGCTTGATTTCGCATCGCGTTCTCTGTACAATTGGAGCGGTGGAGTCTGCGTCCATTGAGCGCAGCTTATATCTGTCGGACATCAACACGAGGAGCCTATCCATGAAACGCCGCGATTTTTTCAGCCGTTCGTTTACCGCCGCCGCCGCAACCGGCACATTGGCCGCTTTTGCTTCCACTGCCACTTCCTTTTCCCTGCCTTCGTTGCCGTTACAGGCTGCTGCTCCGAGTGACCAACGTGACAAGGCCAAGCTGCGTTTGGCCAGCCAAATTCGCGGTTGGATTCCGGGAAAAAATGACGCCGAAAAAATGGCCCAGATGAAAAAGTGGGGCATGGAGGCCGTCGAGGCACCCGAAGGCGTTGTCAATAATCCGAAGGAGTTCAAGAAAAAAGCGGACGACGCCGGTCTCGAAGTATGTGTCATCTGCTGGGGAGCCTGCAATGGCGAGCCTTGTTCAAAAGACCCGGAAGAGAGCAGAAGAGGCATTGATAAGATCAAGCAGGCTTTGGATGCGGCGGCGGTGTTGGAGTGCCGAGGCGTGATCTACGTGCCCGCCTTCAATGGCCATCAAGCTCGAATCGGCCAGACGCACCAGGAAATTCGCAAGGCTCTGATCGATATTGATCCAAATACCAAGGAAGTCAAAGGCGGCTTTTTGAAGGAAGTCGGCGACTACGCCGCCTCGCTGAAAACAAACGTCATTCTTGAACCGCTGAACCGGAAAGAAGCGTGGTTTCTCCGTCAAATTGCGGACGGAGCCTCAATTTGCCGTGACTGCCAGAGCGAAGGCGTGAAAGTGATGGGCGATTTCTACCACATGTTCTACGAAGAAGTCTGCGACATGGCCGCCTTTCTGGCCGGCGGAAAGTTCGTGAAGCATGTTCATTTCGGCTGCGGCAATCGTCGGGTTCTTCCGGGGCAAGACCCCGAAGGCCACAACGATTTTGTGAGCGGTTTTCGTGGTCTGAAATACATCGGCTATCAGGATTTTATGAGTTTCGAGTGCGGCTGCCTCGGCGGGGACGACAAAGGGGCCGTCGAAGTGCCGAAAACGCTGGATTTTCTCAAAAAATGCTGGGAAGAAGCCTAATAAAGTATTATGGCCCCTGTTCACCAACTTCAAAATAGGGAAAATACAATGGCTGGTCATTCCCTTGCAGGCAGGAAGTCGTGAGAAGCGATAACTATTCCCCTCTCCTAGGAGGAGATAGATTCCTGCCAGATTTGCCCTCAACAAGAGCGGGAGGGAATGACGAAATAATGCCAGTTTTTTGGCCGCAAACACTTTCGTGAAGACCATGAACCTCCGTACATCCTCTCTTTTCGCTGTTACGTTTTTGCTGAGTGCCTCAAGCATTTTCGCCGCTCCGTTTGAAATCACGGACGTTGACGGCAAGATCGTCATCGGCAGGCTTGATATGTTGAACGATGCGGTGCTCATCACCGGGTCGTTGGCTTTGCCGTTGGAAAACGTCGTGCAAATCCGCAATGATGCAAAAAATCCGTTTCGGACAGAAAATTTGTCCGATCCACCTGCCGGGAAAAATTCTATTGCGTCGATCCTGAAAAAACAGGACAAAACGCAGGTCGGCGTGTCAAAATTTCCCGATTCCGTCGCCGTGATCGACTTGGTTGACGGCTCCCGGCTGATCGCTACCGCATTCAATGCGAAAGGGAAAGAGGCTTCGTGTAGATTATTGAGCGGAAACGACCTTTCCATTCCGCTGGAAAAAATCGTTGCCGTCAGACTGGATGCAAAAAATGTTACGGAGGCGAAAACGCCGCCGGACGACTGGCAAAGAATTTCCACGATGGAAAAAAATAGCGACCGAATTATTGTCGGGTTGCCGGGAACACTTGATTTTTACGATGGCGTTTTGGCCGAGGTGGGCCGGGATGCCGTGTCGTTTGTTATCGACGGTGAAACGTTGCCCGTACCGCGACGTAAAGTTTTCGGCCTTCTTTTTCGTGCGGAAAAACAAGTTCCAACATCCAAGTCTTACGGGGGCGGCGTACTGACTTTTTTCGATGGCAGTCGCCTTCAACTCGAAAACGTGACGGCGGACAATGCCGGAACATTTTTCTGGACTACCCGGTCGGGCATCACGGGAACGGTCGCGTTTGAAATGGTGGAAGCAATCGATTTCAGCCGGAAAAACGCCGTTTCGCTCGCTGAATTGAAACCGATTCGTGTAGACCAATCATTGCTGTTTAGCGACAATCATACGCCCGGATCGGAGAAATCCGCGTTTTCCAAAACGGTTCACGCTTTTCGCGCAAATAAAATGTTGGGAAAGAATCCTGATGCGCCGGCGATTTCCGGCTTTCGGCTTCCCCAAAATACCCGGGAAAAAAACTTGCCGGAAAAACCGCTGCCCGGCCTCGACGGCATCAAATCGGACAACCACATTTCTGAAACAGGCCTGTTGATTCCGGCTCGCACAGTGCTGGAATACGCACTCGACGAGCCTTTTTCCAAACTCCGCGGCACGGTCGGTTTTGATGACCGCGTCCGGCCCGGCGCGGCGGCTCGACTGCTCATTGAAGCGGATCGGCAATTGCTTTGCGACATTTCGTTACAGGGCGATGAACCGGCGAAATGGCTCGACCTGAACTTGCCCGACAAGGCAAATTTGCTGCGGATCAAAGTGGACTACGCCGGAGGAGCGACGATGCCTGCGTCCTTAGGACTGATCGATTTCAAATTGATACGTTAAAATTTTGCCACCGACAACCTTTCACCATGTCTGCACGCATTCTTTCCGTTCCGTTGGGTTCAAAAAGTTACGAAATAGAAATCGGCCACGGCAATCTCGGTCACATCGGTCCGTTTTTGTCGGATTTCAAGCCGCTTTCGCTGGCCGTGATCTTGACGGACCGCAATGTGTTTGCGCACGGTTATGCGACCCGCGTCGCGGAAATGCTGTCGAATTACGATATTGATTCAAATATTCTTTCCATTGAGGCGGGCGAACAAAGCAAAATCATTGAAATGGCCGCCACGCTTTGGAAAACACTGCTGCAAGACGGCGTGGATCGGAAGGCGGTCTTGATAAGTGTCGGCGGAGGCGTGGTCGGCGACCTAGGCGGTTTCGTGGCCGCCACTTGGAGCCGAGGTATTCGCTTTTTCCAAGTGCCGACGACCTTGCTGGCACAGGTCGACAGCAGTGTGGGCGGAAAAGTCGGCATCGATCTGCCCGGCGCAAAGAATATGGTCGGAGCTTTTCATCAGCCCATCGGCGTGCTGATCGATACCTCCGTGCTCGATACACTGCCGGAAAACCAGTACCGCTGCGGACTCGGCGAGGTTGTCAAATATGGCCTTTCGCTCGACGCCGATTTACTGACTTTTCTTGAGGAACATGTTTCACAAATTAAACACCGCGATCACGACGTGCTCGAAAGAATTGTCGCGGACTGTTGCCGGATCAAGGCAAGCATCGTTGCGGAAGATGAATTTGAAACCACCGGCAAGCGAATACTGCTCAATTACGGACATACCTTTGCCCACGCATTCGAAATTTTGACCGATTTTGAAATGTTGCATGGACAGGCCGTTGCAGCAGGAGCAATCTGTGCGGCAAAATTGGCACGGAAATTGGGATTGATCGATCAAGCACTGCTGGAGCGGCACATCGCGCTGCTTCAAGCTCTTGATCTTCTTACGGAAATGCCCGGTGAAATTGATGCGGCAAAAATAATCGAGCTGATGAGCCGCGACAAAAAAACGGAGTTCGGCCATTTGCGTTTCGTTTTACCCACCGGGCCGGGCGAATGCCGAGTCGTCGACGACGTACCACAGGAACAAATTGTCGCTCTGTTACAAAGTCTTGAGTAGTATTTGGCCGCCGTCATTCGTCTTCTTGCCGTTTCGTGACGTTCTTTTCACCGAGCCTGTTTCATGGCTCTTTCTTCGGGGATTGGCTTTGGCAGCACCGTG
>QMCD01001254.1_pt1 | contig 15805 bp, 16 predicted proteins | sample 1821841 | NCBI WGS metagenome assembly QMCD01 (sample SAMN01991225, study PRJNA193472) | Termite gut metagenome, whole genome shotgun sequencing project. | isolation source: worker | host: Macrotermes natalensis | reverse complement strand
AATACTGATAAAGATATTTTAAATGCGGACAAAGATTTCTACTATACAGATTAAGATATATTCAATGTAAATTTAGATTTATTACATGCTGATTTAGATTTATCCAATGCAGATTTGGATATATTCAATGCGAATAAAGATATATACAATGTAGATTTAAATTTCTCTCGTGTAGATTTAGATATATCTAATGCTGACGAAGATATTTTAAATGTTGATAAAGATTTCTTTCATGCGGATAAAGATATTTCCCATGCGGACTTGTAATTCTCGCAGGGGGAATCAAGACAGCTCAACAACAGTTATCCCATGTCCGCCGCGTTCCACATGTTCATCGTAATATGTTTTGACTTGTCTATTTTTCGCTAAATAATCCCGAACGGCAAGACGCAATATTCCGTTTCCTTTTCCGTGCAATATACTCACATTACGAACACTAAGCAATATAGCGTCATCCAAATACTGTTCTAATGCTTTAAGTCCTTCCTCAACTCGCATCCCGCGAATATCTAACTGCAAGCTAAAATTCTCCATCTTGTTGGAAAGTGAATGGTATATCGTCTGACCCGACGACTTGTTAATCTTTTTCTGCTCCGTCTTACTCACTTTCCGTACTTTGCTTAATGATGTCCTTAACTGGATGGAATTAAACGAAACAACGACATCCTCCCCCGAAATTGAGCTCACAACCCCTGTCGTTTGTGTATCGGCTATCAATACAATATCGTGCAACTGTATCACATCATTATTTTCTGTTGGAGAAGAAACAGGCTCTATCTTCTTTTCTTCTTGCCGCTCGATTTGCTCTATTTTCTGAACAAATTCCTGTGCTTCCTGACGAGCTTGTTTTGCAACTTCTTTATCGGCTTTGCTTTCCTTTACATCACGAACAGCTTTTTCAATCAATTTATTGGCATCTTTGAGTATGAGTTTTGCCTCATTGCGGGCTTGTTTGAGAATAATAGCCTTTTGTTGCTTGAGTTCTGTATCTTTGGTTTTATATTCCTGAATTAATTCCGAAAGTTGCTGGTCGGTAAATTCCAGCATCTTCTGACGTTTATCCAAATCCTGCTGTTTTCGAGTAAGCCGATGCAATAGCTTTTCATAACGGATTTGTGTTCTCCCTGCTTTTTGAATCGCCTGGTCGATAATATTTTTATCCAAGCCTGTTTTCTCTGCAATCTCAAAGGTAAAAGAAGTTCCATATTGCCCTATTTTTAAGATAAATAAAGGAGTCATTTTAGCTTCGTCAAACAACATGGCTCCATTTTGAATATTAGAATGCTTCTCTGCTAACATTTTTAAGTTACCAAAATGAGTTGTTACCAACCCACAAGTATTTTTCTGTGCCAGAAATTCAAGCAAAGCTTCTGCTATGGCTCCTCCATATTGCGGATCGGTACCACCACCCAATTCATCCATCAGAAACAAACTATTTTCTTTCGCCTGTTCCACCATTGCCTGCATATTCTTCAGATGAGAACTGTATGTACTCAAATCATCATCAATAGATTGCTCGTCTCCAATATCAATCAATATATCATCAAATATGCCGAACTCAGACAACTCGGAAGCCGAAACCGGCAATCCGCATTGAAACATATATTGAAGCAAAGCCAATGTCTTCAAGCACACCGATTTTCCACCGGCATTAGGTCCCGAAATAATCAATATTTTAAATTCCTTTCCCAGATGAATATCCAAAGGAACAACAGTCTTGCTCTGTTCTTTATGACTTAAATACAATAAGGGGTGTACCGCTTTCTTCCACTGAATCTCTGCTTTATTTTCTATGATAGGTTTTACAGCATTGATATGTAAAGCCAGTTTTGCTTTTGCCCGTATAAAATCTATTGTTCCGAGATATTCAAAATATTGTTTAATATATGGAATTTGCGGGCGGAGGAAATTGGTGAATTGAGTCAAAATACGAATAATCTCTCGTCGTTCATCTAAAAAAAGATTGTGTAGTAAATTATTGGATTCAAAAACTTCCTGCGGTTCAATGAAAAAAGTTTGCCCCGAAGCAGATTCATCATGCACAAATCCTTTAATTTTCCGCTTATTAACAGCCGGAACAGGTAAAACAAAGCGACCATTACGAATGGTTATTTCTGCCAAATCATCAACCAATTGATTTTGCTTGGACTGCTGTAAAACCTTCTTTATATTCTTAGAAATGTCCGATTCCAAACGATGCATTTGTTTCCGTATTTGTAACAATTCATCCGACGCGGAATCTTTAATATTTCCCTTATCATCTACAATGAGATCAATGCTTTTTATAATTTCTTTGTCAAAAATAAAGGCTTGTGATAAAAAAGTTAAGCGTGGATATTTTCCGCTCTCTTTGCGAGTATCGAAAAAATGAAGACATTGGTAAACCGTCTGCAAAGAAGCTCTTAAATTACAAAGCTGGTCTATTTCAATGAAAGTTCCCTCTAATTTCAGGCGTTGAAGTTCTTCACTCAAATCGAAATAATCCTGTGAAGGAAAAGAAGGTTCAAAAAGCAAAATCTGCCGGAATTCTTCTGCTTCCTCCTGCATCCGACAAACATTTTCAAAAACAGAAGAAAATTGCATTTGTTCTATCTTGGATTCCCCCAAGGAACTAATACAAAAATCACTAAGCAGATTCTTAATTATATCAAATCCTATTTTTCGTTCAAAATTCGCGGGATAGATCATTTAATTATTTCACTCTTTCAAATTTCAATACTCGTCCTCCATTTGTAAAATGAATATTATCACTGTCTCGGATCTCCATTTGATAGGATCGTATTAATTTTTTACTATTGCTGCCACCTTTGTAATACAAAAAGATTTCGTCGGCATCATCTGAAAGAGTATAATAACAGGAGATATATCCTGGGTCTGGAATAGAATAATGAGAATCGGAAAAAGCACATTCGCCATGCAATTCCAAATCATCATCCGATAGAACTTGAGGAGTTTTATAACGTGTTTGAAAAGAAATAACAGCAAGGATAACCGCATCCTGGGAATATGCTTGGAAATTTCCCGAAAGCGTAAAAAAAGCGCTAACCTGCTTTTGCGTATAAGACGGATCTTTTTTACATCCACTCAATAGAAACAAACTTAAAATAATAACATAAATGTATTTTCTCATGAAATTGCTTTTAGGATACAAAAATAGTTTTTTTATCAATATCTTTTTTGATGAATACAAAATAGAAAACATGGAACTCGTCAAAAGTTGAGTGTTGAAATCTATAAATTAACGTGAGTTCGGGATCAAATGAAGTTGTTTATAGCTTAATGGTGAAATAGTATGAAAGTTAGAGAAGTTAAGAAGTTATAATAATATATTTAAACTTTCAGCTTTCGACCTTCAACTTTATAACTTCATTTAACTTACGTAACTTCTCTTAATCAAATAAATAAACCCCGAGCTCATGTTATTATACAACAATGTACAGATTGTCCAAGCGGGAGACTTACGCCGGTTGATAAAGAATGGAAATAAAATAGAACCCAATTTACCAAAGGAAATCAGTATACTGGAAGATCCCGCGGCAGAAGGTCATGGTCCTATTTGGGTAAAAAGAGGAATTTCTATAGAGGATGAAAAAGGAAAACAATATCTTAAGTGTAATCGGGTAACTCATTGTCGTTGAGGAAAATTAGCTAATAAACCTTTTTGCGATGGGAATCATATGAGGGAGTAAAATCATAATGGATTTCATTATAATTATTAGATTTTTCCTTCCTTTTTATTGAGAAAAGAAAATAAATCTTTGATCATGGAGATATCTTGCCTATTTATTGTAATTTCGGTTATCTTCAGATTTGTATCTTTCTTAAAACGAATAAAGGAATAAATTAAACTGGTAGAATATGACAAGCTAGTAATGATTCCAACAAAGAAAATTATATCCATCGTAGAGAATTGTTCATGTATAAATATCAACAAAGTCAATAATATTCCCGTGACGCTTAACCCAATGATTGAACCGATAGTATTTATTTGATATTTTCCAAGTCCTGAAAAATAATTGGAAAAAATAATATTCCCTGACAACATAACTGTTCCAAATCCCAAAGCATACAACACTCGTTTTGAATTTACAAATTCGTCTCCAAATATCCATCCCAGCCATTGGGAAGGAATGCACAATAAAATAATGGTCAAAATAATTGCAAAAATAATTGTAATTTTCAGAAATGTCAATGTTATTTTTTTTGCATATCGTTTATCATCCTCGCAATTGGAAATCCGAGCATATTGGACAGTAGATATACTTTTAGGAAAAATCCAGATTGCTTCGGAGAGTTTTGTCCCCAAATCAAATAAACCCAAAGACTTTTTACCTACAAGAAATTCAATCACATAATAACTAAGTCTGTAATTGAATAATTGTGTAAGATTGGCACTTTGAATGACTGTTCCATATCGTAGCATTTTTTTTAACAGGAAAAATAAATTTTCAGATTTTTCTACCTGTATCTTATTAAAGACAAAAAAAGAACTGATAATAAAAGATAAACAATAAGAAATACAGTAAGCATAAATATATGCTGAAACATTTTTCAGGTTTAATCCAAAAAGGAATAAAAGCAATATTGAAAAATGTAAAAGTATCTGTAAAAGAGCGAGGAAGTTATATGTTTTTATATCTTCTTTTGATAAAAGCACAAGCGAATTGATATAATAGAATGTAAAAAATATTGATGTGATAAATAAATACCAGACAAATTCAAGAGAAATAAAATGGACTTTATATAAAATAAATGTCCCTAATGAATTTGTCAAAATACTAAAAAGATATGCTAATAATATAAGTTGAAATTTATTATGTCGGGGAAGCATATAAACCAAAGAAGGTCCACCAACAAATGATGAGACAATCTGAAGGATAGTGACATTCAAAACAAATAATCCGATTATTCCTACTCCGTCAGCACCAAAGAAATTGGAATTTAGAACCACAATAATAAATGTCAACAAGGTGCATATTATTCGAGTGGCAAAAGTTCCTATTACTTTTTTTAGCATTTGTGTTTTATTTTATTGCTTTTTTGTAAATATCAAAGAATTTTTTCCCAATGGCTTCTTCTCCAAAATTCATAACTGCATATTTGCGAATTAGTGATGAATTATATTGATGATGATTGTCTAACATATAATCAATTGCATCCAAAAGTTTTTTTTCATCCAGTGGGTTAACTAGTATTCCGTTACTCTCATTTACAATGTCCAAAATACCGCCTGTACGCGTAGCAATAACAGGTTTTCCACAGGCAAAACTCTCAATCAATACCAATCCCTGAGTTTCAAAATTACTGAAGAGTAAATGAAAATCGGATTGATTAACACTGTCTGGAAGCTGGTCGTTGGAAATATTTCCCTTGAAAAAAACAAATGTATTGAGAATTTGTAACTGTTTAGCATATTGTTCTGCTGTTGCTTTGTTCCCTCCATCACCGATAATAATTAATTCAAAATCTTTTCGTTTCGAAGATAATTCCTTAATTACTCGCAAAATACCCGATATGTTTTTATGCGTATCATTCAATGCGGAAATATGCAAAATGGACTTCTTTTGTTTTTCAACAGAAAAAGGCTTAAATCTATTTTCATCTATGACATTGGAAATAATCTGATAATTAAAATTGAATAATTTATGATTAAACATTGCCTGTTTTAATTGAGACGAAACAACAGTTATTGCATTTGCTTGTTTTACTATATATTGAGTGATTTTTTTCCGAAAAAATCCTTTATACGAATTATCTTCGGGCAAATATCTTGTCCAATGCTCCGTAACAATGAATGGGATTTTGTATTTCCATTTAAGCCTCAATGCCGGTAACGCCGTTCGAGACAATATATTAACATGCGAAACATCTGGAATTCCATATTGTATAATGGCAGATTGTATTCCTTTCCGATAAGCTTTTTGCATACTCAAAAAACGTCTAATTTTTCCGAAAATTCCTCGAGTCTTAATTCCTTTAAATTTAATTCTAATTTCAACGAGATTGTTTATTTGAATTTGTTCAAATGTACATTTTTGTTTTTGAGTATATTCAACATCTTCATACGGATGAATTACAATAACCTGGGCAAATTTGCTGATTGCTTTTGCATGATTTTTGACAAAATTACCTAATAATGGGTTAAACTCTGTAGGATACCATGCCGAAAATAGAAAAACAAGTAAACGGTTTTCTTTTTCCATAAAAAATGCTTGTGTATTAAAAAGTATATTGCAATAAAAAGTGGCAATCAGAGAATAAAATATTACTTTTGGATTATGACAATAAAAATAATTCTTCATCGCTCCAATTACTAAAGTACAAAGGTAAAGAAAAATGGCAAAAAGTCATACAAAAAAGCAGAATTATTTGTGTAAAACTTGTTGTTGTCAATTTATCGGCGACCATTATGTATAACAAATAATATACTTTTTTCATCATCTCTAAATATGCAACGAATTAAGCGACTTTTACAGTAATGACGCTCTAAACAAACGAAGCGTCGTTTTTTCTGAATCAGGAAGGAATAATTTTTTATACAAGCGTATATTTAATGTGAAAAAGGGTTTCGATAGCTTGCAAAAGGGTAAACAGCCGTGTAAAATGCCTTCGCTTGAAGCGAAACCTCCAAACAGCTGTGTAAAATGCTTTCGCTTGAAGCGAAACCTCCAAACAGCCGTGTAAAATATTTTCGCTTGGAGCGAAACCTCCAAACAGCCGTGCAAAATGCTTTCGCTTGAAGCGAAACCTCCAAACAGCCGTGTAAAATGCTTTCGCTTGAAGCGAAGGCTCCATGCAGCTGTGTAAAATATTTTCGCAGGCTGTAAATTTCCCATGCAGCTGTGTAATGGATTTTTACAGGCTGTAATTTTCCCATGCAGCCGTGTAATGGATTTTCGCAGGCTGCAATTTTCCCATGCAGCCGTGTAATGAATTTTCACAGGCTGTAAAATTTCCATGCAGCTGTGTAAGAAAGGTAGCTTCAATTTGGAAAAGCTTCAAACAAATCGAAAACAGGCTTATTGCAGGAGAGCTTATCTGTGTGCTTTTGTGAGGTATTTCCCCCAGGCTTCACTATGTGCGAAGACAGTAATCTTATACAATTATATAATATAAATTGTTTTCACAACAGCATACTTTCTAATATACTACCTCTTTCCCTTTGTCCAAATATTCAATCCGCTTTTTTGTTTTCTTCGGTATTATTTGCACAGTAGTGTTGTTTTAAAAAATAAAAATACTAAAAATTGACTATCTTTGCAGCCATTGACAAAAATTGAGTATATATTTAATATGAGACGACCGATAAGAAATCTATTTGCCAGAAATGAATACAATTGTTTTGGGTGTTCGCCGACAAATGAGATAGGATTGCGTTTACAATTCTTTGAAAATGGTGACTTTATAGAAACTTCATGGACACCTGCAAAAGATTATGAAGGTTATCCCGGAGCAGTTCATGGTGGAATATTATCTACACTCATGGATGAAGTTGCCGCTTGGGTGATGTATATTAAAGCAGGGTGTGCAGGGGTTACTTCTCGAATGAATCTCCGTTATCGAAAACAGGCTCCCTCTGATAAGGGTGATTTGCTTGTGAGAGGAAAAATCAAAGAGATAAAGCGTAATTTGTGTTATATAAATGTTTGTTTGATGAATTCCGATAATGAGATATGTGTGGAAGCAGAAGTGGTTTATTTTTTGTTTTCTAAGGAGAAATCTGTTCAGGAGTGCTATTATCCGGCGGATTACAATAGCTTTTTTGACGAATAATTTTTTTGAAATGTATTCGGAAAAACAAAAAACAGTAACGACTCTTCAGGCGCTTGAAATGACAAAAAACTATTGCGCAGCTGGGGAACATTGCCAGTTTGATGTCCGTAGAAAATTAGCCGCATGGAAAATAGATGAAGAAAAAGCCGAATGGATAATTGGCGAATTAATCACTGAAGGATACATTAATGAGGAACGTTTTGCAAGGGCATTTGCACGGGGGAAATTTAATATCAAGTCATGGGGAAAGCAAAAAATAGTCACTGAACTCAAGAAGCGGAATATTAGTGATTATTGTATTCGCCAGGCACTTTCGGAAATAAAGGAAGAAAACTATACAAAACGCTTAACTACTCTCGCCGAAAAATGGTTGGACAAGCATAAAAACGAACCCGTCCTGGCAAAAAAACAAAAGCTGTTTCGTTATTTGGTGTCCAAAGGTTATCAGATGAATGAGATATGGAATTTTATAAATAAAAATAGTTAGATTTATGATAAACAACGATCATATAAAAGAACTCTCTAAAAGGCTCAGTGAGCTAAGGAGGTATCTTTGACATTGACAGGAAGCTGGAAGAGATAAGACAAAAAGAAGAAGAATCACATGCTCCCGGTTTTTGGGACAATCCGCAGGAGGCTGAAAAAAAACTTAAAGCTATCAGCGGACTGAAATCATGGACAGAGGCTTTTTCCAAAACTCAAAATTTAGTAGATGAAGTTTCCATTGCTTTTGAATTTTTCTCACTGGAAGAAATGACAGAAGCCGAATGCGACGAAGTTTACAATAAAGCACTTGCTGCGGTTGAAGATTTGGAATTTCGCCGGATGATGAATAATGAAGAGGATCGATTAAGTGTAATTTTGACTATTAATTCCGGTGCAGGAGGAACCGAAAGCTGCGATTGGGCGGAAATGCTTCTTCGGATGTACATTCGCTGGGGAGAACGCCATAATTATAAAATCAAACTCCTTGACAGGCAAGATGGAGATGTTGCCGGAATTAAATCCGCGACTATAGAATTAGATGGAGAATATGGCTACGGGAATCTGAAAGGCGAAAGCGGAGTGCATCGTTTGGTTCGTTTATCTCCTTTCGATGCGGCTAACAAACGGCATACTTCTTTTGCTTCGGTATTTGCTTATCCTGTTGTGGATGAAAATATTCATATTGTCGTAAATCCGGCAGATATCTCATGGGATACATTTCGCTCCGGTGGTCCCGGAGGGCAGAATGTCAACAAAGTGGAAACGGCTGTCCGACTGCACCATCAACCATCCGGGCTGGTAATTGAGTGTCAGGAAACACGTTCACAACTGCAAAACAAAGAAAAAGCCATGCAGATGCTCAAATCGCGTTTATATGAAATAGAATTACAGAAAAAATATGCTAAAATCAATGAGATAGAAAGCTCAAAGAAACGTATAGAATGGGGGTCTCAAATCCGAAATTATGTTCTTCATCCATACAAATTGGTAAAAGACAATCGTACCGGTTATGAAACAGGAAATACGCAAGCTGTTTTAGATGGTGATATCGACGGTTTTCTCAAAGCTTATTTGATGGAATTTGGAGGAAGTGCTTCATGATGAAGTAAAGATTCTAAGCGTTTTGTATTGATTATTTATTTTGTTCCAGCTTGTTTTTATACGCTAAAGCATATATTCTCATTTGCTTAATCATGGAAAGCAATCCGTTGCTTCTTGTTGGGGATAAATGTTTAGTTAATCCAATGACATCTAAATATGTTAGAGGAGCAGTTAAGATTTCATCAGGAGTTCTTCCTGAAAGTACTTTAATAAGCAAACTGGTAATACCTTTGGTAATAATTGCATCACTATCGGCTTTGAAATAAATTTTGCCATCAATTAATTCTGCTTGGAGCCATACATTGGATTGGCAGCCGGATATTAAATATTTATCTTGACGATATTCTTCATCTATAGAAGGTAATGTTTTTCCTAACTCAATAATATAATTATATTTATCCATCCAGTCGTCAAAATGGGAAAATTCTTCAATTATTTTGTTTTCTTCTTCTTGTATGGTCATGATTTTACAATTTATAGGCATTATAACGTAGCAAATGGTCGGCTATTGTGATGGCAGCCATCGCTTCTACCACTGGAAGTACACGCGGAGAAACGCAAATATCATGTCTTCCGGTTGCTTTTAATACAGCCGAATTCCCTTCTAAATCTATACTGGATTGGTCTTGCATAATACTCGGAATCGGTTTGAAAGCAACGGAAAAATAAATAGGGTTTCCATTACTGATTCCGGCTTGGATTCCTCCTGAAAAATTTGTTTTTGTTTGAAAATTATTACTAAATAAATCATTAATTTGAGAACCTCTTTTGTCTGCCGAATCGAAGCCTGAACCGTATTCAAAGCCTTTAGCTGTATTGATGCTTAACATAGCTTTGGCAAGGTCGGCAGATAATTTGTCGAAAACAGGTTCTCCCAATCCGATAGGAGAATTTCCAATAATACAGCTTATCTTACAACCGATACTGTCTTTTTCTTTGGCAATTTCCTGCAAAAGAGAAAGCATCTGGGACGCAATATTATTGTCAGGACAATGAAGTACATTTTCATTCGCTGATTGAAGATTGTTCAGATAGAACGGTTCTTTAACTTTAAATTGTCCGATTTGTGTTGTAAAAGCTTCTATTTGAATAGCATATTGCTTGAGAATCATTCGGGCAAAACATCCTCCCACAACCCGGCATGCAGTTTCTCTGGCAGAGGCTCTTCCGCTGCCTTGATAATCAAATATGCCATATTTTTGCAGGTAGACAAATTGTCCGTGTGACGGTTTTAATATTTTAATCTGCTGGAGATAATCTTCGGTTTTAGAATCATTGTTATGTATCAGAAAAGCAATAGGAGTTCCTGTTGTTTTTCCATCAAAAATTCCGGAAAGAAATTCAACTTCATCCGGTTCTTTTCGTTTATTAATATGGAGCGGGTCATTTTGCCGAAGTGATAATTGCTGTTTGATCAAATCATAATCAACAACAATATTGGAAGGACAACCATCAATAATCCCTCCGATAGCTTTTCCGTGAGACTCTCCAAATGTACTTATGCAAAATAATTTACCAAAACTGTTAGCTGCCATTTTTATCTATAAACTTGAAAGCAAAAGTACTATTTTTTGATGAGTAAAAGAGAATAGACTTTTCGGAAAATAAATTTATATTGACTCTGTGTTTGTTTTTTGCAAGCCATATTTTTTTGAGCCTAAGTGAAGACATCTTAGCCTAAGCCAATATGAATTAAGGATTTCACCCAATGGTGATGATAGGTCTGCAAAAACTTATTTGGTAGTTTCCGATTCTACAGACAAGACTACATAAACAATCAATTACTTTTCACTAAAAAAGTATTAAAGTATAATATCCCCAATAGATTAACTTTAGACTATCTGTATAACGATAGTTGGCAAACGAAATAAATTATTCTTCTTTGGATTCAGCTATATTTTTCTTTTCAAAAGAAGCTACAAAAGCGGATAATTGTTTATAATAGAATAAAATCATGGCAAATAAGCCAATGGTAATACTACTATCTGCAATATTAAATATAGCAGGAAAGAAATTAAAACTTCCACCGCCTCCAAGAGGAAAGCTTTCAGGGAAATTAATCGTAAATAAATCCAATTGGAGCATATCCACTACTTTTCCCTGGAGGAAAGGAGCATATCCTCCACCTTCGGGAAACATAGTAGCTATAGGACCTAACCATTCGCTTGCGCTAAATATTTTGCCGTAAAAAATACAATCAATAATATTACCAACGGCTCCTGTAAAAACCAAAGCTGCAGTAATAAGCAGTCCCCAGGAGACATTTTTTCGTAACATTTTGTAAATTACCCATCCGATAAATACAGATGCAATAATACGAAAAGAACTCAGAATCAACTTTCCCCAATAACCTTTGAAGAATACCATTCCAAAAGCCATTCCTTCATTTTCAATGAAATGCAACTTAAACCATGAACCTATCAAATTAATTTCTTGTCCGAGATACATATTTGTTTTTATCCAGATTTTTAAAATCTGGTCTAAAACAAGAATTAATACAATAAGCGAAATGACTACAAGAGATTGTTTCTTCATTCCTATGTCAAGAAAAATTTAGTTCTTTTTCTTTTTTTCATTCATTTTGGCATCATACGACAAAGTAGCGTGAGGAACACTCCTCAAACGTTCTTTAGGAATAAGTTCCCCTGTTTCCCTGCATACTCCGTACGTTTTATTTTCAATACGGATAAGGGCTGCTTCCAAATTCTTGATATACTTTTCCAAGCGAGAAGCCAAACGTCCATTTTCTTCTTTAAAGAGGGTTTGTTGACCTTCTTCCAAAAGTTTAAAAGAAGGAGATGTATCAGCAATATCATTTCCTGTGCTACCACTAACAGCATCAACAAATACTTTCATGTCTTGACGTGCTTTTTCAAGTTTTTCTAATATAAGTTCCTTGAATTCTTGTAAATCTTCGTCAGAATATCTTATAAATTCTTTATCTTCTTCCATGGCAAAACCTCCTTTTAAATATTATCAAATTTTATTATACCAAATTTTCTGTATAATTAAATGTTCTTCGTTTTTGTGAATGTCAAAGTTACAATAAAAAACAACAGGAATTGTAATTTGCGTTTAATTTATTTAAATATTGTACAAATTCTCATAAAAACCGAATAATAACGGCGATAGAAAGAATATATTTTATTGGCTGGAAATAAGAAAGGGTAACTTGTTGATTCGTTACCCCTTTACTCTCTAACTTACAACAAAACAAAATGAATTATTTTGCCAGATTATATGTATCTTGAGCAATCACAAGTTCTTCATTGGTTGTTACGGAAAGTACTTTCACTTTGCTGCTTGATGATGAGATTACACCATCTTCTCCTGCGTATTTTTCATTGGCAACTTTGTCCAGTTCTATTCCGAAAAACTCCATATCTTCTAAAATGGCTTCACGCATAAACCATGCATTTTCTCCAATTCCTCCTGTCATAGCAATAATATCAACTCCGTTCATGGCAGCAGCATACGATCCGATATATTTTTTCACTCTGTAGGCAAACATATCAAAAGCATGTTTACAGCGTTCATCTCCGGCATCTTTTCCTGCACGGATATCCCGCATATCAGATTTTCCACCTGAAATACCTTGTAATCCGGATTTCTTATTGACAAGGTCACTCATTGCTTTATAATCCAGTTTTTCATTCTCTGCAATATAAATCAAGGCACCTAAATCCAAATCTCCTGTACGCGTACCCATAATCAATCCTTCCACAGGGGTAAATCCCATTGAAGTGTCCACCGATTTTCCTTTATCAACCGCACAAACAGATGCTCCGTTTCCTAAATGACAAACAATAATTTTTTTGTTTTTCCAATCCTCGTCCAATAATGTAGCTGCTTTGGGCGCTACGTATTTATGGCTTGTTCCATGAAATCCGTAGCGACGGATTTTCTGGTTGGTATAATACTCATAAGGAAGAGCATACAAGTAAGCTTTTGCCGGCATAGTCTGATGGAAAGAGGTATCAAATACACCAACCTGTTTTATATTCGGCAATAAACGCTTCATAACACGTAATCCCATCAAACTTCCGGGATTATGCAAAGGAGCTATCACACATAGTTTTTCAATCCATTCCAATTCCTGCTCTCCGATAACAGTACTTTGCGAAAAATATTCTCCTCCGTGAGCAACTCGATGTCCACATGCTCCAATTTCATTGATATTTGATATTACACCATATTCTTTATCTGTAAGCATTTTCAATACCAAATCAATTCCTATTTCGTGATTGGCAATAGGAGTTTGCGTATAATATTTTTCCCTGTCTTTGGGGCGATGAGTAAACTCACCCATTTCCAAACCTATACGCTCCACCAATCCTTTTGCCATTACATCGGCATTATTACCCATATCAATCAATTGATACTTAATAGAAGAACTTCCACAATTTAAAACTAATATTTTCATTATCTTTGAATTATTCTGATTTTATTGATTAATTATTTCTCTCGAAAAGAGTATACGAAAGTATCATTTTTTTTAATACACTACCAAAATTTATTACTTCCAATATTATAAAATAGGGATTATTGGAATAATCCTCCGTTCGCCGGAGGTTGCAAGAAGGTGTGAAGTTCGGACGATGGATCTTTGCCTCGTCCGTTCTATCCAAGCAGGTTTTTTAGCTGCAAAAAGAAACAGGTAGAGCCTGTCAGAATAAAATGACAAAGGTATAAGCTTTGCCGAACGGGGGCACTATCCTTAACGAGCCACGGGCGTATGTATTCGAGTATTCATTGACAGCAATATAGGTGTGGAAATGTGATGGATTAGTATTAGCTTAGTGGTTGAGGATGCGTTAGATGATAACCTAACGACATACACTATTAGGCGGCATCTCCCCCCGTTCGCCAGAGGCAGCAAAAAAGCGTAATGTTTCAACGTTATAACTTCTTGTAACTTCAGAACTTCCCATTTCCTTATTTACCCTTGTCACCATTGGGTGAAACACCGAATTCACATTATATTAGGAAGCAGGAATTATTGGAATAAAATAAGAGTTATTCAAATAAAAAAATGCCGAGCCGGAGCCATGCTCCAACTTGGCATTTCAAATGGTTAATAATTGCCTTATACATAATCAACCAGATTGTTTTGTAGTTTTTTCCGCGTAAAGAAAATCCGGCTCTTAACAGTTCCTAACGAAATATTCATTCTATCGGCGATTTCTTTATACTTATATCCGTCTAAAAACATTTCAAATGGTATACGTTGTTCCTCATTTATAATATTAATTTGTTTATTAATCTCTTTTACATAATAATTGGTATCCGTCTTTTGCGATGATTGCAAAGCGCGTGTTCCCAAAAAATTGAGCTCTATATTATCACTTATTACTTCGTTGTTTCGTTTCAGTCTCCGATAATTATTAATAAACGTATTGCGCATAATTGTCAACATCCATGCTTTCAGGTTGGTGTTGTCTTCATATTTATCTTCGGATGATAATACTTTGAGGTAGGTTTCCTGTACCAAATCTTTTGCATCATCCATATTACACGTAAGTGACAATGCAAAGTGACTTAATTTTCCATGCATAGAGATAATTTCATCTCTGAATTTTTGATTATTCATAATTTTCTTTTTGTTACAATGATATTTAATTTAAGGTATAATTCTATCGGAATTTTTTGCAAGAAAAGCACTCCATCCGGAATATGATTTTTCCATTCCTGAAACTTTATGCTGTAAATGATGACAAACTGCTATTCCAAGAGCATCGGTAGCATCAAGTAATTTTTCAGTTTCTTCAAATTTGACCAAATGATGCAATATGCCGGCAACTTGTTCTTTAGAAGCACTTCCTTTACCTGTTATTGCCATTTTGACTTTACGTGGTGAATATTCGAAAACCGAAATATCCTTGCGCAGAGCTGCTGCAATAGCTACTCCCTGAGCACGTCCCAATTTATGCATTGATTGAACATTCTTTCCAAAAAAAGGAGCTTCTATAGCTACTTGGGTTGGATGGTATTGTTCAATAATAGAACTGATACTTTCAAATATATCTTTGAGGCGATTAATCTGCGATTTCTTCTTATCAAGAGTTAATACGTTCATTACCACAACTGACAATTTATTGTTTTCTACTTCTATTATTCCGTAACCCATTACATTGGTCCCGGGGTCAATACCTAAAATTCGTTCTTTATTTTGCACGTTGTTTTTATTTATTTTTATCTTTTTATTACACAAAAAATTTGCCAAAGTTATTTTACCGATTATTTCTTTTTGAAATTCATGAGCAATAACAGAAAAGAAAAGATTATATATTAATGTGAATTCGGGAGCAAAAGAAGTTGTTTATAGTTTATAGCTTAATGGTGAAATAGTGTCCTTTCATAAATAAGGTTGACAGGATTTTAGCATTTTAAACTCATTGTTAATAACTTTTTATTATTGTTTTATTATTATTTACTTTTGTTCTGA
>QMCD01001251.1_pt1 | contig 15811 bp, 12 predicted proteins | sample 1821841 | NCBI WGS metagenome assembly QMCD01 (sample SAMN01991225, study PRJNA193472) | Termite gut metagenome, whole genome shotgun sequencing project. | isolation source: worker | host: Macrotermes natalensis | reverse complement strand
CGTTCATCCTGAGCCAGGATCAAACTCTCCATTGTAAAAAATTTCAAATTTAATATCTTGACTCGTTTCTCAAAGGTATTGAATATATACTTTGAAAAAGTGTATAAACTTTTAGCTGCTAAAAAACCTCAAAGAACGTATATCTGTCAAAAAAATGACTTTCAAAATTTGGCGCAAAAAAAACGTGGCCCGGTTGGAGTTGCTTGTTAGGCCGCCGTCTATTTTTGTTCGTTTCTTATCGAAACGGAGTGCAAAGATATGCACTATTTTTTAATCCGCAAAATTTTTCGGATAAAAATTTCAAAAAACTTTTTCTGAACCTCTTCTAAACCTTTTCGCAATCTGGAAGAAACATCCCCATTTAGCGGGTGCAAATATAGGGACGGTTTTATCGAACTTCCAAATCTTTTCGCACCTTTTTTTGAGAAAAATAACGACACAAAATCTATTATCCTCATTTTGCGAACATTAGCGCGCAAAGATTTTTCACAGGATCGGGAATAATAACGCACCCGGGCGCACGAATATTGCGCAACGGCGCAAAAAATCGGGGCGCGGCCGGGAATATCCCGGAACAAATTCGTACCTTTTGCAAAACAATCGCCATGGAAAAACAGGTGCAATATATCGTCGAATGGATCGAAACGAACTCCATCCCCGCGAATATGGAGAAGGCGCGGCGGTTCGGCATCACATCAAAAGAAGCTTACGGAACTCCGCTCCCCGCGATAATAGCCAAGGCGAAGGAGATCGGCCGCAACCACGCGCTGGCCCTCGCCCTCTGGGATACCGGGATTCACGATGCGCGGATACTGGCCACCTACATCGCAGACCACGCGCAGGTGACACCTATATTAATGGAGTGGATGGTGGAGGATTTCGATTCGTGGGATATTTGCGACCAGTGCTGCATGAAGCTGTTCCGGACGCATCCGGCGGCGCGCGAGAAGGTCTATGAATGGGCCGCGCGCGAGGAGGAGTTCGTCCGCCGCGCCGCATTCGCGCTGATCGCCGAAATGACCGTGGCTATCAAAAACGAACCCGACGAGTTCTGGCTGCCGTTCTTCGACCTGATCGTCGAACATAGCACGGACGATCGCAATTTCGTAAAAAAAGCTGTCAACTGGGCCCTGCGCGGAATCGGGAAACGCAGTCCCGGCTTGTACGCACATGCGAAGAACGTCGCGGCGCAACTCTCCGAGTCAGATGATAAGACCGCACGCTGGATCGGCCGCGACGCCCTGCGCGAACTCAACTCACCGCGAATAAACGCACGCATGAACGGCCAAGCCGCGAAGCGCTAAGAGCTACTCTCCCCCGTTCAGCACCTCGATCGCCCTAAGGATCGTATTGTCGATCTTGTAGCTATTCGCGAAATACCCGACGTTATCCAGATGTGTGTTCTGTCCGATCTGCGCGCGCAGGCGTGCGAGAATTATATCGTGCGACTGCTCCAACTCCCCGGCGGCAGGGCGCACGCCCCATGTCGCAGCATAGCGCACGAAGTCGTCGAACAGTTCGGTGTCGGAGTCGAGGAAACTGCGCAACTCATCCACGGTACGGATGGCGTTGATCTGTGCCCTGTGCCGGTCAGCATAGCGGAGGGCGTATCTATATAATATCATGCGGTCGCCCGAAGTATCCAGAACGCGCAGCATGTAATTGTTCAGCAGGGTCGTGTCCATCGGCACGAAGATATCGGGCATGATCCCGCCGCCGCCGTATACCGTGCGGCCTCCGGGGGTCGTGAATTTAAGGCTGTCGGCGAAGTGTATGCTGTCGGCGCTGAAGTACTCGTGGTGCATATAGCGCTCGTACATATCCATATAGTAGTCCTCGGCGTTGTCGTATGGCTTCTGGATCGAGCGGCCGGTGGGGGTGAAATAGCGCGCGATAGTGAGCCTCACCGCCGAGCCGTCGGAGAACTGTACCTGTTCCTGTACCAGACCCTTGCCGAACGAGCGGCGGCCGAGGAGCGTTCCGCGGTCGTTATCCTGAATCGCCCCGGCAAGAATCTCGCTCGACGACGCACTTTCCTCGTCGATGATTACCGCGACCTTCATGTCCTGAAACCTGCCTCGTCCATTGCTGTACTCCTCCACGCGGCGCTTGTCCCTATTCTCGGTGTAGACGATCAGTTTGCCGTTGGGCAGGAATTCGTTGGCGATCTTTATCGCCTGGTCGAGGTAGCCGCCCGAGTTTCCGCGCAGGTCGAGTATCACCTTGTCCACGCCCCCGGCGCGCATCGCGTTGAGTGCAGCAACCATTTCCACATCGGACGTGCGCGAGAACTGGTCGAGTTTAATGTACGCGATCGAAGGTTCGAGTTCGAACGCCGCCGTTACGCTGCTCACCGGCACCTGTCCGCGCGTCACCGTGACGGACTTCGATTCCTCCCCGCGAATCACCGACAGCTTCACCTGCGAACCCTCCCTACCCCTTAGCAGTTTGATCACCTCGTCGTTGTTCTTCCTGACCCCCGCGATCGGCACGCTGTCCACGGCCATTATCCTGTCGCCCGGTTCGATCCCGGCCTGTTCGCTCGGGCCGCCCGGGATGACGTTGATAACCAACGCTGTGTCGGTCAGCATATTGAACTTTACCCCTATTCCGCCGAAGCCTCCCTCCAGAGCCTCGTTCACCGCGTCGAACCTCTGGGCGGGAATATACACAGAGTGTGGATCGAGTTCGCCCATTATCATCGGCATGATCACCTCGGTTATCGAATCGAAGTCCACAGGGTCGAGGTACGAGGAGTTTATCATCGCGAAAAGGCTCGTAATCTTGCTCTCGGGCCCCGACTGCACCGCCGTACGCGCCATTATCCCCGGCCCACCCGCCGACGGCGAACGTTTCATGAGGGATCCCAACACAAGGCCCGCAGCAATGCCAACGGCCAATAAAATGGGGAACAGGATGTTCCGGGGGGTATTTTTATACATGGTTTACTTATTTTTAAAGGTATACGACAGTCCGACGCCCAACGAATAGTTATATTGCAGACCCTTGGAGTGCGGGACGCGGGCTGTCTGGTCGTAGAGAAATTTGGTGTATATCGTCGTCGTGATAAACTTCGCTGCCTTTATCTTGCACGTGGTTTCCCAGCGGCCTGTGGGCGGCTTGGTGTAATTCGTGAACGCGTACAGCTCCGATTTCAGCTCGATCACGTTCTTCAGGAAGTTTTTCTTATACTCAACCCTCATCGACGAACCCACCTGCCACTTCGACTTCTTGCCCGCCTCTACGCCGAATCCCCCCTTTCGCGAGAGGCTCTCATCCAGCATGAACGTTGCGCTACCGCCGATGGGCGCAAGGTCGATCGTCCACGGCGAGCGGCTGAAGGTCAAACCGATGGCCGGTTTCCAGTATCCGGGGGCCATGAAGTTGCTTCTCTTAGTCTTATCCTGACGCGATACGCGGCCGATGGAGAACTGGCTCGTGACCTCTGACGTTGCCGAGTATGACCAGTATTTATTGATCTTCCATGCCACCGTGTGGTTGATCCTAAAATAATCCTCGTTCTTGAACATCCGCTCGTCGATATAATTCATCCCGTAGCGGGCGTTCAATTTCGATTCGACGCTAAATTTCTCGCGCGTGTACTTATGTTGGAAATCGACGGTCACCTTGGCCATGAACGTGTTGTCGCTGCCGGCCACCCAGTTGTCGAACCGGGTTTCCGAGATGTCGAAGCGCGTATCGAACTGGACAAAGTTGCGTTCCTTGCGGAGTACCCTCCTCCGGGCCTTCTCTCGGGCTTTGCTGTAATACGCCTCCGGTTGGACTATGACTGTCGCCCTGCGCACCGAATCTCCGAGTCCCGGCACCTTCTTCAATTCACTGTCCTCGACGGGTATCGTGAACTGTGCCGCGGCATTTCCGCACACGAATAACAACCCCGCGGCCAGAAACCACCGCCCGAGCCTGCTTCCCATACCTTTAATATATATCCTTACCTTTGCAGTCACTATTTTTATGATAACTTCGTCCGAAAAACACCCCCACCGGACAGGGGTAAGTGCAAAGATAATCAGAAATGTAGTAATTTTGGGAATAAAAACCGACATATATGAAATATTTTGGAGCACATGTCAGCGCATCTGGCGGCGTGGAGAACGCACCGGAGAACGCGCACGCGATAGGCGCACGGGCATTCGCACTGTTCACCAAGAACCAACGGCAATGGGCCGCGGCGCCACTCACCGCGCGGTCGATCGACGAGTTCGCGGCACGCTGCGAAAAGTACGGCTTCTCGCCCGACCACATCCTGCCCCACGACAGCTACCTGATAAACCTCGGCCATCCCGACCACGATGCGCTCCTGAAATCGCGCACGGCGTTCAACGACGAGATGGCGCGGTGCGAACAATTAGGGTTGCGCCTTCTGAATTTCCATCCGGGGGGCACGCTCGGGCAGATCACGGTTGACGAGTGCCTCGACCGGGTCGCGGAGTCGATCAACATTGCTCTCGACAAGACGCACGGGGTCACGGCGGTCATCGAGAACACCGCCGGGCAGGGTTCCAACGTGGGGTTCCGGTTCGAACATCTTGCGCATATTATAGATAAGGTCGAGGATAAGGGGCGCGTCGGGGTTTGCCTCGATACGTGCCACTCGTTCGCGGCGGGGTACGACCTTTCCTCGCACGAGGCGTGCGCAGCGACTTACGCCGAATTCGACCGAATCGTCGGTTTCCGCTATCTGAGCGGGATGCACCTGAACGATGCCCTGAAACTTTTAGGCAGCCATGTCGACCGCCATACAAGCATCGGCAAGGGGTTATTGGGCCTCGAATGTTTCCGCTATATCGCCACCGACCCTCGGTTCGACGATATACCGCTGATCCTCGAAACGCCCGACGAATCGCTTTGGGCCGCGGAGATCAGGATGCTTTACGGGTTCGCCGAGGGGAGATAAAAAGTTGCGGCCCGCAGCCACCCTGGGCGGAGGGCCGCGTTCCACTACGTTACACACGCCCATACGCTGGCTGCGAGCCGAGAACTAAGCAGACCTGCACAGCCTGAGAACTAACGGCCACGCTCCACGCGCGGCCGCATAAACTGTCATCCTGAATGTATGTGAGGGATGACACCTATTGACTCTAAAAACAAGGACGGCAGAGAATCACATCCCCCGCCGTCCCAACTTTCATAGGCATTCCGTCTACATCATACCACCCATTCCGCCCATCCCCTGCGGGGGCATCATCGCGGGGGTCTCCTCTTTGATATCGGCCACTACACACTCGGTGGTAAGGAACATCGAGGCGATCGACGCAGCATTTTCAAGCGCCACGCGCGCAACCTTCGTCGGATCGATAATACCGGCCTTGAGCAGGTCCTCGTACCTGTCGGCGCGCGCGTTGTAACCAAACGCAGCCTTACCATCCTTGACCTTGTTGACGACCACCGAACCCTCGCCGCCCGCATTGGCAACGATCTGGCGCAAAGGCTCTTCGATAGCGCGTTTCACGATCTGAATACCCGTTGCCTCGTCCTCGTTCTCACCCTTGAGCTTGTCGAGCGCGGGCACGGCGCGGATATACGCCACACCTCCACCGGGGATTATACCCTCCTCGACCGCCGCACGGGTCGCCGCCAGAGCATCCTCCACGCGGTCTTTTTTCTCCTTCATCTCGACCTCGGTAGCCGCACCCACGTAGAGTACAGCCACGCCGCCCGAAAGCTTGGCGAGCCGCTCGGCCAGTTTCTCCTTATCGTAATCCGACGTGCTCGCCTCCATCTGCTTGCGGATCTGCGACACGCGGCCCTTGATCGCATCTTTCTTGCCCTTGCCGTTGACGATCGTGGTATTTTCCTTGCTGATCACGATCTTCTCGGCCGTTCCGAGCATATCGAGTTTCGCCTCGTCGAGTTTCAGGCCCTTCTCCTCTGAAATCACAGTACCACCAGTGAGCACTGCGATATCTTCCAACATCTCCTTGCGGCGGTCGCCGAACCCGGGGGCTTTCACCGCCGCGATCTTCAGCGTGCCGCGCAAACGGTTGACTACCAGCGCAGCCAGCGCCTCGCCGTCTACGTCCTCAGCGATCACCACCAACGCACGTCCGCTCTGCGCAACCGGTTCAAGGACTCCCATCAGCTCCTTCATCGTACTGATCTTCTTATCTGTGATCAGGATGTAGGGGTTCTCCATCACCGCCTCCATCTTCTCGGAGTCGGTCATAAAGTACGCCGACAGGTACCCCCTGTCGAACTGCATTCCTTCCACAACCTCCACGCGGGTCTCCGTTCCCTTGGCCTCCTCGACCGTGATCACGCCCTCGTTGCTAACTTTCGCCATCGCCTCAGCGATCAGCTTGCCGATATAAGAGTCGTTGTTGGCCGAACTCGTGCCCACCTGTTCGATCTTCTCCAGGTCGCTGCCGACCTTCTGGCTCTGCTTCTTGAGGTTTGCGATCACCTCGGCGACCGCCTTGTCGATACCGCGCTTGAGGTCCATCGGGTTTGCGCCCGCGGTTACATTCTTCAGCCCCACGCCGATGATCGCCTGAGCCAGCACGGTTGCGGTAGTCGTACCGTCGCCCGCATCGTCATTGGTTTTCGAAGCCACCTCCTTGACCATCTGCGCGCCCATGTTGGCGAACTGGTCGGGAAGTTCGATCTCCTTCGCCACCGTCACACCGTCTTTGGTGATCTGCGGTGCACCGAATTTTTTCTCGATTATCACATTGCGCCCCTTGGGCCCGAGTGTCACCTTCACCGCGTTGGCCAACGCATCGACACCTTGTTTGAGAAGCTCGCGGGCTTCCACGTTATATTTAATTTCCTTTGCCATGATTTTAAAATATTTTAACAACATACACTCCGCTCCCCTGTTCGACTGAAGCATCATACCTCACGCCACAGGGCAGGCAAACGACCGTTTAGATAACAGCGAGAATATCGCTCTGGCGCATGATCAGGTACTGCTTGCCATCGATGGTGATCTCCGTTCCGGCGTATTTCCCGTACAGCACCTGATCGCCAGCCTTAACCTCCATCGTCACTTCCGACGTTCCGGGGCCCACGGCCACCACTTTGCCTTCCAACGGTTTTTCCTTCGCCGTGTCGGGAATTATCAACCCGCCTGCGGTTTTTTCCTCGGCCGCCTTGGGCTCGATCAAAACTCTGTCTGATAATGGTTTAACTTTCATTTTTCTGGATTTTATGGTTTCGTTTTACGAAAAATCTTTTTCGGTGACTATATTATCATATTATGTGCCAAATGCATTTTTGGGGAATTACCTGCCAAAAAGTCGGCGCGCAGTGTCGCGCCGTCGGCTGCCTCTGTCACTTTGTCACATAGCGCCCGGCCATTGCAAAGGTATCGAATCGCAGCCATTTGCGCAAATACAATGGCCGTGTATAAAGAAAGAGGGACAGAATTTCTTCTGTCCCTCCTTCGGTTTTATACTCTTGCCGGGCTAACCCGATTTTGAGTTTCAGGAATTATTCCCCAGCGTGCGTAAGTTGAACCTCGGCCGTACCTTCCTGAGCTGCACTTCCAAAGATATCGGTAACCGATATTTTGATCTGCTGCGTTTTTTCTCCGTCCCAAACGGTGATACCTGCGATACCCTTAACCGAAAGAGTGTTCAGAGTATAATCGAAGTTATTCGTCGTCGGGTCGGCCGTTGCAGTCACAGTCTCCGTCGTTGCCGGAAGCGTGATCAACTCAGTTGCCTGGATCAGGGGATCATTGATCGGAACCGTCGTCACAACTACCTTGCCTTTGAAGCGTACGTCATCCATAAGCCTCTGGAAGACGCTCATCGACACAGTACCTGTTACAGTTTCATCGGCGGGGTTGGTAACCGTAACGTCGGCATCGTCATTCCAAGTCGTTCCATCCGCAAACGTTACGCTTGCGACGATGTCATTGATCAATACCGGGTTTGCAATGATATCTGTCAAATCGTGCGGCCCGACCGGGGTATTCAACTCGATTGCGGTGATAGCGTTGCCTGTTGCGGCGACGTAGAAGTTACCAATACCGCTCGGGGTCGGCCTCCAGTCTTCATTCGGCTGGTCGACGCTGACATCCGTGCCTGAGTATGTCCAACCGAATTCGTTCACGACAACCGGAAGTTTCTGGCCGGATGCAAGCTGAACGTAGAGCTGTACGAGTGTAGCTGTTCCTTCCTTGTTAAGCTCAACTTCGGGTGCGATCGCGCAGATACCGTAGGTGTTGTCTCCCACGTGTTCTTCACCATCATTGCTGTATGCGTATGCTGCTACCGGAGCCTCATCAATGACCGCTACACCATCTTCATAAGTTACGCCTAACTTCACGGTAGTGAGGTTGAGCAGGTCTGCCATATTAACCGCGTCAGCAGTGTTCATGATCAGTTGGAGGGCTGCAACCTTGGTGTCTTCCGTTCCGGTCAGAGTGATACCGTCCGGATTCGGAACGATCTCTGATTTTGCAAAAACTGCAGGATCCAGAGTAGTAAGATCATTCAGCGTCATGTAGATTGTCGGAGCAACGATCTGTACTTCGTCGAAGACCGTAACATCCCTTCCGTCAATGTGGAAGGTGAACGCAAGCCTGAACTTGCCTACGGGGATAGTGGTCGGGATGGTTACTTTCAGTTCACCTGCCATTGCAGCAGCTGCGTCGACTGCCGGGGTCACGCTGAAATTACCTTCGGGAGCTACCGGTGCGAATGCTGTCTCGCTCCATGCGCCGGGAGTACCTGCGGTCCATGCGAATGCATTGAAGCCGGTGAATGCTGCTTCAGCGATATCGGCATCAGCATAACCCATATTCTGGAGAGCATCATGTAAGAGACCCGATGCCGCGAGCGAACCATAGTTCACTTCAGCGTCCGACGACGGAATGTACATTGCGCCGGTAAAGGGAGTTACTTCGATCTCGGTCCTTACCCTGGTAACTGAGATTTCGAACGTGTTGGTAAAGATCTGGTTATCCACCGCGTCGGTTGCAGTGTACTGAACCGTGTATACAGCCTTGTAACCAGCGGGGAATATGGCAGGATCCATATCGACGTCTTCTATCATGCTGAAAGTGACATTCTTCCATACGCCTTCGACTGCGGGATCCGGAACCTCTATCTCGTCGGTGACAAGATAGGTCTTGAGGGTCGTTGTGTCAGCCGTTGTCTCCTCAACATCTCCGTTGTATAACTTCACGGTGTAAGCGATATTCGTAGCGCCAACGTTGAGCACCGGCTGGTCTTCGAGGTAGAAGTTCGGATCGCCGGCGAAGTCCTTGATGGTGATAACTGCGCCAACTTCCTCGTCGGAATCCATTTCGACTGCGACAACTGCGGGATCTGCTACCGGGGCAGCCTGAATAGCGATAGTGGTATTCGGGTCAGTGTCGGTGAACGTCGGCATGTAATCCGAGAATATAATCGACTGGTTGCCGGAAATAACGTAGTCGTTATCACCGCTGACAACAGCAGGAACTGCGTTGTTCGCCCAGATACCCATAGCAGCAGCCGGGATCTTAACGACCACGTCATACTTATATACGTAAGGAGTTACGAGTTCCTCGCTCGCCTCGAACGAGATTACCCAACGGCCGGGGATTGCGTCGAAGCCGTCAAAATAACCGTCCTCGGCAAACATATCCTCGTTCTCTTCTGCGAAATCGACTGCGTTGGTTACGGCAGTAACTTCGAGACCTGTCGGGAGGTCGTCCCCGGCTTCGGCACGCGACTCGATCAAACCTGCTTTCTCGAAACCGAGACGGGCTACTGTCAGAACATAGTTCGACGGGTTGATGTCGATAAGGGCGTAGGAAGTCTGACCTACAGTCGTCTCAACCGTACTGGTTTTAACGTTAACGCCGGTTGCGGGGCTGATCTTGGGAAGGCGAACCACTTTCCAAGTACTTCCGCCATTGTTGTCGTTGATCAGCAGTTCATAATAATCGTCATTATCGGCGGTAAAGCCCTTAACGATCGACACTGCACTTGTCCCGGGAGTGTAGGGGATGTTGAGCGTCTTCGTGACAGTCTGACCATTTTTGGTGTAGGTAAGTTTGACGGAGAGGAAGTTGCCGTCACCTTCGGCTATGTTAATGTCGGTGATGACATCCGAAGTCGAAGCCTTACCGTTCAGTTGAGCCTGCAGGCTCTCTTCCAAGTCGTCGATCATCTCCTGCAGCTCTGCGAGCGCCTGTTCGGGGTTCTCGATCGCGATCACGATGCTTTCGAGTTCGTTCAGGCGGTCTTCAAGGTCGTCAATATCCTTCTTATAACATCCGCTCGTTACCACGAGGGAACCCATCAGAAGGCTGAGCAAGCCAAGTTTTAATAGTTTTTTCATAGGGAAATTTTTAAAAAGTTATTTTGTTGAGAGTTTTTGAAAATCAAAACAAGTTTTAAAGGTCAAACAATCAATACATGTCACTTCCGCGCAGGTATAATTGGTACAAATATATCATTTTTTTATGTAAAACCAATATTCACGCCCTTTTTTTAGCCTCTGACAGCCGCCGAACGGCGCAAAAACGGCCCCGGTCGGCCATCATCACACAGTCTTTCACACAAAAAACACACCGCCCCTTCGCAATACCCTCCTCTGTATCAACCTATTATCCAGCAGAATACACTCACCATCCCCGGTGTACAAAAAGTTATCAACAAGTTTCATCCGCCCCTGCCATCAATGGCCTGTATGTCAAGCGAAACTGCCGCAAAAATAAGCAAAATTCCGCTTGTGCAACATTTCAGGCAAAAAAAAATCGCTCCCGGCACGAAAAAATCGACGCCTTTTTCCACGCTACGGTACATTTACAGCGTTCCCTCCCTCCCCATGCAAAAACCGTGCAATCCCTTGCCTGCATTCCCCGAAACATGCCATGCACTATAATTATAGTACGCGCGCGAATCGGTCCCGGATCATGCTATCCGGTGACAAAAAATAAAAACCGTCGATTATTTTGCATATCATTCAAACATGTATTACATTTGCCTCCAAACATTTAAAAATCTTACAACATGAAAAAACTAACCCTCCTGGTCGCCGTCTGCGTTTCGTTCGCAATGCTGACCCAATGCAAGGAAAAAGTGGCACCCAATGCCTTCTCGCTCAAGGCTACCGTGGGCAGTAACCCCGTGAAAGCCTATCTCTACAAGGGCAGGGAAGTGATCGACTCGGTCGACGTGGTGGAAAACAAATTCGAATTCAACGGCACTTCCGAAGTTCCTTTCAACGGCATGGTCACGCTCGCCTACGATGGCGATGGCAATGCCCGCAGAAGGAGGGATTCCAAGATATTTTTCGTGGAGCCTGGTGTCGTGACCACGTTCACCAGCGCCGATTCGATCAAAAACGCAACCATAACCGGTTCGGTGATCAATGACGACATGGCAAAATGGAATGAAACGACAAAATCGATCGACGATAAGGTACTCGAAAACGCAACATGGTTCCGCAGTCTCCCCCAGGAGGAGATGGAAGCCAATTACCCGAAGGCTATCGAGAATGAAACAGCCCTGCGCGAAGAGAAAAAGACGCTTGCAGAGGAATTCATCACCAATAACCCCGGTTCATGGTTCGCACTCGCCAGCATTTACGACGAGGTTGCTCCCAGCGCCGATGCAGATGGTATGCAGGCCGTTCTGGACAAATTCTCGCCGGAGCTGAAAGAGACCGCGCTCGGCAAGGAGCGTCAGGCTAAGATCGAATCGATCAGGGCGATAGAGATCGGCAAAGAGGCCCCGAACTTCACACAGAACGACCCCGACGGCAACCCCGTCAGCCTCACAGATTTCCGCGGCCAGTGGGTGCTCATCGACTTCTGGGCATCGTGGTGCGGCCCGTGCCGTGGTGAAAACCCGAACGTCGTGGCGGCTTTCAACGCATTCAAGGATAAAGGTTTCACCGTACTGGGCGTGTCGCTCGACCAGCCCACCGGACGCGAGGCATGGCTAAAGGCGATCGAAGACGACAAACTCACATGGACACAGGTTTCCGACCTCAAGTTCTGGCAGAACGAAGCCGCGCAGTTGTATGCGGTTAACTCCATCCCCGCAAACTTCCTGATTAACCCCGACGGCATCATCGTCGAGAAAGGTCTCCGCGGAGAGAAACTTACCGAGGCTCTTACAAAATATCTCGGCGAGTAATTGTTTGACGATATAAAATTAAGGGCGGCAGTTTCGATTGCCGCCCTTAATTTTTTATACGATTTTGTTCGGGTGATGATTTCGGATAAGTCTCTTACATCCCGAAACTCTGAAACATTCGGAACTGCTTGATCATATTGCCGACCGTCCAGCGTTTGTAGGGTTCGCAGCGGGAGAGCAGCCAGGAGCGTAAGTCGCTCTGGAACGCGGCGGCATAACCGGCGCCATATATTTTTTCCAACTCGCCCTTGTTCTCCTCGATAATTTTGGCCGTGCATTCGTTCACGAGGTTCTGGGACATTGACGCTCCCTTCAGCCTTTCGTCGAGCAAACGGTTGAACCGGTCGCCGATCTTTGCGGTAGCCTTCGAAATCTCGGGCATCGGCTTGCCGTTGTTCATCGCAATGGCGAGGAACGGCGGGCAGTCGCGCATCAGCAGGCTGGCTATGTCGGTGATCATCCGATCCTCCAACTGCACCTGCGAAAGGGCCGCCGCATCGGGGTGGGCTTTCTTGTAATTCTCGATCACCTTTCCGTGCTCAATACGTGGCACGAGGCCCTTTACGATGCCGATCGCACGTGTGATCGCCGGGGTCGATGTGTCGGCCAAATCGACTTTATGCAACTCCTTGCACACCTCTTTAGCTATATCCTCGATAGTGTTCTGCGCAGCGGCTCGGGGCGCGAACGACAGCACGAGGGCTGCCGCGAAAATAATTCTCAGGTATTTCATGGTCTTTTTATTTTAATAACGTAGCCCCCAAAGATAGAGAGGTTGTTTGAGATTTGCAACTCTCGCACTTTTTGCCTGCGGGCGGCGCTTTTTACATCCGTCTCACTCGCCGCAGGGGGCACTGCATCTCCCTCGGCGGATACAAAAATCACTCGTCCGAAGACAAAAATCTCTTCGGTTGCAAAATTCAAACAACCTCTGAGTATTTTTATTTATCTTTGTAGCCCGTTTGAAGAAGAAAACCAGATAAATCACATAGTACGAAATGAACATTGCAAGAGAGAACCGCGAGGGCCGGGTGGCGCTCATAAAGGTCACGGTGGGCGAAGCCGACTATAAGGAAACCGTCGAGAAGACGCTCAGGGACTACCGCCGCAAGGCCAACGTACCGGGATTCCGCCCGGGCATGGTGCCGATGGGGATGATAAAGAAAATGTACGGCAAGGGCGTGCTGGCCGAGGAGGCTTACAAGCTCGCGTCGAACGCCGCGTTCGAATATATCGAAAAGGAGAAGATCGAATACGTGGGCGATGTGATGCCGAGCGACGAGCAGAAGGAATTGGACTTCGATAACGGCGGCGATTTCGATTTCATCTTCGAGATCGGCATTGCACCCGAGGTGGTGATCGAACTCACGGATAAAGATAAGGTTACGCGTTACGAGATCAAGGCCGACGACAAGATGTACGAAGGTTACCGTTCGAATTTCGTGCGCCGTTTCGGCCGTCTGGAGGATGTGCCCGAGGTGACCAGCGACGAGGCGATCAGCGGGACTCTCGACAATGAGCACATGAACATCGAGGACGCATACGTGGGCCTTATCTCGATGGACGACAAGGCGCGCAAGCCGTTCATAGGCAAGAAGGTGGGCGACGTGATGGACGTGGATGTGAACAAACTTTACCCCACACCGTCGCAGCGTGCAGCTATACTTCAGGTCAAGGAGGACGAACTTCCCGGCGTAGACCCGAAATTCAAGCTGACGATCACAAAGATACGCAAGTTCGCCGAGCCGGAGATGAACGAAGAGTTCTTCAAAATGGCGTTCCCCGACGGCAGCGTGACCGACGCGAAAGGGTTCGAAACGCATATCTATGAGCAAATTTCGCGCGATATGGGCCGCGAGACAGAGTATGTATTTACTTATGAGGTGCGCAAGATGTTGTTGGAAAAGGCTAACCTGCCGATGCCCGAGGAGTTCCTCAAGAGGTGGCTGTTCGCCGTGAACGAAGGTAAGTTCACGATGGAGCAGATCGAGGCCGACTTCCCGCAATTCCTCGACCTGATGCGCTGGAACCTCGTGCAGAAGTATTACGCCGAGAAACTCGAACTGAAGGTTGCGCCCGAGGATGCCTTTGCCGAGGCCAAGAATTACGCGGCGATGCAGTTCGCGCAGTACGGAATGGCCAACGTGGGCGACGAAATGCTCGACAACTATGCCAACCAAATACTCCAGAACAAGGACGAGGCGCGCAAGATTTACGACCGCCTGTTCGAGCAGAAGGTGATCGAGGCGGTTACCCCGATGCTCAAGGTCACGACAAAAAAGGTAACCCCCGACGAGTTCGGCAAGGTGGCTGAGAAACTCAACAATTAGGGGCGCGGAACACCGCTCCGGGCGGCCGCCGCAATATACCGTGGGGGAAAGTCGTTTTAATTAATAAAAACGAAATGCGATATGACAAAGAGCGAATTTGAAAAGTATGCCACCGGGCATCTTGGTATCAGCAGCCTGAAACTGCACGATTTCAACTCGTTGGCAACCTCTTACCTTAGCCCTACGATCATCGAGGAGCGGCAGTTGAACGTTGCGCAGATGGATGTCTTTTCGCGCCTGATGATGGACAGGATCATCTTCCTCGGCGTGCCCATCTACGACGATGCGGCGAATATCATTCAGGCGCAGTTGCTCTTTCTGGAGTCGGCAGACTCGTCAAAAGACATTCAGATTTATATCAACTCGGGCGGCGGCTCGGTGAGCGCCGGACTTGGTATTTACGACACGATGCAACTCGTAACCCCACACGTGGCGACGATCTGCACGGGTATGGCGGCGAGCATGGCAGCCGTACTTCTCACGGCGGGCGAGAAAGGGAAGCGTTCGGCGCTGCCACACTCGCGGGTGATGATCCACCAGCCGATGGGCGGCGCGCAGGGACAGGCGTCGGACATCGAGATCACGGCGAGGGAGATACAGAAGTATAAAAAGGAACTGTACGAGATACTGTCGAAACACTCCGGAGTGCCGTACAAGAAGATCGAAAAGGACGCCGACCGCGACTATTGGATGACTTCGCAGGAGGCCGTCGCGTATGGAGTGATAGACGAAGTTTTAAGGAAAAGAGATGGCAAATAAGGAATTGGGCGGCGACGTGTGCTCGTTCTGCGGGCTGGGCCGCGCCGATGTCGAGACGATGTTCGAGGGTGCGGACGGCGCGCTGATATGCAACGAGTGCATAGAGCGCGGCCACGACCTGCTGGAGGAGAGCGAACGCGAGTTCCGCTCGTACAACCGTCCGGCGCCTCTGAAACACGAGGAGCTGATGAAGCCAGCGGAGATCAAGGCGTTCCTCGACCAGTATGTGATCGGTCAGGACGATGCCAAAAAGTATATGTCGGTGGCGGTATACAACCACTACAAACGCCTGATGCACTGCGAGAAAGGCGGTGCGCAGGAGATCGAGATCGACAAGTCGAACATCGTTGTGGTAGGCCCCACCGGGACTGGCAAGACGCTGTTGGCGAGGACTATCGCGCGGCTGCTCAACGTGCCGTTCACGATCGTCGACGCCACGGCGCTGACAGAGGCGGGGTACGTGGGCGAGGACGTCGAGGGGATACTCTCGCGCCTGTTGCAGGTCGCCGATTACGATATTCAGCAGGCCGAGCGCGGTATCATTTTCATCGACGAGATAGACAAGATCGGCCGCAAGGCGGGCAATCCCTCGATCACGCGCGACGTGTCGGGCGAGGG
>QMCD01001250.1_pt1 | contig 15811 bp, 10 predicted proteins | sample 1821841 | NCBI WGS metagenome assembly QMCD01 (sample SAMN01991225, study PRJNA193472) | Termite gut metagenome, whole genome shotgun sequencing project. | isolation source: worker | host: Macrotermes natalensis | reverse complement strand
AGCCCGGGCGCGACCGGCTCCGCTCGTAGACACGCTTCCGGAAGCGATGTACGGAATTGTGCTACCGGTGGCAGATGTGGCATTATGCGTGGGGGAATATTACAAAAATATGGTCTAATACAACGCGTGGCAATTAAATTACCCAAAAGGATAATTTTACGGTGATTAGCACCACGTTACCTGAAAAACGTCTACCTTTGGCGTCGATATATTTCCAAAATTAACCCTATCTGCCGACCTACGCCATGCGCCGTTATCATATACAGATATTGTGTGTACTCCTGCTCGCGGGTTTGGCCGCCTGCCGTCGTGCGTATAACGATTCAGACTGGGGTTACGTCCACACATTCAGTGCAGACTCGATGAAACGCGCTCTGAAAGCGGGGGCATTCACGCCGCGGGCCGAGATGATAGCCAACGGTGTGATGGGTGTGAGTTACTTCACCTTAGGGCAATACGATTCTGCGCGCCTATATCTGAACAGGGCTCTGGAGATGCCCGGCGGTCGCGAGTATCAGGGCGGCAGGTTCATGGCCAACCTCGCCAACACCTACGCTTTCGAGGGGCGTTATGCCGAGGCGATGGATATCTATATGGATGCGCTCGCGGTGAGCGAACGGCTGGTGGCGACGGGAGATAACGCCGTCGAGGGCGAGGCCAACATCGTGCGCACGGCGGCAAATCTGGCTGAGATACTCCACACCATCGGCAATCACGAGCGGGCGCTCCACTATGCCCTGATCGCAAAATCGCTGCTCGACAAGGGCCACCTATCGGTCGGCTACATCTACCCCCAGGTGATGTGGGTGCTCGGCTCGGTATATCTCGAGCAGGGGGATCTTGAGAAGGCCGACGCGGCGATGATGCGGACATTCGAGCTCTCCGACTCCCTGGCACAGAGGAGTCTCGCCGTCGGAGACCGGCATGCGGGCGGCCAGTGGTGGTATCTCGCCTACGCCCGCGAAGGTCAGGCTCATGTCGCCCTCAAAAGGGGAGGCACCGACAGTGCGCTCGCCTTTGCGACCGAGGCATTGATGTACGCCGAGCGCCACGGAGATCACACCGTGACGGCGCGTATGCTGGCCGCGATCTCCGACGTCCACCACGCCCGGGACGACTATGCCCTGAGCGGCGAGTGGGCCGCACGTGCACTCGAAACATATCCCGAACATCCGAAACTCAACCCCGACGTACTGTTCAACTCCGCAGCAGCACACCTCCACAGCGGCAGGTACGCCGAGGCTTACGAAGATTTCAGAAGTTACGCCGCCCAGATGGACGCCAACTCCGAAAAACGATTCCTCGAAACGATGGCAAGTATGGAAGTCGTCTACGAAACCGAAAAACGCGATGCACGCATCTCAACGCTCGAAAAGCAACGCCGGCTCTACGCGCTGTTCGGTGTGGCCGGAGGGCTTTTTCTGCTCGCCATGTGCGTCGTGCTCATGCAAAGGATCAGGCACGAGCGGCAGAAAAGACGCCTTGCCGCCGCGAACGCCGTCATCGAATGGGAAAAGCGGGAGCGCAAACGTTTCGCCGGCGATCTGCACGACGGCATCAACGGGATGCTCTCGGCGGTAAAATTCTCTCTCGCCTCGACCCGCGACGCTTCCGACGCCACCCGGCGACTCGACGAGTGTATCGAAACCATCCGCCGCATGGCGCGCGGCATGATGCCCGCCTCGCTTGAACGCTACGGCCTCCGATCGGCCCTCGAAGATTACTGCCGCCTCTTTCCGGGGGTGAAGTTCCATTTCTACGGCGACCAGCGGCGGCTGGACGAGAAACTCGAATTGACTATCTACTACTGCGCCCACGAGCTTGTGGGCAACTCCTTCCGCCACTCGGGAGCCTCGGCCATCGACGTCCAACTCTATCAGGACGACACCCAGGTCTCGCTCACCGTGGAGGACAACGGCCGCGGTTTCGATCCCGACGACACGAGCAACGGAGCCGGACTGCAAAACCTGCGCGACCGGATAGCATCGGTCGGCGGAACCATCGACATAGTATCCCGCCCCGGCCGGGGCACCGAAATAAACATAGAAATAGACACGAAATGACAGACGTATACATCGTGGACGACCACAGATTGGTGGTGGACAGCATAGCGCTGATGATCGACGGCTCGGGCAGGGCACGTGTGGCAGGCAGGTATTACACTCTTGCCTCATGCCGCGCCGACATGCCGCGCCGGGCGCAGGGGATATTGTTCCTCGACGTGGTATTGACCGACGGCGACGGGGTCGATTTCTGCTCGGAGGCCGTGCGCGACTATCCCGGCCTGAGGGTCGTCATGCTTTCGGGCTTCAAGGAGTTCAACATTGCCAAACGCGCTCTGCACAACGGAGCGCTGGGCTATGTGCTTAAAAACTCCGACCCGGAGGAGATATTCGCCGCCATCGAGACGGTGAGCCGGGGCGAGAAGTTCCTGTGCGAACAGATCGACACTCTGCTCGAAGAGAGACCGAACGACGAGGCCGTGTGGCTTACCGGCCGCGAAAGGGAGATACTATGCCATATCGCCGCCGGACTGACCTCCCATGAGATTGCCGACAAGATAAAGCGCGGCGTGGACACAGTGCGCCAAACCCGCAAAAAACTGCTCCGAAAGTTGGGAGCCCGCAACATGGTCGAACTGGTCCGCCGCGCCGACGAGATGAAACTTATCCGGCAGGAATAACAGACATCCTCGAATATAAGGATAGCGATTTTTTTGTATCATTGGGGAACAAATGCAGGGTAACAGAAATCTGATCACTTTCGGCGACGCATACAAGCGAATGCAACCGACGGCCTTTTCGACCACTGTCAAGCCTGTCGGGGCGCTCTGTAATCTCAATTGCGCATACTGCTACTACCTCGACAAATCCGGCCTTTTCGATAATTCCCGGCCGAAGATGAGCGACAGCCTGTTGGAGCTCTACATCCGCCAATACATCGAGGCCAACGAGGTCGACGTGGTTACGTTCAACTGGCATGGAGGTGAACCCTTAGTTGCGGGCATCGATTTTTTTCACCGCGCAGTGGGTCTTCAACGAAAATACGCAGACGGGAAACGCATTGAAAACACCATTCAGACCAATGGCACACTAATAACTGAGGAGTGGTGCGATTTTTTTTACAAAAACAACTTTCTGGTGGGCGTTTCGATCGACGGCCCGAGAGATATCCACGACGCCTTTCGCCGCGACAATGGCGGTGTATCGACTTTCGACAGGGTGGTGGCGGCTATCGAAAAGATGAAGCGCCTGGGTGTCGAATTCAACACTCTGTCGACCGTCAATCGCCTCAGCGAGGGGCGCGGCGGGGAGGTTTATCGTTTTTTGTGTTCGTTGGGCAGCCGGTACATGCAGTTTTTGCCGGTAGCGGAGTTTGCCATGCCTGAGGTGTCTGTATCGGCCAAGGGTTTCGGAGAGTTTATGTGCGGTGTTTTCGACGAGTGGGTGGCACGTGATGTCGGGCGGCGTTACGTTCAACTGTTCGATGCCGCGTTGGCTGCCTGGACGGGCTACGCGCCCACTGTATGTGTTTTTTCCGAGACGTGCGGCAATGTTCCGGTGGTGGAGCACAACGGTGATGTCTATTCGTGCGACCACTTTGTACGCCCCGAGTACAAGATAGGCAACATTACCGACGGAAATTTAGCGGAGATGTTTGCCTCGCATGCGCAGTTCCGTTTCAGTATAGCTAAACGCAACACTCTGCCGCGCGAGTGTTTGCGTTGCAGGTGGAATTTCGTGTGCCGCGGGGAGTGTCCAAAACACCGGTTTGCCGTCTCGACGGACGGTGAGGCCGGAATGAACTCATTGTGCGAAGGTTATAAACTGTTTTTTAACCACGTTGAGCCCCGGATGGTGGAAATGGCACGGCTTCTCGAACGGCAATTGCCGCCGGCGCTCGTGATGGCTAATCCCAAATAAACGGGGATATGTTCTTTGCGGGGATCACGCAGGCAAATTACAACAAAACCGGTTTCACCATGACAGGTACTATTAACCGCCTCATGATATCTGTTGTTTCCGATCCGACACCGCGAACGAACAAACTACGATATAGAGCGCGCAAGCCAGCACTACGATCACGGATCCCGCCTGTGATCCAACGGCGTCGCTCACAGGCCCGGAGATGATCGAAATTATCGCGCCGCCCGAAACTCCCGTAATCATGAGGGCCGATATTTCGTTGCCTTTGTCAGGCCGGTGCGAGAGCGCGTATCCGAAAATTATGGCGAACACATTCGCTATCGCGAGCCCCGTTACGGCGTAAAGCACAAAAAGCGCCGTTGTCCCTTTCGCGAAAAACAGCGCTGCAATAGCCGCCGCGGCAATCAGTGCGGTTACACGGAAAAACCTTGCCGGAGGGTATTTTGCCAACACAAAAGCCCCTAAAAATGCTCCGAGTGCGCGAAAAGCGAAATAGACCATCGAACCATATCCCGCTTCGTCGACGCTCATCCCGCCCCGCTCCTTGAGCAACTCGGGTGCAGCCACGTTCACTCCCACATCTATTCCCACAACGAACACTATCCCCAAAAAGAGCAGCAACACACGCCCGTCGCGCAAAAGTCCGAAAACCTCACCGAAAGAGGACGATTTACCCAATCCCTCCTCCCGGGGCGTCGGCACGGAGAGAAGCCACGCGGTGGACAAAACCGTTACGCCTGCGTAAACGGGGAAGATATACTCCCAATGGCCGGAGAGCGAAACGCACAAGGCAGCTATCGGTTGCGACGAAAGGGACGAAAGCGCTTTTATGAACTGACCCGTGGTGAGGCTGCTGGTCAGGCGGTCGCCCTGCACCACGTTGGAGAGCAACGGGTTGAGCGACACTTGCAACATGGTGTTGGCCACCCCCAACAGCGCGAATGCAGCCAGCGAGGTGGCGTAACTGTACGACACGAACGGTATCAGCAGCGCCACGACCGTAATAACGTTGCTTGCCAAAACCGTACGGCGGCGACCGATGCGGTTCATCATCATGCCTGTCGGGATGGAGAACAGAAGAAACATGATGAAGAGCAGGAACGGCAACACCTTGGTCATCGTGTCCGACAGTCCGAAATCCTCTTTAATGTGGTTGGTGGCGATGCCGATGACATCGACAAAGCCCATCACGAAAAATGCGAACAGCACCGGTGCCACATGGGCGAAAGAGAGTTTTTTAGTCATAACGCTTTCCTGTTTTTTTTCTATTTCATGAACGCCTTCACCACCATTATCTCGCGCCCCGAGGTGTTGATCAACCGGTAACTTCCCGCGGCGGCCGATATGATGATCGTCTCTGCATAGTTGAGGTTGTACTTCGCGCCGCCTGCGGTAATTATCTCGACGCTCTCGCCCTCGACAAGGTTCAGTACGTTGCATTTGCCTTCGGTGGCAACCTCCACTTCGCTCTCCAGACGATAGCGGTGAACGTCGAAAGAGTGCCGCGGATGGGTCTTCAGATGCCACAATTCCCAATCGCTTCCCTTTTCGAGCAGGGTGGGGTGGGCTACAAGTTCGCGCTCCACCGCCTCGCCCTTGCGGTCGAAACAGAGATTGTGCATGCCGCGCTCTATGTTGAGCGGACGCGGATTGCCGTCGAGATCCACCGCCAGCCAGTCGTACATTTTGAACGTAAAGATATAAGGAGTCGTGCTGATCTCCAAAACAAGGTTGTTGCGCCCCGAAGAGTGCAGCGTCCCCGGGGGGATCAGAAACAACTCGTGGCGGCGGCTCGGGAGCGACTGCACGTAACGGTCGACATCGAGCGGGGTAACATTTTCATAGCTCTCGCACAGTGCGGCCTCGAACTGTTCCGGCACGATATCGTCCTTAAAACCGAGATATACCCGTGCATCGTCTTTTGTGTCGAGCATGTAATACGACTCCTCCTGGGTGAGCACTTCACCGAAATTCTTTTGGATATATTCCTTATGGGGGTGGCACTGTATCGACAGATTGCCGCCGTCGAAGTTGTCGAGATAGTCCATGCGCAACGGAAATTCGTCTCCATATTTGTCATAGCACTCGTCGCCGACCACGTCGCGCCCCGCCAGATACATCACCGAGTCGAACGACACTTCGAGCATCTTCGAAGAACTGCTCAGCACAATCCCGTTCTCGGGGACTATCAGCTCGAACGACCAGGCGTAGTTGGGCACGTCCTGCGCCAGCGACTTGATGTTATCCTTGATCCAGCTTCCGCCCCACACCCCTGGTTCGAACCACGGCCGCACCCTCAGGGCGTTGCGTGAGAGAGATATCAGTCCGTCTCGAATGTCGTCTCCCGATGCCCAGGTTATCTCCTCTTCGCGCTGTCCGTCTACTATCACGTCAACGCGTGGCAACAACGCTTTTTTATGACGGTTGAGGATCACCCAATCGACAAAATAGAAGCGTTTGTACATTTTTTTGTGGCTGTCAGGTGCGCTCGCGCCGAGGTTGGTGATGCTGCCCGCGCGGGCGCGAAACTGGATTTCGTTCTTGGGAATGTCGATATAGACGACAAATCCATCCCGGCCGGTCAGCGCCGCCCCTTCGCCGCAGATAATATTCAGCCGCGCCGTGGGGTCGGGTTTGATTAGCGCCAACGCCTCGCTGTCGAACAGGTCGCCGAGCGTCAGCGGCGTGCGAAACCCGAAAATGGGGTCGTCGCCCCCGAGCCACGGGGAGACGAGGCTGTCTATCTCCGCTTCGGGTTTCATTGCGGCGCTCACATCCCACCACACCGGGGTGATGCCCATCGAGGCGAACTCACGGTCGAGACGCTCACGGAATATATCGAACCGGACACCGACGTAGCCATCCACGATCGCTGTTTTGTGTTCGCTCATTTTTTTTGCCAACGATGCATAATCGCTCGCTATTTTCCCCTCTCCCAGGTCGTGGGTGGGGTATATGTCATATTCTTTTTTTATTTCCTCTTTGCTGACGGGGAGAAGGTGTTGCGTAGTTTTTCTCAGATTCATTTGGTATATTGTTTATTTATTGCATTTCGATAGGATCAAAGGAACAGGGTTGCGGCTCCGGTTACGGCGGCGCTGTCGCGCAATGTCGAAGGTTTCACCGGCACGGTGCATCCAAGGCGCGTAAGTGTGTCGTTCATAGCCGGGGAGAAGAGCGGAAAAGCGAGCGAGATGTTACCGCCCAGTACGATAATGCCGGCATCGAAACGCTCTGCGATCGGTGCGACAAAGCTTGCGAGCCGGCGGCCGTACTCCTCGAAAACACATCCGGCTGCGGGAGTGTCGTTCGCGCGGTCGGCTATCTCTTTGGCTCCGGGGAGATTCTCAGCGGTAAGTTCGGCGTATCTCCGGCGGAACCAGCGCGTCGAGAAGGCGTCGTCGGCAATACCCCCTTCGAATGGCAGGCAATATACCCACCCGTTGGGCGGAACACGGTCGCCTGAACAGATCAGTCGCCCCCGGGAGACGAACCCGGAGCCGAATCCCGTTCCCAGCGTCAACACCATTGTGTTTTCAGCTCCGCGTGCGGCTCCGCCCATACTCTCGCCGAGGGCAAAGGCAGCCGCGTCGTTCACGAAAGCGAGGTGTTCGATGTTCGCGCCGTTTCCGCCTCCCACGCCGTGCAGCCTCGATCGTAGCGAGGAGGCTACATCGAGGCCGAATATGTTTTCGAACTTTTCGACGCCCCTGATGGTCGAAACTCCCTTGCGATAGTCGAACGGGCCGGGAAAGGCGAAACCGGCGGAAGTGGTGCAAACACCCGAAAGAGCCACGCTTTGCCGTATGGCCTCACTCCACGCGGAGAGTATTTCCGATGCGGGAGCGCTGTTGTCGACGTCGCAACGTACGGTCGAACCGGCGACTATGGAGATCTTTTGCAGATCGACCACCGAACAGCTAACGTGGCTTCCCCCCACGTCTACTCCGACAGCATATCTTTCTTTCATTATGTTCATACATGTTATTTGCTGCAAAAATAATACAAAAAAATGGGAATAACAATAGTCTCGGGCCAAATGTCGCCATTGTGATTTGCTTATAACGGAAATGTCGCGTATATTTACACTCGATATGTTCATATATAATGGGAAGTTTATGAAACCACGACATTTTTTACGCCGCCTCGGAACCGCCATCGGCGCTGCCGCGATCACAACTCCGGTCGTTGCACAACACTCTCCGCAGGCCGACAAGCCGCAAAGAAGGCTCAATATTCTTTACATCATGACCGACGACCACGCCTTTCAGGCTTTGAGTGCATACGGTCATCCGATTTCGCAACTCGCGCCAACTCCGAATATCGACCGCATTGCCCGCAGTGGGATGCTGTTTCAAAACGCGTTTGTCGAAAATTCGATCTCCACCCCCAGCCGGGCTACGCTGCTGACGGGGATGTACAGCCACCAGCACGGCCAGACGCATCTGGGTTATGGACTGAAACCCGATGTGCCGTTCTTCACCGAGCATCTGCAAGAGGCGGGATACCAAACCGCGGTCTTCGGAAAGTGGCATCTTGCTGCCGAGCCCAGGGGGTTCGACACATATAAGCTTTTTCGCGATCAGGGAGAGTATTACAACCCCGTGTTCCGTACACCGGAGTCAGACGGCGAATATGTCCGGCAGGAGGGATACGCCACCGATATAGTTACCGACGATGCTCTCCGGTGGCTCACATACCGCGACCGCGACCGGCCTTTCTGCCTTCTGGTGCATCACAAGGCCCCCCACCGCAACTGGATGCCCGACCTGCAATACCTCGAACTGTACGAAGATACGGTTTTTCCGGAGCCGGCCACCCTCTTCGACGATTACGCCTCGCGCGGCGAGCAGATGCTCTCCCACGAGCTCACCGTCTCCGGCCATCTCGGATATGCTTTCGACCTCAAAGTGTCGCAACTGCAAGACGCACCTACGCTCGATTATATCAAAAGCAGCTTCGTCGAAGCGATGAGTTCCATGAACGAAGAACAACTCCGCGCATGGAACGACGCCTACGATCGAAAGAACCGCTCTTTTCTTGCCGACCGCCCCACAGGCCGCGAACTTACGCGGTGGAAATACCAACGGTATATTCGCGACTATTGCCGCACCATCCACAGCGTCGACGTACAGGTGGGCCGACTGCTCGATTATCTCGAAAACAACGACCTGATGGAGAATACGATCGTAGTCTACACCTCCGACCAGGGTTTTTTCCTGGGTGAGCATGACCTCTACGACAAGCGGTTTATGTACGAAGAGGCTTTCCGTACTCCGCTTCTTATCGCTTTCCCCGGTGCGCCGCGCAGAGGGGAGAGTACCGAATTGGTTCAGAATATCGACTATGCGCCGACGTTGCTCGACGCCGCAGGGGTAGAGGTACCGCCCGAGATGGCGGGACGTTCTTTGGTGCCGCTGCTCGAAGGGCGGAAAACCGCGTGGCGCGATCTGCTCTACTATCACTTCTATGACTATCCGGCCGTGGGCATGGTGCGCAAGCACGACGGGGTACGCGACAGTCGTTACAAATTGATCCACTGGTATGGCAATGGCGAAGGTCCCGACAGTCCGATAGACCGGTGGGAACTTTACGACCTCAAAAAGGACCCGACCGAGATATCCAACGTCTACGATAACCCCCGCTATGCCGACGTGCGTGAGCGTCTGCATGGAGAACTTGCCCGAAAAAGGGAGGAATTAGGCGTCTCCGAATGACGGCGACAGCCAAAAAGAGAGGGTGTGAAATTTCACACCCTCTCTTTTTTATCAGTCCGGCTTGTCAACGGTCCGGATTTGTGATCTCCTTTATCGTCGAATAGTTGTAGATGTTGTTGCTGCCGATAATCTGGAGATCGACGCGCGCGGCGGCCCTGAGGAAATATTGCCTCCTGTAAGTCGGGAAGGCATTCTGGCTGCTTTCGGGTCCGGAGGGTTGCCCCGTCCTTATGGTAAATACGGTGCCGATGGCATCGCCGCCGGCCAGGGTGTTGGCTTGTGCGGCAGTCAGTTTGGTAGAGTAAGTTCCGTTGTAACTGTGCCTTCCCACGTGCCCGGTTTCGCTGACGAAGAGCCACACATCGCTCAAGGCCTGCTGGTAGTCGGGGTTGTCGGTGCCGCGGGTGATGCGCACCTGCACATCTACCGTGCCGTCCGAGTTTATTACCGGTTCTCCGACCCACTCGACACGGAGCAGGGGTTCCACCTGATAGTTTTTCTCCACGACGCCCGAGATCCGGAAACGTTCCTCTGCGAGGGGTACGAACGCGCCTTCGGGTTTGACGCCATATTCACCCTTGAATATTTTTGTATTGTTGAACCGGCCATCCTCCATCACGTACATATCGTAGGGCTGGGGCGAATCGCTCCAACTGTACTCCATCATGCGGATACGGATGCCTTCGGTGCCGAGCGCTGTTTGAAACTGCTCGCCCGTGCCCTTGTCCGTGAATTGTCCCCGGAAGGTCTCCTTGGGGCCCTCATAGTTGTCGATCTCGCACGCCGTAACCCCGAATACGAGGGGCAGCGAGAACAGAATATATTTCAGATTTTTCATATTTTCTCGTTTTTTAGCGATCTATTAATAGCCGTTGTTCTGTTTGCAGTTGGGATTCTTGGTGATCTCGCTGCTTGGAATAGGCTGGTAATAATACTTCGTGTCGAAGTTGTAGCTGTAATTTCCCGAACGGGGCTCCTGGAAGTGGACGTCGAGGAAATATTTGCCCGCTTCGGACGAGTAGAAGGGTTGCAGCGCACGGTAGATGCGGTTGTTCTGCTCCTCGTGGAGGATCCTCCAACGCTTAAGGTCCCAATAGGCTTTGTTCTCGAATGCAAGTTCCTTGCGGCGTTCGCGGCGCACGGACTCTATCGACAGGGTACTCTCGGTATCGTAGGCACGATCGGCCCCGGCTCTCTGACGGAGGGCGTCGATGCACTGCCATGCCATACTGCGGTACGAACCTCCTTCACCGGCGTCGACGAGTTCCATCGCAGCTTCGGCACGGTTCAGGTAGACCTCGGCCAGACGGATCTCGATCCAGGTGGTGGTCGAAACGTTTCCGTGGGTGGTGGTGCCCGGGGTGGGGTTGAGGTATTTGCGCAGGAACATACCGCTGATGCCGCCCCAGTCCCATCCGTCGGACATGCCCGACCTGCCTATGACGGCCATGCCCGCAACAGGCGAGGTGGTGCCGTTCAGGAAGAGGGTTCTGTTATCACCCTGGGCGATCTCCAGCGTGCTGTAAAAGTTCAGGTGGCCGACCGGCGAAATGCGCTGAATGCCGGGAGAGGCCGAACCTGTGTAGATGCCTCGGCGCAACTCGATCACCTGCCCCTTGAAGGTCGCCATCGGGAAGATCACGGTGGCGGCAAGACGCGGTTCGGCGTTGGCAAAGAAATCTACCGGAGAGTCGTACAGATTGTAATAGCCATTGTCGTCGAACACCTTGAGCGAGCCGTCGTTGTTTTTTGGGAGGCCGTCGAACATTTCGATGAAGTCGACCGTCGGGTTGATCTCGTCGGAACTGCCACCCGTTTTGGTTTGCAGGGGTTGGGCGTGTTCATCGAAATTGTGGGTCAACATACCGGTTTCAAAGTATCGCGCGAAGATGTTCTCGCTTGTCTCTTTCTGGAAGATAGCCCCGAAATTGGCCGCTATCGAAGCGGGGGTCGTTCCCATTTCGGCGGTGTAGAGGGCATAGTTCGATTTGCCCTCACCATCTTCGAACAGCATCGAAGCGTCGTAGGCCGCTTTGAAATAATCTTTGGCACGTGTCGAAGGAATACCGCACAGTAACACCCCGTCGACCGTATAGTGCATCGAAGAGGGGGTGTATTTGGCGATCGAGCCTGCGAAGAGCATTGCGCGCGACTGCATGGCGGCGGCAACATACTTGTTGGCGCGGCCTCTCCAACTCGTGTCGGGCAGGTTGGCGATGGCGTAGTCAAGATCGTCGCGAATGAAGTCCCATGTTGCCTCCTCGGAGTCTCGCGGAAGCAGGGTGGGCTCGATTCCCTGAGTGATGTCGATCGGAGTGTCGAGGAGAGTTACGCCTCCGTAGCGCTTGGCCAGGGTGAAGTAGATGAACCCGCGAATGAAACGCGCCTCGGCTACCCACGCTTTGACGTCGTCGGGGAGGTGCGAGGATTCATATTCGGTTACCTTCCGGATGAAAGAATTGACCTCGTAGATGGTTTTATAGGGCCAATCCCAGTAGGAGTTGTGTTCCTGCTCCGCACCCTTGGTATCGCGACCCATCGCTTCGCCTGTCAGGCAGGAGAATTGCTGGTAGGTGCCGGTTTTGTTGAACAGGCCGTCCTGGACGTAGGAATAACGGAAATCTTCCATAGGTATGTTGGCGTAGAGGCGGGCGACTTGTGAATTGACGCCGTCCACGCTGCCGAAGATCACATTCTCTCCCAGGATGTTCCGTGGCGGAATATCGAGATCCGAACACGAAAAAAGGGCTCCGGCAAAAGGTAGCAGATATAATTTTTTCAGATTCATGATTTTTGCGGTGTTAGAATTTAACGTTGAGACCCAACGTGAACGTTTTATTGAGCGGATAGTTGTAACCGTAGTCGGCGGTCCTGCCGGAGATTCCCGCGGGAGTAACCGGGAACTCCGGGTCGAGGAATTTCAGCTTGGTGATGGTAAGCAGGTTGTAGGCGTTGGCGTAAACCCTGATACCTTTGATGCCTACCGCTTTCATCCACTTGTCGGGGAATGTGTAACCGATCTCCAGTGATTTGAGACGCAGATAGGCCGCATTCTGCATGTTGAACGGAGAGTCGTATTTGGGTTGGCTGCCGGTCAATCCGAAATAGCCTTCAACCCACTCTGTCGCCGGATCGTAGGGGTTGGCCTTGGGGTCGACCGGATGCCAGCGATCCATGAACTGCGACAGCGTACCGGCGTTGCCCCATGTGAGAGGCGTCATCAGTATCTCTGTGTAGGCAGTGTAGCGGCTGCTGGTTCCCTGGAGCAGTAACGACATGTCGAGGTTCTTCCAGCTTCCGCTGAACGAAAGGCCGTAGTTGATAAAGGGAACGACAGCGTTGTTGGCTATCGGGTGGAAGTCGAGCTCGGAGATCATGCCGTCGTTGTTCCAGTCTTCGTAGTTGTAGTCGCCCAGAACCAGGCCGTTTCCGTTAGCAGGGTCGAAAGTGTGATTGTAGTAGATGTCGTCCCACGAAGTGATGCGACCGGCATCGCCGTAACCCCACCAAAGGCCCGTAACGCGATCGTTGCGATTGCTCCGCCAATTTAGGTAGGAGTTGCCCTGGGGTGCCTGTTCGTAGTATAGTTGGCGCTCCCGGGTGTAGGAGAGGTTACCTCTCACTTCGTAGGCAAATGCACCCACGCGGTTGCGGTGGCTCACCTCGATCTCGAATCCGCGGTTGCGTTTCGAGTTGAGGTTCACCTCGGGAAGCGACACACCCGAAATACCGGGCAGCGTGCCTTCGCGTCTTGCGGGCATGCCCTTGACCTTGCGCTCGAACAGGTCGAACGATACGCCCAACTTGCCGTTCCACGCTTCGAGGTCCACACCGACGTTTTTCATCGTGATGTCGTACCAGGTGAGGTTGAGATTTGCAACGCCCTTGTCGACCGAACCGGTAACATATTTCTGCGACGTGCCGTCGTAGAATAGATAGCCGCCCGAGGGATAGGTGTAGCCGGTCATCCACTGGTAGGTCATGGTACCGTCGTCGCCCACGACACCGTAGGAGCCGCGGATCTTGAAGTTGTTGATGAAGCTGAGCGGTGAGTTTTTCCAGAATGTCTCCTCCGAGATGCGGTATGCCACCAACACCGACGGGAAGGTTCCCCAGGCCATGTCTTTGTGGAATTTGCTCGATGCCTCGTGGCGAATTGTCGCCTCGAACATGTATTTGCCGGCGTAATCGTATGCTACGCGGCCCACGACAGAATTGTAGGCGTACTCGTAAAGGGCACCACTACCCGAATCCTGTTCGAAGACCTGATCGTCGGGATCACCGGCGAACACCTCCGAAACGGGCAGGGACACCTGGCGGCGGCCGCGGAAATTATCGCCCTCCTTGTAGGTGTTCTCGAGCAGTGCCATTGCCGAAACGTTGTGTTCTCCGAACGACCTGTTGTAGTTTATCGAGGCATTCCACAGCGAGTGGTTCTTTATGTAGTAGAAGCGGCCCACCTGGTAGGGCTTGTTCTCGCGAACATTCCATACCGTCGACTGGCCGTTGTCGGCGTAGTCAGGGTCGTAAAGCCGGTACGAGGAGAGGAACTCCTTATTGTCGTTAAGGATGACGTCGTAGCTGAAAAGGCCCTTCATCGAGAGGCCCCGGACCCAGGGCAAATTCCATGTCAGGGCTGCACTCGATTGGAACCATTTGCTGCGGTAGGTGTTCTTGCCCGCCACATCGCTGTTCATCGCAGCCACGGGGTTGATGATAGTGTTGTTATCCGGTTCCATGTACATTCCCTGTGCCTTGTCGTACCACACCTGGTCCATGGGGCGCATGATCCACATGGCCCGCACGATGTCGTAGGAGCCATGCGGGGTTTGGTTTCTTTCATCGATGAATCCCGCCACGTTGACGTCGAGTTTCAGATTTTTGGTAATGTTGGCCGAGATGTTACTGCGAATCGAATATTTCTCGTAGTTGATGGCGTCGGTTTGCAGGAAGCTCTCCTGGTTGTGGTATCCGATGCTGGCGTAGTAGCTTACCACGTCGTTACCACCGGAAGCATTTATGGTGTGTTGACTCTGGGGTGCCACATCGCGGAAAACCTCACGGCGCCAGTTGGTGCTGGTGTTTGTTCCGTTCCTCCACGACTCGATCTTCTCGTCGCTGTAACTGAAGGTGGGAGTGTCGCGGCCCGTAGAGTGGATATCTTTCTCGTTGTAGAGAGTCATCCAGTCGACGGCATTGACCATGTCGGGGAAATTAGAGGGCCTTTGCCACGTCATTGCTCCGTTGTAAGATATCTGCGAGGTGCCTTTTGCGCCCTTCTTGGTGGTAACGAGTATAACACCGTTTCCCGCCTTAAGACCGTAGATCGCTGCCGAAGCATCCTTCAGCACCGAGATGCTTTCGATATCCTCCGGATCGAGTCGCTGGATGTTGTCCCTCACCACGCCGTCGATCACAACGGTAGGCGAACCGAAACCACGGATGTCCATGCTCGACTTGAACTGTCCCGGTTCCGACGAATTCTGCACGACGCGCAGACCCGCCACCTTGCCGCTCAGCATGTTGACAGTGTTCTCGTTCTTGGTGGTAACGATCTCGTTTCCTTTTACCGCAGACACGGCTCCGGTTACGGTTTCCCGTTTCTGAACTCCGTAACCCACGACGACCACGTCGTCTATCCGTTCGGCGCTTTCGGCCAAAGTGATGATCGGATCCGGGCCGAGTGTCGAGACAGACAGGGTCTGCGTTTCGTATCCGAGCAGCTGAACGACGAGAGTCTCATTCGGTGCGACCGACAATGCAAAACGGCCATCGGTGCCGGAGATAGTTCCCCGGCTCGTTCCGGAGACTACGACACTGGCTCCGATGGCGGGATTTCCGGTGTCTCCTTCGACCACCATCCCCCGCAGCGTGGTCTGCTGTGCGAACAGCGAACCGGACGAGAGAAGCAGCATCGAGAGAAAAACCGACTTCAGATGTTTAGTAAGATTTCTCATAGACAAAATTGTTTGATTAGTGTTGGTATTAAAATGTTTTAATTATTCGATTAACATTCGGCCGGGTTCGGACGAAAGGGCGATCTTCAGATTGCCGCCTCCGGTAACTTTCGAAAACGGCAGGTGGATGCTCGGATGGGCTGCTCCGTCGAGCGTCATAGAGTCGATGTAGATGGCGCCGTCGCCGTTTTTTGTCGTCTCGATCACGAAC
>QMCD01001249.1_pt1 | contig 15819 bp, 22 predicted proteins | sample 1821841 | NCBI WGS metagenome assembly QMCD01 (sample SAMN01991225, study PRJNA193472) | Termite gut metagenome, whole genome shotgun sequencing project. | isolation source: worker | host: Macrotermes natalensis | reverse complement strand
TTGATTATTAAATGTATTACAATGAATTTTCAGACATTTTACAGCATTTTTAAGACATAAATTATGATAATATATCAGACCCAGTATAGATTCCGTCAAAGTAATAAAGGGAGAACTACATAAAGCAGGGAATGGATGTTTCATCAATCCCGGCATTAGCTGAAACGCTTCCCGAAGATATACCCGAATTAGCATAAACGGCTGCAACGCTCAAAAAGCAAGCAGCCTATATTTCTGCGTCCATCAAAGAACAGTAAATAATAACTCTGCTGACAATGGAATAAAAATAGTGTTATAATTAAGAAGATGCGGCACTGTAGAACATTCGTTCTATATTCCTTGAGTTGCCACCGAAGACGGCGCAACACTATTTTTATTTCATTGTAACCCCTTGAATTTTCGTGAGAAAATTTACAATATATTCACAAACACATTTGTGCTGTGGCAGGTCTTAAACTTGGTATGCGCTTGCTTCGCGGTTCAACTCATTAATTATTCATTGATTTAAGTAAAAGGGAATTCGACCGGGCTCAGAGGAGCTACGAAAACCAAGAACCGCCGTCATGTGACGGGGACTGTGAAAATTGCTGTGATGTTGATTGCGAATACCGTGATGAAGATGATGACGAATGAAAAGTATACCTATTGGCAGGTAAACAAAATCGAAAAAGTATACTCACCAAAGAGTAAACCGAAAGGGGAAATACAATGCAGCATCCTGTGGTAATGGTGTTTCGCAAACGGCTTAAAAAGCGCGGATATACGGATGTGTCAATAAAGGTATATAACCGGAACAGCGACATTGAGCATTACATAGTAACAGCGGTAGAGCCGTTAAGCGGCATTAAGGTGTCTAAAGTATGCGGCTCAATATTTATGTATCATTCATTCCGGTAGGAAAGTATACTTGCTGGGCGGTATACTTTTGCTGATAAAAAACTCATCTAATTACGCAAAACAAAAATTGTTTGGAATTTATTACCGATAAGAGGGGGAGTTAATAGTATGAAATATATGCTGATAGTTAAGAAACCACGAAAGAGAAAAGAAGGGTCATCATTTATTGATATTAATAGCGATAAAAAAGCAAGGAAAATCATGAAATTTTTAAGTCAGTACTTTGAGAGTGTATCATTGACCTACATAAAGGATGAATAAATAACAGCCGTTCCGGGTGATTACTCGGGCGGCTTTTTTGTGCAAGTTGGCAATCAGAGTGCGTGCATGCAGAGCATAAGGCGGCGGTCAGAGTAGCAAAATGCACAAATTTTAATCCTGATTATCCGTACCGGGGCGCGAAGCGTCACCCGCCCATGCGGCGGCAGAGCATATCAAAGCTTCTGCTGTGGAAATGAAAAAAGCCGTATAAATAAAAAACAAGGGAAATATATATAGCTCCCTCCCTTATCAGCATAAGAGGGGAGCTGTAGGCTTGATATGATAATATTTATGTAAAATCTCCTAGAACGTAACGCTTAACAAATTCAAAAAAGTTATCAAAAAAGTTAGTATAATTTGCCATGTAATATATAAGTATAGAGAATATGACTAATAAAAGAATAATTATCGGTATATGTGATGTTTCCATATTTTTGGCGTTACAAGTAGGGCAACGAGGTCTATTATTGTTATAAATAGTATTACACTTACTGCAATGTATCATTTTGTTCATTTTTATGCACTCCATAAGAAAATTAAAATGTTACTTAAAATCATTTTTATCAAATTTAGTTAAAAGCTTGTAGTCATCAGTATAAGAACCGTAATAAATTTCTATATCATTCCATTCTTTAGATTCACCAATATAAATTCTGCAAGTATAATTGAACCTTTTTTTAGGTAACAGTGTTTCGTAAATTGTATCTGTATCATTTGACAGATAACCGTCAATATATGCTTGTAGGTTGTAATCTATATTTTTTGTATCATTTGTTTTGTTATGAAATTCCATTTTAATGGTTATATAATCATACTCATTATAAACATCCAGTATTTTTATTGACATTCCGTCAACCCTATGTATTTTGCTGAAAAAGAAATTTGAATTAAAGAACCAGTGAGAAGCACCGCCTATTACGGCAATTAAAACAGCAAAAATGATAAGCCGTGAAGCTTTAAAGCGTTTTTTGTGGCAGTACGGACATTCGCTTTTCTTTTTGCTGTATGTCATTTTACATTTTCTGCACTTTACATCTTTACTCATGATGAACACTCCTTTTGATAAATTAAAAGTTATATATTAAATATGTACTACCCCTTAAAAACTAAGGGGCATTCATATTACTTGCTGATTATTAACCTGATTTTTTTCACGTCTAAGGTTATGACGGTCAATATTATTTGGGTTACCTCCGGCAGTACCAAGTAGCCAGTCAACAGAAACACCGTAAAAGTCTGCCAAAGTCCCTAAGTTCTCTAAATCTGGTTGCCTCTGACCGCTTTCATATTGAGATATAGTCGGTCTTGATATTTTTGTTTCTTTTGCTACTTCCATTTGGGTAAACCCGGTATTTACTCGGGCTTTTTTTAGCTTACTGCCAAAGCCTTCACGATACATAATTTCACCCCCTTTATATGTAACATTATGCAACATATATAAAAATTAAACGTTGCAATTAGTTACATTGCACGTTGCAAATTGATACACAAAATGTTATAATGTAATCATACCATAATATGGTTAAAAAATCAATAAACAAATATTGGCATAAAAGCCGAAGTAAGAAAGGAGCTTAAGAATGGCTGAAATATTTTTAGGAGTAAAAGAAGACGAGGGCAAATACGAAATTACAGACGAAAAAACAGGCGAGGTAAAAAGCGGCGATTATCATAATTACATGATATATTATGCAACAGAGGATATGAAAACATCTGACAGAACAAAGGGATACGAGGGTTACGAAGCACTTACGGCAAAGGTTAAAGCACAGGATATTAACAAAGTGTTCGGCTTTAACGTAACCAGAAGTTCTTTTAAGGATATGATAATGAAAAACTGTCAAATCCTTTACGACCGTAACGGTAATGTGAAAAACGTCATATTTGAAAAAGAAGTGACGGCAAATGGATAATTTAAACATAACGCCTGATTGGGATGATAGTTCAGAGATAATCACAGAAGCACCGCCCGAAACTGAACCGGCAGTTACCGAACAGCCCCCGGCAGAAACAACGCCATTAGACACCGAGCCGTCAGAGCCGGAGCAAAGAGAACCTACAGAACCGATACAAGAACCGGGCTTCACAATTGACCCTAACCCCGAAAATGAATCCGATGTTAACCTTGATTTGCTTTACGGCGATATTGACGGAAGTCTGTCGGTGATGGCCGGGTTTTTGCAGGATATTAAAAAGGCTGACGAAAAAACAGCCGAACAGTTTGAAATATTAGCCGGACAGCAAGCGGAATTGTCGGAGAATTCGGAAACACAGTTAAAGATATTTGAGGACAGCAAAACATTTTTGATGTATCTGTTTATTGTAATACTGGCATACGGCATATACCGGATAATATCCGGGGTGCTTAACGGAGCGTTTGGCGGATAATATCCGTTGAATAAAAATTTAACACGGAAAGGAGTTTTTACCATGAACGCAAAAATGTATGAAACCCTTGCGAAAACAAAGAAACTGATTGACAGGGGTATGCTTGCTGTGGGTTCTGCCGGAACTGCTTTAACGGCAATGGCAGTTAACGCAAGCGCTTCAGGTGATGGCGCTGAATCATTGATTGATGTGTCAAGCGTTGATTTTTCCGGGCTTACATCATCAATTACATCTATGGTTCCGCAGGTTCTGCCCGTAGCGGTAACAATTATAGGTATCCGCAAGGCATTGTCTTTCATGATGGGCACTATCAGAGGGTGCTAATTGAGGATTAAGGAATGAGGAGTGAGGATTTAGGAAAGGCAATGATACATAATCCTCATTCCTCGTTTTTTCCTTTATTAAAGCAGAAAGGGGAGTTAATATTTTGAAGCGGATACTTGCGGTATTAACAGCTGTATCAATAAGCCTGTTAGTGTTAAATATTCCTGCATACGCCATAACGGAAAAGGAGTTTTTGACATCTTGCACATGGGTACTTGAGCAGTATTTTGACGGTGAAATCACAAACGAACAGTACAACGAACAAATCAACGCATTGCAGAACGAATACTACGGCGGTCTGCAAAGCGATAATATATTTGATAAAATCGGCGATGTCTTTTACAGAGGGTCTGACGAGTTAAAGCAGGGGATACTAGGCACAGCAGGATTTTTACCGAATAAGTGGAATGAATACATAAGAAACAAAGAACCCGGCTATATGAAAGGCGATATTGACATGCAGGGTTACGGGGCAATTATGATAGAAAATTGGTACAGCAGAGGTGAACATATACGTAAGTATATACATTTCATGGCATACGGTGTACACAAAGGAAAATTTGTGGATTTTTACGGGAATAGCAGTAATCCAGTAAAGAGATATTGTGTGTTTACTAATGTCGGCAGTGATAATACATATTTAACTGCATATGGAGGTATGAGTTTAAGCGATTCGTCAGGTACTGTCATATATGAGTATATATTTATCGGTGACTGGAGAACAGAATCAGGCGAACCATATACAGGCACACAGCAAGTTAATTACGATGAACCGCCAGCATATGACGAAGTTCCCGAAAATGTACTGCAAGCCTTTTTAAATGACCTTTTAGCCGAGCTTGAAAGATTAATACCCGACCTTTCAAACCTTGAGGGTATATTACAGGCTATATATAACCAAACAATCGGCATAAGCGGTCAAATGGTTACCAAAGACGATTTAAACAGCGCAATCCTACAGCTTATGGGGCAGAACTGCCAAGAAGAAATATTAAACGCACTTTTGGAAATCCGCGATAATATGGGCAAGGAAACCGAGCCGGAAGACGATGAAACAATTGACCTTTTAACAGAAATCCGTGATTTGCTGAACGAAAATGAAGAAAGCGGCTCATCTGACCTTATAACGGAAATCCGTGATATACTGCTTGAATATGATACTTCTTTAATGTCTGATACAAACGAGATATTAAACAGTATACTTGAAAAGCTTGAAGAACCCGAAGACGACGGGAATTACATGGAAATATATGCCCTGTTTACTGAAATGCGTAATTTACTACAGGAAATATCTGATAAGGAGCTTGAAACGGTTGTCGACACAAAAGAAACCGATTTAAGCGAAATAGTTGTTTTGCTTACAGATATTAAGAACGCTCTTGAAAACTCCGGCGGTGTCAGCTCCGGCTCTGGTGAGGAAGATGAAGAGGACGATAAAAAGGAAATAGCCGGAACCCTGTATAATGTAATACCGCTTGAAAGCGGATTTTGGGGGAAATTGTTCAATGGCGAGAATTTAAAGGTAGAGTATCAGGGCAAAAAATATCATCTTGAAAATGACGGCACATTATTATATGACGGCAAATACTACAATGTAGACCTGAATTATACAACAACAATAGACTGGGAAAGCGATGACGAGGAATTTAATGACAGGCTTGATGAAATTATGAAAGGCTTGGGCGATATTGAATACATAGATTCTGACGGCGGTATTCTTGAGTGGATAGGGGATATATTCGTTCAAGACCGATTTGTTGATTTAGGAACGGGTTCGCCTATTAATTTAAATATAGATGTGGGTAACTTAAAGCTTTCAAAGCCTTTAAAGAAAATCGCCAATGCAATTGTTGATTTAATCGTGTTATTAAACGGTTCTATGCAGTACAACTTATTAACAGCTGCCATATCGTCATATCAGATTATGATATTTAATGACAGCTTAGTACCGGAAGACATAAAAATCAGAATACCTGAGTTTATACCAGACGATAAAGGTAACTACCCCGTATTTCAAAGCCAAGAGGAATATGTTCTTATATCAGCTGATATTATAGAGGAAAATCAGGAACAATTAACCGTTATACGCACATTTACAGGAATTGTGATTACATTCATGTGGATGTTAAGATACAGAAAACAGGTTGTAAATATGATTACATAAGCGGGTGTATTTATGGATTTAATAGGATTTGTATTATTAAAACTGGTAAAATATTTTATAAATATATTCAAGCCCAAAGAAGAAATGGTACTGCCTACTTTAAAGGCACTCGGCACTTTGGCAAATATATTCGCGTGGGCTAATGCCATAATTCCGGTTGACACGATTCTTCTTTTAATGGCAATATCGGCTTCGTTTTATGTGTTTAAAATGCTTATGAATATGGTCAGGTTTATTATCGGCATGATTAAAAAGTAGATATGTTTACCCGCCAGTAAGTAAACAAAAGGGGTTTATGTTATGATAACTCTTGCAAACAATTTACGATATTTACGTAAAGAACGCAAATTAAGTCAGCAAGAAATCGCTGACACCATAGGCATAAAACAAAGAACTTACAGTGACTATGAAATGGGTAAAAGCTTGCCTACTGCTGATGTTCTTGTTAAACTCGCTGATTTTTTTGGCAAAAGCCTTGATATTCTCGTTCGTGTTAGCTTGCCTTTAACAGAGATTGGAAAGGAGTAATTTATGTTTGCAGAAATATTAAAACTGTTTTGGGATTTAATTTATCAAGCCTGTATAGTGCTGATGTTTCTTATGATACCGCTGTGTATATCAATGCTTGTGTTCTTTATATATTACTTCGGCATTAAAAAAATGCGGATACCGAAACGGCTTAAACCTCCGACATCAAAGAAACGTAATTTTTTAATCCGGCTGTTCTGGGACTTCCCGAAGCGGTTTATACTTGATATGCTGACTTTGGATAAAGACCGTTACCCGAACACGGGTATATACATATTTGAGGGCGAACAGGGAAGCGGAAAGACTATAGCGGCAGTCCAGTATATGCTTGAAATGAAACGCAAATACCCTATGATGAAATTTTCGAGCAATATCGACATTAAAGGACAGGACGGAAATTTAACAGGGCTTAACGATGTCATTACCAGTCTTAACGGCATTTACGGTCAGATTAATTTTATAGATGAAATACAAAACTGGCTGAACAGCAACGAAAGCAAGAATGTACCGATAGAATTTATATCGGAACTGTGCCAGCAGCGTAAACAGTCTAAACAGATTATCGGCACAACACAGCGTTTTAACCGCATGGCAAAGCAGTTACGGCAAGAAACAACCGTGTTAATGAAACCTATTACAATACTAGGCTGTTTTACAATAGTACGTGTCTACAAACCTAATGTTGACGCAGACGGAGCAATTAAAAAGGCTCGGTGTCTTAAATGGTATTTCTTTGTTCATACTAACGAGCTTCGGGAAGCTTACGACACCTATGCAAAGGTAGAACGGTTAAGCTTAAAAGGCTTTAAGCCTAGAAATGAGCAAATCGGCTATGAAGAAACAACCGCCTAGCGCCCGCCGACCGGCTTCCGCTTGCGGAAGTCTCGGCGCGGTGCAGGCTGTTGTGTAAATAAATTAATATATTTTAAAGGAGTGTGTTATCATGGTGTTCTCATTATGGCAAATTATTATGACGATTTTCGGCGGCGCTTTATTCCTTGTATTCTTTATTTTAGACTACAAGAAAGCCAAAGCAAGGAAGCTTGCAAAAAAGCAGGAAAAATTAAAACAAAAAATGACCGAATGAGGTCATTTTTCGCGGTCGGGACGATAATGTAACACGTCCCACCATTTACATGGTATTTTTAATAACAAAGCATGATTTTAACAGGGTTTGAGGTCAATAAAATTTTGTGAAAATTTTCAATATTTTCACAAAGGCGGTGATGTGTTGAAGCGGTTTAATCTTGACAGATTTAAAATACATTCGGAGATGTCAGAAGAGGTTGCTGACAAGTGGTTTACCTATACAAAGGATAAGTTCATAAACCACATAGACACATTATATTATGTTGTGTATCCGGCTGTACAGAACTGGAATGAAGATGAAAAAGCACATAAATTCATAGATTTTCTTAGGTCGGAGAAAGAAAAAGCACAGTCGGACGGCAAAGCAAGACCAATCTTCGGGGATATTGACAAGCGTATAGAAATGAAGCCGTATATGGGCTTTCAGATGTACAGCCTGCACTTCGGTATTGACGACAGCTTTGATGTGTTTGTAATGCCGTCAATGCTCAATGACAAAACGCCGCCTGTATTTGTTCAAATCCGTTCGTTTTCCTTGTGGCTCGACGGCACAAACGAAGCTTTCGGCAAGTCGGCTGATGTTGTGGCAAAGGTTCTGGACAGATTCGGCATTGAAATAGATAGAGTGCAGGAAAACCGGGTTGACTATGCCTTTCATACTAACAGAATACAGGACTTGCTGCATTTCTTCCCGGAAAAGGACTTAATCCAAATGCAGGTCAGCGACTTTGAAAGAAGCGGTAAGCAGTATTATTTCAGGCAGGATGAAATATTTTCCGATTATTTCACGCTCGGCAGACGTACAAGCAACAATATTTTCTTCCGTGTTTACGATAAAACCAAGGAAGTAATTGAAATGGGCTACAAACAGTTTTTTATACATATATGGCTTAAATACGGTCTTATCAGTAAATTTGATGAATTTGTCCTGAAACGCACTTTTACATACGGTACTTACAACAGCAAGGAAAGGGCAAGATGTGAGTTTTATTACATATACGGCTCTGATTTTGCGATAAAGCAGGACATTAAAGAACTTTTAAGCAATCCCGGAACGCCGTACCAGTCGTACAAGAAAATTGCCGATATGGTCGTTCCCGATGTAACGACGGTCGTTAATATCGAATTCCAAACCAAACGTAAATATTATGACCGTCTCGAAATGCCGGAACTTTCCGGGGATACGTCATTCAAGGCAAATATGTATAATCTGTTCTTACAGCATAAATCAATTATACGCAGACTGACAACCGACACACTGAGGTTTGTAAAGTACAAGGGAAAGTTTGCGGAGCTGAGGCGGTCGGAACGCCCCATGTCTGACTGGTGGGAACGGTTGCAGAAATCAAAATCAATTGACATACAGTCTGACGAATGGCTTGTCGACTATATCCGCAAGGAACAGAATAACCTTGACTTTGAACGTCTGAAAACCGCTGTATTAAGCAAAGTGTCAAGTACCGGGGCGTTGTTAATGCCGCAGAATGACGGCACTCTGATAACCGACTTCGTGGGTCTGCTGTCCTATGTGAACGATAACGACATAGAAAAATACAGGCAGAAAAGGGAACAGAAGCTCAAGGAGCTTGAAAAGAGGGGATTAATCTGACCCAAAAGGAATTAATATTATCATACATCATGTCCAACCGTGATATACTCGCTGCCGAAGCGGAGCAAATCCGGCAGAATTTAAGGCACCGTGATATTGACCCTGTGGACTGTTTGGAATATATGCTTGCAAAGGAACGGCAGACATATTTTAATGTCGTTGCCAAGCATATTGAAGCTTTAATGAAAATCTCGGACCCGGAAGCGGAGAAATACAAATATGTCAGCGTTGATTACAAAATGATTGAAGAAATACGTAAAAAGAGTAAAAAGCAAAAGGGGAGTAGTGAAGTTGATTAAAAAGACCGAACTTCCTGAATATGAAAAAAGAAACCTTTACCGCCGTGCGGTTCATATGTACGAAAAGCAGGGAGCCTCGCAGAATACCATAACCAACGTTATTTTCCACGACCTAAAAGACTATTACCTGATTGACCGTGCGGCCGTGAGCGAATATGTTTCCAAGTCGCTGTATCATTATGTTATGTCGGTAAGAAAGGAGTGTGTACAAAATGGATAGCGTGATAAACCTAAGAAACATAGCCAAAGAGGAATATGTAATTAAGGAAGCCGTAAACCTGATAAGGAATGATGAGGTAAGCTATGGAACGATAGACGATTACATATTTTTATTATGCATTGACAGCTTTAAAAGGTATGAAAGGCTTATGGCAGGGATAAAAGCGGCATTATGAGGGGGGATAAAAAATTTAACTAATTACGCAAAACAAAAATTTTGCGTAATTAGAACAATTCAACAGCGGTTTTCAACACCGCTGTTTTTCTTCCGCTTTTACAGACATAACATAATGATACAGCGACATAGAAACATATTCGCGCACGGTCGCACGGTCAATCAGGTAATACTCTTCTTTTGCAAGCATATATTCCAAACAATCAACAGGGTTAATATTCCTATACCTCAAATTCTGACAAAGCTGTTCAGCTTCGGAGGCGAGTGTATCCCGGTTGGACATGATGTAGGATAATAATAATTCCTTTTGGGTCAGATTAATCCCCTCTTTTCAAGCTCCTTGAGCTTCTGTTCCCTTTTCTGCCTGTAGGACAGCCAAAAACAAATATCTCCTACATCAGCCATTGCGGATTCGGGAGCGTCAGAATTATCGGCGGTCAGCTTGCCCATATATCCCTGCAGACACGACCATATCATGCCTTCTTCCCATCCGTCGAAAGACCGGGCTGCTCTGCTTATACACATATTTTTACATCTTGCTTTAATATTTTCATATTTTTATATTAGAGCGTGTTCACATTATTCGTTCTGAGTGTCTAATGACTGTCAATGGTTAAAGATTTTAACCCCGGTCATATAAGCTCGTAAGCAGTATAAGGATGTGACACTCTGTATCCAAGTTTTTCAGCCAAGGCGACCGAACGCTTATCATGCGCATCCCAGCTGGGGTAAATACCCCTTGATAAGCATTCCAGTATCAGTTTGGCGCCGCATACAGTTGCAAGTCCTTTTCTGCGGTACTCCGGTTTCGTGTCGATTTCAATTTCTATGCCTCCGTCATAAACCGCATAAGGCGAAGCCCCCGCAACCAATTCACCCTTATGCAGAATACCCGCGCCAACCGCCAGTTTCTCATATTCGTCGTAATCCTTGAATTGTGAGCATAAATCCGCAGACCATTCTTCACTTTTCGCTAAGTCAAACAATTCTCGGTCGAACAGTCTGAGTTCATAGCAGGTATCCAGTCCGTTTACGAATGAGGTCAGTTTTTCTTTATTAAATATACCTGGTTCCTTTTTAATGGCATACCGCTGAAACTTCTTTGCTCTTTTTCCATAGTAACCTTCAATCAGCTTTTCCCACCCAGCGTCTTTAGGCACCAGAAGCTTAAAGCGTTTAAAGGATTTCAGCAATGAGGCGTCAGGTTTTCCTGCCAGAAAACAAATATCTCCCACATCAGCCATTGCGGATTTGGGGGCGTCAGCATTATCCACGGTCAGCTTGCCCATATATCCCTGCAGACACGACCATATCATGCCTTCTTCCCATCCGTCGAAAAAACGGGCGGCTTTGCTGATACACATATTTTTTACACCCTTCTTTCATATTTTTATATTAATCCAAAATTAATTATATATCATTTATGTACTGATGTAAATAGTAATTCATATATTGTATAGCAGGAATCCGCCGGTATCCGCAGTCGTTCTTAATTATTCTTAATTATTTAAAAAAGATTAATTTGAAGGTATTGTAATTGTAATGCATTCATGTTAAAATAAAAGGAAGGCTGACTTTTAAATCGTAAACAACATCGGCAGATTTTTTTGGAGAACGGTAATAATATGAGTATATTTAATATTTTTGAAAAACTGAATGCGCAAAAGCAAAAACCCGCGGGAAAGCCTGAATATATAATCGCAGGCCTCGGAAATACAGGGCTTCAATATGAGAACACGCGGCATAACGCAGGATTTATGGCGGCGGATTACCTTGCTGAAAAATATAATAAAAACATAAAAAGATTCCGGTTCAAATCCTATACCGAACCGGTTATAATCAGCGGGGTATGCTGTCTGCTGATGAAACCGGCTACCTATATGAACAAAAGCGGGGAAGCTGTGGTAATGGCTGCCGATTATTATAAGATTCAGATGGATAAGGTTATTATATGTTATGACGATATCAGTCTTGAACCGTCTTTTATACGGATACGCAGAAAAGGCTCCGACGGAGGTCATAACGGCATAAAATCAATTATTGAACTTACGGGGGAGGATGTATTTCCCCGGGTAAAAATAGGAATCGGTAAGAAACCGCATCCTGATTATAATCTTGCCGACTGGGTTTTATCGCGTTTTACTGAGTATGAAATCAATAAAATGAATGAAGGCTGTGAAAAAACCGCCTTAGCTATTGAATTAATATTACAGGGTAAAATTGACGAGGCAATGAATAAATATAACTAGGGAGTGTCCGAATATCAGCAATATACCCTAAACGGGTTATTGAACACCCCTTGATTTCTGAGGTAAATATGAAGACTCCAATTTTTTTAAAGGCTGTTGAAGGATTGCCGGCTTATAACGATTTGCTTGACGCGGTCGCTAAGGATATGACACCCGTATCCGTTTCGGGAGTTTCCGGAATCCATAAAGCCCAGTTTGCCATGGGACTTTACAACGACTCCCCTATTCTTATTATCACGGACGACGAAGCTTCGGCAAAACGTATTTCCGATGACATAAATGAAATGTCAAAAGAAATCTGCTCATACGTATATCCGGCAAAGGATTTCACATTTTCAAGGGTCGAAACGGCTTCACGCGAATATGAGCATACACGGCTGGGCGTTCTTGCCAGAATCTGCGAAAACAATTGTAAATTTGTCTGCGCTTCGGTTGAAGCGGCGATGCAGCGTACCCTGCCTTCCGGCGTTCTTTTAAGCCGTACCGTAAAGCTCAGTTCAGGCGGGAATATTATTCTGCCGGAATTAATACGAAACCTTACCGCCGCAGGTTATTCCCGCTGCGATAAGGTTGAAGGCGCTTCACAGTTCTCGGTAAGGGGTTCTATTATTGATATTTTTCCCGTTCAGGAAGCGTCTCCTGTCCGTATTGAGCTTTGGGGCGATGAAATTGACAGTATGTCGTACTTTGACGCCGAAACACAGCGCCGGACCGATTCAATGGAAATTTTAAAAGTATCCCCTGCTTTGGAGGTTCTTTTCGACAGCAGCGATATCCTTCTTCAGAAAATCGAAGCTTTATCGAAATCCGCCAGGGGAAAAAGAACGGAACTTGTCAGGGCAAATTTCTTAAAGGATACAGACCGCATCAACACCGGGCTTTCTCTCGGGAATATTGATAAATACCTACCCGCGGCATATGAAAAAGCCCATACCATTTTTGATTATTTTAACACGGACGCCGGTAAAAGCACGGTAATTTTCAGCGAATACCATAATTCCTATGAAAAATCAAAAGCAATCATTTCCCAGCATATGGAGGATATAAAAATCCTGCTTGACGAGGGAGAGCTTTGCAGGGGGCTCGAAGGCTATTTGCTTGAGTTTCCCGAGCTTATGTCCGAAGCAGGGAAATTCCGGCTTGTGCATTTTGATACATTCTTACGGAACAGCGATAATAAATATAAGAAGCTTATTTCCGTAACGGCTAACCAGACCGCTCCCTGGGGGGGAGAAATCCGGCAGCTTACAGAGGATTTGCTGTCCTACTGCGGTCACGGTTATTCCGTTATAGTTATGGCAGGCTCGGAGAAAACGCTGCCCATTATAGAGCAGGATTTAAGGGATGAGGGTATTTCATGTAATATAATGACTGAAAAATCAGAACTGTCGAAAGGACATGTTCTGCTTACGACAGGCTGTACGTCCAGCGGATACGATTACATCGATATAAAAACCGCGCTCATAACTCAGGCGCGGGCTGCCGTTTCAAAACGCAAGTATAAAAAAGTTAAAAAGGGCGAGGAAATAAAATCCTTGTCGGACATATCCCCGGGTGATTTGGTCGTGCATGCGCTCCACGGAATCGGCTGTTTTCAGGGAATAAAAAAGCTTGAGATGGAGGGCATTACGAAAGATTATATAATGATTAAATACGCCGGCACCGACGTTCTCTATGTTCCCGTCAACCAGCTTGACCTTGTTTCCAAATACATCGGACCACGTGACAACAGCGGCGTCAAGCTTAATAAGCTTTCATCGCAGGAATGGCAGAAAACCCGTAACCGTGTCAAAAAAGCCGTTAAGGACATGGCGGATGAGCTTATTAAGCTTTACGCTCTCCGCAGCCAGACAAAGGGTTTTGCGTTTTCCGAGGATGACGACTGGCAGAACGATTTTGAAAGACGGTTCCAGTATCAGGAAACCGACGACCAGCTGAGAAGCGCTCATGAAATAAAATCAGATATGCAAAAAGATATACCTATGGACAGACTTTTATGCGGGGATGTCGGTTTCGGCAAAACCGAGGTTGCGTTCCGCGCCGCGTTCAAGTGTATGCTTGACGGCAAGCAGTGCGCAATTCTGGCTCCTACCACCGTTCTGGCATGGCAGCATTACCAGACCGCCTTAAAGCGTTTCGAGCATTTCCCCATGAAAATTCAGCTTCTGTCGCGTTTCCGTTCAAAAAAGGAGCAGGAGCAGATTTTAAAGGAACTGAAACGCGGTCAAATCGATATGGTTATAGGAACACACAGGATTGTCCAGAAGGACGTCGGTTTTTCCGACCTGGGACTTGTGATTGTCGATGAGGAACAGCGTTTCGGCGTCGCTCACAAGGAACGCTTCAAGGAAGCCTTTACCGGCGTTGACGTGCTTACTCTGTCCGCGACGCCGATTCCGCGTACCCTCAATATGGCTATGAGCGGTATCCGCGACATGAGCGTAATAGAAGAACCCCCCATCGACCGGTATCCCGTTCAGACCTATGTAATCGAACATAACGAGGGGATTATTCTTCAGGCTGTGACAAAGGAGCTTCGCCGCGGGGGGCAGGTTTATTATATTCATAACAGGATTGAAACAATTGATATTTGCGCGGCAAAGCTGTCGCAGGCTCTTCCCGAAGCCAGAATCGGCGTTGCCCACGGACAGATTACAGAGGAGAGGTTATCCGAAATCTGGCGTCAGCTGGTGGAGAACGAAATCGACATCCTGGTATGCACGACAATCATCGAAACAGGCGTGGATGTTCCTAACGTCAACACCCTTATCATCGAAGACGCCGACCGGCTGGGGCTTTCGCAGCTTTATCAGCTAAGGGGAAGGGTGGGGCGTTCAAACCGGCGCGCGTTCGCATACTTCACTTTCAGAAGGGGTAAGGTTCTTACTGAAATTGCAAGCAAACGCCTTGACGCCATAAGGGAATTCACCCAGTTCGGAAGCGGTTTCAGGATAGCCCTGCGCGACCTTGAAATAAGGGGGGCTGGGTCTATCCTCGGCGGAAAACAGCACGGGCATATGGAAGCCGTCGGTTATGACATGTATCTCCAGCTGCTTTCGGAAGCCATAGCCGAGGAAAAAGGAAGTCCCCTGCCCAAGCGTCCCGAGGAGTGCCTGATTGACCTGCAGATTGACGCGCATATCCCTGAAAAATATATTGAAAGCCTTGCCGGAAGACTGGATATTTACAGGAAAATCGCATCTCTTCAAAGCAAGGACGACAGCATGGATTTAATAGACGAATTAATTGACCGCTACGGCGAACCGCCGAAATCCATCGAAGGTCTAATAACAGTCGCTTTGCTCCGAAATATGGCGGGCAAGCTGGGTATTACCGAGATAACCGAACAAAACGGGATTATGGTTTTCCATTTAAAGACGGCTACCATAGAACAGATTCAGTCGCTGGTGCAGAATTTAAAAGGAAGGGTTACCGTAAACGGCTCCTCAAAGCCCTTTATCGCAGTAAAAATGCTCAGCAGCGACAAGTCCGTTGAGCTTATGCAGACTGTAATTGAATTGATGCAGGAAGCAACAGGGGTAATTAATAATTAACAATTAACAATTAACAATGGTGGTATACCGCCTTTGGCGGTATGATTTTAATATATTATATCA
>QMCD01003105.1_pt1 | contig 15839 bp, 6 predicted proteins | sample 1821841 | NCBI WGS metagenome assembly QMCD01 (sample SAMN01991225, study PRJNA193472) | Termite gut metagenome, whole genome shotgun sequencing project. | isolation source: worker | host: Macrotermes natalensis | reverse complement strand
ATTACACTAATTTATTAAATAAATATAGATGAAAAATCACTGTTTTTCTTTTTGAAAATCGAATATCAGGATTTATTTTGAGTATGGTGCGGATAAAAAATGAGTAAATAAGTAAATAAGTAAATAAGAAGTTGGAAAGGTAAAATGGTAGAAGGATGAAATGTTTAATGCTTATTTGGTTATAAGGAAGCGAAGAACTAAATAATACCTTCGTCTTACTTCGTGAAAATCCTTCGTGTGACTTTGTGATCTATTATTTTATTCTTTCACCTGCTTCGCCATTGCAGGGACATACTTTTCGATTTATCCCTAAATCCCCTAAAGGGGACTTGAAAAAGTGGTCAAAGGTGAAGCAAGGTTCTAACGTGGTTGAAAACAAATAATAAAGTTAATCCCCGACATAACCCACTGAACTAAAAGTCCACTTTAGGGGATTTAGGGGTGAGAATTGGTAATTATTTACCAATTCACCATTAATTCTGAACTCACGTTTTAACACACTGCCTTTTGTTCTTTTATTCTATCCCCAGCAACTGATTATAGCGTTGCAAGGTTTCCAAAAGATTCAATTTTACATGAATAAAATCATCTATGCCGGCGGATTTTAATGTATCCATAATTTCAGTCGGATTTCCTGCGACAATACATTTTGTCTTTGGCGATTTCGATTTTAACGTTTGAGCAACGGCAGGGGCAAAAGTTTCATATTCTTCATCCGAACTGCAAACTGCCACAATGTCCGCATTGGCAGCAATGGCAGCATCTACACCTTGTTGTATGTCTGAAAATGCTTGTTTATCTATAATATCATAACCTGCGCATCCGAAGAAATTGGTTATAAATCCTGCCCTTGCTTGACGCATAGCCACATTGCCGATTTTCAGCAGGAATACAACAGGTCTTCTTTTATTCTTTTGTGTCCATTTCTCTGTGTTCAAACGCAAAATTTCAAAAGCGACAGCACCACGATACGGTTGGAGTCCTTCGCGTTTTTCGGCTTTCAGTTCATGGCTTATTTTATCCTCCATCATCTCATTGATATTTGGATATTGGTTTGTTCCTACAAAAACCATACGGCGTGTAGCAATGTCCATATCGCGTTTCCGGCTCATTTTTTCAATGGCTTCTTTTACTATGCCCTGTTGTGCAGCTGTAAGCATTCCTCCGTGTTTTTCGGTTTCAGTGAATAACAGCCAGGCTTGCTCGGCAATCGAATCGGTGAGGTTTTCAATATAATACGAACCGGAAGCAGGGTCAACAATTTTCCCAAAATAAGACTCCTCTTTTAACAGAATCTGTGTATTGCGTGAAATACGACGTGAAAATTCATCAGAATCTTTATAAGCAATATCAAATGCATCCAAATCAATTTCATCTGCACCGCCAATAGCTGCGGACATTCCTTCGGTGGTCACACGTAGCATATTTACATACGGGTCAAAAATAGTTTTATTCCACAAAGACGAGCGGGAATAAATGTGCATTTTTGCATTTTTCTTATCTGCCGGATTGTATTGCTCTGCGATACTTGCCCACAATAAACGGGCTGCCCGCAATTTGGCAATCTCCATGAAATAGTTGGAACTGATTGCAAATTCAAATCCTATTTTAGATAGAAAAACACTGATGTCAATATTATTATCGGTAGCATAAGCCAAATATTCATTTGCAGAGGAAATACTGTATCCCAATTCCTGAACAATGGAAGCTCCGCAATTATGCAATAATCCGCCATTGACGGTAATATATTGGAAGTTCGGACATGCTTTTCCAATGCTTTCTTGCAGTTCAATAATTTCAGCAAAATCTTCTTTCCGGCTTTTCCAAAATTTATTATTCAATAATAAATAACTTATCGGGTCAAAAGAAAATGAACCTTGTATTTTATTTTTATCAAAAGACTGAGCATTGATATAATTTATAAACAATTTTGCCAAAGCAGGGTAGGAGGGAGCCTGATTGAAGCGGACGATCACTTTATTTAAATCAACATCTTTCAATAAAATGGATATGTCATTATCGGAAGAAATTTTAGAAGTATTAAATGTAATAGCATTAGCTCCTTTTTTCAAGCTATCCAATGCAATCGCATTTGCCTTTTGCGGATTTTCCTCTGAAATATATTGAACTATCTTCCAATTATTCTCAGCAGTTTGTCCTCCTCTGACAAAAGGAAATTCTCCCGGAACAGATCCGGTAAGATAATCCAAGCTCTCCGTATTTTCTTCACGGTAATAAGGATTTACTACGAAATTTTCATCTGTTTTCCACTTGAGTTTCTTGTCATAATCAGCACCCTTGAGATCAATCTGTATTGCTTCTTCCCATTGTTCAGTACTTACCGATGGAAATTCCGAAAATAATTTTTCTTCCTTTTTGTTCATATAAAAACTATTTATAATTATAAAATAATAAATATCAAATCAAACCAATTGAAAGATTGATAAAATTATAGTTTGCAAAATTAAGAAAAAAAAGAACTAAATATGGTTTTGAAGGAAAATTCTTTTTAAGATAAAAAATGCAACAGAAAATGATCTAAAGCATAGATGAAAACTACATATCATTCATGGATAGACCTTTTAATTCGACCGTATATTTCGTGAGTTCTTTTATGGAATTTACTTTTTGATGCAATATATTCATATTTATTTTTTGAGGATTTCGCTTTATTTCGACAATAATAGCTGTTTTATCCAAGTCGTTCAAAGCGATTAAATCAATTTCATTTTCTCCTTTTTTATCCCAATAACTGCCAATATTTGTTATTTTTTCGTTTTCAACTAATTTTTCCCGAAAATATTTTTCCAGCATCAAGCCACTGTATTGTTCATAATTTTTGTTGATAATTTCCTGAAGTAAATCATATTTCCCCATTTCCAGTAAAGATTGATTTGGAAAAATAAACCTAAACCAAAAACGAAGATAATTGTCATTCAGTACCCAACGTGTATTTCGGCTTTCTGGTTTAGAAAATATAGGTTTATATTTTGTAATAAGAGAATATTCTTTTTGGAGATTTACCAAATAAGCGCCTGTGTTTTTGCCGATTATAGAGTCAATTTCAGTCTGTTTATTTTTCCCGGAAGCGATTAGTTGCAAGATAGAAAAATAGATGCCGTATTCCTTGCCAAACTCCGAAACAAGCAAGTCTTTTCCTTCGTTAAGAAATGGAGAATCAAGGCGGGTGAACATGTTTAACATTTTATTTTTTGTCGTTGCTTCATTTTCCATGAGCAAGCTGATATATTTAGGTACTCCACCTGTAAGCATATACAAACAAAGCAAATCTTCAAAAGTGTATTTTGGATTGTAATCGTTCAAAATATTTTTTATAACATTCACATTAAAAGAATGTAGCATTATTTTTGAAGTCAAGCGTCCGAATAAAGGTTCCTTTTGATTTTCGAAAATTTTCATCATCATGGAATAAATCGAACCGCAAGCGATGAAATTGATTTTTGTTTTATCTTTATAAGTATCCCAAAGATTTTGTATATCGCTGAATATAGACGGATTAATATTGTTAAATTCTTGAAATTCATCTATAATAAGTGTAAAATGTTCTTTCTTCGCAAAGATCAATAACTGCTCAAAAATATCTCGGAATTGTGTAATCGTTCCAAAAATTTGCATTCCCAAAACCTCTGAAACCTCTTTTTGAAATTGTTCACAAAGAAGCGGTTCGCTTTTTCGGGAAACAAATAAATAAAGATATTTTTCTCCTTTTACCGATTCCATTAAAAGGGAAGTTTTACCGATACGCCGCCTACCAACCATAACTGTAAAGCAAGAACTTTTTTTTGATTGCTCTGAATTGTGGTTAAGTACTTCTAATTCTTTTTCTCTGTTATAAAATTTCATTTTTTTATTCAATGGTCATTATCTTAATAATAATTACAAAATTAGAAAATATTTTCGAATCTGTAGCTGTCTTTGAAAGTTATTTTAATGACGGTTAAATTAATGTACATTATGTTGATGTAAATAACGATGTATATTAGTATATTATGATTGTCTTTGAAATGTAATTATACAGCTAATACAAATGAACACATATAATGATTAATAATAAATTTAATGATGCTTTTATAAAAAATAGAAAATAAATTCATTTTCCTCGCGTACGACATCTCAATATATTATATTAACGTGAATTCGGGATCAATGATACAAGGGGGGTGGGAAATTTGGTTATTTGTCGATTTGCTTATAAGGAAGAGAACAACCAAATAATATCTTTGTAAAAATCCTTCGTGTTACTTTGTGTTTTATTCTTTCACCTGCTCAGTCTTAGGGTGTCTTCTCCGTGCCTCGCCATAATGCCCTCTTATTTACTCATTTCCTTATTCACTTATTTACTATTATAATTTCATTTAACTTGCCTAACATCTATTAATCCAATAAATAAACTCCGTACTCACGTTATAATAAAAAAACGGGAACTGTTTTCACAATCCCCGTCCCAATCCATGAAAAAAGATTTATTAGTACATTCCTCCTGGCATTCCGCCGCCGCCCATTGGAGGCATAGCTGGAGTTTCTTCTTTAATTTCGGCTAATACGCATTCTGTTGTTAACAACATTCCTGCGATAGAAGCAGCATTTTCCAGAGCTACGCGTGTTACCTTTGTCGGGTCAATAACGCCTGCTTCCATCAAATCTTCGTATACTTCGGTACGTGCATTGAATCCGAAAAATCCTTTACCCTCTTTAACCTTGTTTACAACAACAGAACCTTCCAAACCTGCATTTTGAGCAATCTGACGCAATGGCTCTTCCAAGGAGTGGCGAACGATTTCTATACCGAATTTCTCATCGTCATTTTCTGCTTTTAATCCCTCCAGGCTGCTGATAGCGCGAATATAAGCAACGCCTCCACCTGCAATGATTCCTTCTTCTACCGCTGCACGTGTAGCATGAAGAGCATCATCAAAGCGGTCTTTTTTCTCTTTCATTTCCACTTCGCTGGCAGCACCTACATAGATTACAGCGACACCGCCTGCCAATTTTGCCAAACGTTCCTGTAATTTTTCACGGTCATAATCCGAAGTCGTTTTCTCAATTTGAGATTTGATTTGCGCAATACGTCCGTCTATATTTGCTTTTGCTCCCTTACCACTTACAATAGTTGTATTTTCTTTGTCAACAGTAATTTTTTCTGCTTGTCCCAACATTCCAAGGTCGGTATCTTCCAATTTGAATCCTTTTTCTTCAGAGATGACAGTTCCACCTGTCAAAATAGCAATGTCTTCCAACATTTCTTTTCTGCGGTCGCCAAAGCCCGGAGCTTTTACGGCAACTATTTTTAAAGAACCTCTCAAACGGTTTACCACCAGGGTTGCTAAGGCTTCGCTTTCAATATCTTCTGCAATTACCAATAAAGGTTTTCCTGTTTGAACTACTTTTTCCAATACAGGAAGAAATTCCTTCATATTGGATATTTTTTTGTCATATAGTAAAATATACGGAGCATCATAAACTGCTTCCATTTTTTCGGTATCGGTAACAAAGTAAGGAGAAATATAACCACGGTCAAACTGCATACCTTCTACTATTTTTACTTCGGTATCAGTTCCTTTTGCTTCTTCAATTGTAATTACACCTTCTTTTTTTACTTTTTGCATTGCTTCTGCAATTATTTCTCCAACAGCAGTATCGTTGTTAGCTGAAATTGTTGCTACTTGTTTAATTTTTTCGTTGTTATCTCCAACTTCTTTTGAATTTTTCTTTAATTCTGTAATAACAGCATTTACAGCTTTGTCAATACCGCGTTTCAAATCCATCGGATTTGCTCCTGCGGTAACGTATTTCAATCCATGATTGAAAATAATTTGTGCCAAAACCGTTGCGGTGGTTGTACCGTCACCTGCTTGGTCATTGGTTTTGGAAGCCACTTCCTTAACCATTTGAGCTCCCATATTTTCAATAGCTTCCTGTAATTCGATTTCCTTGGCAACCGTAACACCGTCCTTGGTAATTTGCGGAGCACCAAATTTTTTATCAATAATTACATTCCGACCTTTGGGTCCTAAAGTAACTTTCACTGCATTTGCCAATGCATCAACACCTTTCTTTAAATTTTCTCTTGCTTCCCAGCTATATAAAATTTCTTTAGCCATATCTTTTGTGTATTTTTTTATTTGTTAAACAATAATTTAATTAGAGAATTGCCAAAATATCCGATTCTTTCATTATCAGATAGTCTTTACCTTCGTAATTTATTTCCGTACCGGCGTATTTCCCATACAACACATTATCTCCCACTTTAACAGTCATGGGTTCGTCTTTTTTTCCGGAACCAACAGCTACAACTTTTCCTCGCTGTGGTTTTTCTTTTGCTGTATCGGGTATGATGATACCACCTGTCGTTTTTTCTTCTGCTGGAGCAGCTTCTACTAATACTCTGTCCGCTAATGGTTTAATGTTTACTGACATATCATTAATTTTTATTAATTTAGATTATTAATATATTATACTTAATTTTTAATTTTAAAATGTATAAGTAGTGTTATCCAAATTTATGCCAAAGCAAAAGATGAGTTTTTTAGCAGATTTATTTTTATCTTCAAATAATAACTTATTTGATTATCAAAATTATAAATATATTCTTTTGATTTTATTTGTTACTGACAAAATGGCATAGTGATTGCTAAGTAACGTTAGTTCGGGGTTTATTTATTGGATTAATAGATGTTAGGCAAGTTAAATGAAATTATAATAGTAAATAAGTGAATAAGGAAATGAGTAAATAGGAGGGCATTATGGCGAGGCACGGAGAAAACACCCTAAGACTGAGCAGGTGAAAGAATAAAAGAATAAAACACGAAGTAACACAAAGGTTTTTACAAGAGGCTTGACCAAAGCTATAGTACAAATAAGCATTAAAAACATTTTCCCGTTTTCCAGAGGTAGCAAAAAGGCGTGAAGTTCGGACGATGGCTCCCTCGTCCGTTCTATCCAAGCAGGTTTTCTACCTGCGAAAAAACAGGCAGAGCTTATCAGGATAAAACGACAAAGGTATAACCTTTGCCGAACGAGGGAAGTCAAATAAAGGATTTGTTACACAAAAACGAACGAACGCTCATCAGGCTTGAAACTACCTGTCATTGGACTTGCAATGACAGGTCATCAGGCTTGAGATCACAGGTCATCGCAAGCTTAATGACAGGTCATTGAAGCTGAGATCACAGGTCATTGTAAGTCCAATGACAGGTCATTTTGTGTTGCATCTGCTTTTATCTGAAAAACAGATGGATAGAATCCTACGCTATATAAGCGTAGAAATACTATCCATCCTTGCAACAAAATCAATCTTACTTTTCTATTTATCCTGCGCCTTTTCGAATTTTATCCGCTTGACAAACTCTTTCATCTCCATATCCGGCTGGAATAATAACTTTCCTCCTTTGATATTGGCAGGAGTGAATTTTTCCGGCGAATCGGCTCCTTCGGATATTGCATTGATAACAAAGGATCCGATTCCGTCAAGGCTGACCTTATCGCCCCTGTCAAGATGCTCCCGAATCAGGTCACGCAGACCAATTAATACGGAATACGTATCGCCTTCACTTGCCGTAGTAGAGCGACTTGCCAACTCTTTTGCCAGTTGAGACAATTTAAAATGCTTGTCATGAATTGCAGACGCATAAATTTTCTTGGGAAGCTTAACATCCCGTGGATTTACTTTCTTGATGAATTTGTACTTTACTGCCATATAGCTTTGTTTTAACAGATTAATAATTACATATTTTAAATTAGACCCCTTCGGGAGACAGTTTCAGTTTATTTCCCGAAAAAGTCTAATTTTAAAACAATCTTAAAAAACATTTGTTCAAAATACATCTGTATAAATATAAACAGACAGCATGCTTACTTAACCTTGCCGATATTATCGCTTAATAAAAGTTTTCATATCTGCAACTACCCCATCACAGATAAGCGTAACCGTATAAAGTCCGGGCATATAATTAGCAACACTGAATGTTTGGCTTTGAGAATGTATGTCCAATATGTAACTATCATGCGAACCTGTAAAGTAATAATTTGAAACAACAATAGAAGCATTTTCTACCTCATTGAGCTTATAGTCAACCTTTATTTCGTGTGTTGCAGGATTGGGAGATATTTTTTCTATCTTACTTGGATTCAACAGAACATTTACTTCTGAATAATCTTTATTCCCATTTGTTAAGGAAATTATTTCCAAATTATATTTTTCCGTTTTGCTTACAGTTGTAGTAAAATCTCTTCCCTCATGTACTAAATTGCCACTCTGGTCATACCAGTTATACAGAGCCGGTTCACTCATCTGTTCTGCACTCAAGTTGATAATTTCTCCTTTATCTGCATAAATGTCTTCTCTCGCATTAGTATGGAATGAATGATATGCAAATGGATCTCTGATTTCAAAAGCAGCTCCTCCTATTATTTTAGCTGACTGGGGATCGGTTTGAACTACATGAAAAGTAAAAGGTGGCTGATGGAATCTAAAGAAACGAAATTGCAGATGCAATAATCCCAATTCATGTGGTTCAAATAACAGATACTTTATTGATGCATTCCTGTCAAGAATCTTAATCCTTCTATTCCCCAGATTCTCTATATTATTCCCTTGACATCCTTCTCTTTGCCATGCCTGATATAAAACAGGATCCATTTCGACTATTATATCCGCTTCGTTATAGATCATTCCGGATTCGACACCTGCAACAAAATGTAAATTGGAGTGATTCCGAGACCTTGAATTTGGATCGCCTCCTATGCCTATTACTGTTCCTGTATGATAATCTGCTAAAAAAACGGATACATTTTTTAATGCAATCTTGTTGCTGTATGCTACATTTAAGTATGTATTATTTGCTTCGGGATAATCCATAGGGGTTCCTCCTTCAATCTTTGCCAGTATACTGTAATCCCAAAACTGTCCACTGGGAGCGGGAAATATAGTAAGATTGGGTAAGTCAGGAACCATCCTCCAAGGAACCTCCAAAACTATCTCTCCATAGGCAGGTATGCTGGGAATGGGAATTCTTTCAATTATATTATAACTCATCGGACGAGGATCGTAATACGGATAGTAAGGATTTGGATTCTGGGGATACCGCCATGCTAAACTGGTAGCCATTTTAGACCAGTAAAAAGATATTTGTTGATTTTCGCAGGAAGGCGTACTGCCGATGTTTCTTATCCTTACATAAATATAGTTGGTACCGTACGATGAATGTGGATTTTGATGTCCTGTTCCACCATCAGGATAATTCCTGACCCAGATATTAGGACTATTCCATAACCAATTCTGCCTATGTTCCAATTCATATAAAAAATGTAAAGAATTAGAACTCTCCATACCTCCCATATCGTATTTACTATCCGGGATTATTAGGTTGGACATATCTCCTTTGATTTCCACTTCCGCATAATCCTTGTAGCCATCGGCAGAAGCAATTACTTCCAATTTATACTTTCGTCCGATAACAGCAGGAGTTGTAAAACTCATTCCGGTGTGAACAAGATTGCCATTAGGATCATACCAGTTGTAGGTGGCAGGCTCGCCAACAGGTATGGCAGCTAATTGTATCGGTTGACCTGCACAGGCATAAATCTCTCCTCCCGCATGGGCATAAAAGGGCGTTCTGGGTGACTTTATAATGGAATACACTTCGCCGCCTATAAGCGCATCTGTTTGGTAATCTGTTTGCATAACATGAAATGTATAGTTTACCTGATTGGTTATTTTCCGTGTAAGGAAATTAAATCGGGCAGATAATATTCCCAACTCGTCGGGATTCAAAATAAGATTACATAAACGTGCATTGGCACTTTTAATTAATAAAGTCCGGTTATCTTTTACTTGAAGACCTTCGCTTAAAAGTCCGCCTCTTTCCCATGCCCGGTATAAAACATCATCTAACTTTACCGATACTTCTGCTTCATTTATAAGTGTTTCCGAAGCAGTCCCGGAAAGGAATCGTAAACAGAAAGGAAGTGCAGAACCCCTTCTTATACCTATTGCTGCTCCTTCTCCATCGGATATTTCAAGGACAGTTATATTTTTCCATGCAACGTTATTATTTCCTCTTACATATTGATTTATGCTTGCTATTTCTGCAGTTTTCATGGGATCATTTTCAGCTACAATCCTTGCTAACAGGCAATAATGCCAAGGTTCCTCAATGTTATTAATGCCATAATAATCGGCAGTATCAGGAACATACCAGGGAACAATAACAATCGTATCTTTACCTGGCTTTATTCGGGGAATACGTATGCCACCAATTGGTTTTCCTGCAACGACAGTGCTACCATCATTTTTTACAAAAGATTCCGAACCATCCCATTGTTTGGGCCATTCCAATTCCGTACCTGCTTTTGACCAATAAAGATATAAAGATTCATTCCCCCAGGAAGGTACATCCCCTCTATTCTTTATTCTTATATGAACATAATTTGTACATTTTCCTATAGGATTTTGATGTTCGGTTAACATATCCGGTGCATTTCGTATCCAAATATCCGGACTTTCCCACATAACATCACTGGGAGTAGGATTGGGCTCTATGCCGGTATCATCTTCCGTATCTTTAATCATCAAATCTACGTGAGTACCAATAGCCACACTTTTTCCTGCAATATTGTTGTTATACTTAATATCATCTAATACATAGCCTTGATAATTAAAGGGATCTTCGTTAGATTGGATTACTGCCAGTACATAATAATGCCATGGTTCTTCGATATTATCGTCACCACCCTCATATTCTTGAGGATAATTATGTGATCCCAAAATACAGTTAACGATACATTCTTCTCCCGGTTCCAAATGATAGAGTATCGGTTCAATAGCAATAAGATCCCAAGTATTATACCAATCATCATTGTTGGGCAAACCTGCTTTTGTCCAATAGAAATAAATGCTTGCTTCACCCAGAAAAAGAGGACGGTTCCCTTTATTTTTTACTTGGACATTCAAATAAACCATTTTTTTATCCCGTAAAAGATGTTGATTAACAGTATCAAAAGAATCGCTCAATTGATGTCGTACACAAATATCAGGACTATCCCATAGATTGCCGGTATAAGGATTGCTTTCTCTTCCTGTATCGGTAGGATTATCGCGAATCATTAAATCTAAATGATTAACAACAGTTACATTTTTCCAGGCAATATTTCTATTGTTCCGTACATTGCTTTCCAAATCTTCCATTTCCGAAGTCAGGGAACTTCCATTTTCTTCAATTCTTGCCAATAAACTGAATTGCGATGGATTATTGCTAATGCCATAATAATCATCAGGATCGGGAGTATTTGTCCAATTAATTTGCAAAGTAGTTTCTGTATTTGCTGATAAGGAAGGGATGGTCGCAGAACCAATAAAATTGCCCATTAAGGGACCATTTTGTGGAAAATAATTGCCACTCCAACAGGAATCCCATGCCAAACTTGTACCTGTTTTTGCCCAATATAATTTTAGAACTTCGTTTCCTGTAGAAGCTAAGCAGCCTATATTTTTGATTTGTACATATACTTTGTTTGCTTTGTTTGCTACGGGAGTTTGTCCTATCATACCGTAATTATATACCCAAATATCCGGACTTTCCCATATAATGGCAGCAGTATTCGGTTCCTCGCCTGTATCCGATTCCGTATCTTGAATCATTAAATTCCGACGGAGGAAATTTACATTTTTCATGGCAATGTTATTATTGCGCTTTATATTATTTGTTATGTCCGTTGTTTCAGAATATTTTATAGTATCCAATTCCGATTCTATCCGTGCTAAGATGTGAAAATTCAGGGGACTACTAACATCCTTTATCCCGCAATAATTATTAGGATTGGGAGTATGCCAGGGAATTACCATAATGGTATCTTCTCCACAGGGAATTACAGGTATCGCTATCGAATCAATAAGGTTACCCATCAGTTGACCATTTTGCGGAAAATGACCACCTGTCCAACTGGAATCCCATTGGGAAGCTTCCTTTGCTTTTGTCCAATACAATTTTAATATATCATTTTCCTGAGAAGGTGCATTTCCCTTGTTTTTTATCCGAACATATATATAATTAGTATCATTGGGTAAGGGATTTTGATGTGTTGAGCCGTTATCTTGTGTGTGACGTATCCAAATATCCGGACTATTCCCAGGTGTATTGGTATAATCGGGTTCTATACCTGTATCGTTATTATCGTCCCGAAGCATTAAATCTATTTTTACTACACAATCATTTGCATATACTTTTTTCCCTGCAATATTGTTATTGTTTTTCACATTCTCATACGAATTTTCTGTCAATGGATAAAATAGAGTGTCATTCTCAGTTTTTATCATTGCCAATAACAAAAAACTACAATCTTCATTATCCGTATTACAAAAATCAAGGGGATTGGGAACATTCCATGGAATTTCAATAATAGCCTCTCCATTCGGCAGTATAGTAGATATATTGTATGATACAATACTGTCAATTATTTGCATGTGATCATAAATATTAACTATAACTTTTTCCCAATCAGAAGACCATGATAAATTGGAATTTCCTTTTGCCCAATAAAGTTCCAATTGTTCATTCCCCCGGGAAAGTGTATTGCCCGTATTTTTTACCCGAACATAAACATAGTTGAGTGTATTAGGTTTTGGGTCTTGAGGTTCAGTTAGACCATCTGCATAATGCCGCACCCAAATATCCGGACTGTGCCACAAATTTGAAAGAGAATCGCTGTTAGGTTCAATACCCAAATCATTTTCCGTATCGCAAATCATTAAGTCAATTTTATCCGTTACATCTATCCGTTTCCATGCAATATTATTGTTATTTAATACATTGTTTCTTATATCCGTTGTTTCAGGATAAGTCATTATATCATTTGAAGATTCTATCCTTGCCAACAAATAAAAGTTCCATGTCTCATTGATCAAACCAAAATAGGTGGAAGGGTTAGGAGCTTGCCATGGAATTCCAATAATAGTTTCTTCGCCTCCGGCAGCTATGGCAGGAATAGGATGTGTCCCTATCATATTTCCTGACAAAAGATTTGTACCACTTATATTGTTTCCTTCCCAATTATAAGGGAAAGACATGTCTGTGCCTGCTTTTGCCCAATACAATTTTAATGAATCATTTCCCATAGAAGGAGAACATCCGATATTGCTAATATTGACATAGATATAATTTATGCTGTCCGGTTTTGGGTTTTGATGCGTTAAGCCATTATCCGGCTGGTGACGTACCCAAATATCCTGTTTGCTCTGTGTTTCTACATGAAAGTTGACATGGGGTTCATCTCCTTTATCATTGGGACTGTCTTTTATTATTAGGTCTACTCTATTTGTTACAGACACATTTTTCATAGCAATTTTATTATTGTTGCGCACATTGCCGATAATGTCTGTTGTTTCGTTTAGTGTATCAGTATTAGTTGCTATTTTTGCCAAGAGTGTAAACATCTCTGGCTGGTTGATAGCGGCATAATCTGCCGGATTGGGAAAATGCCAAGGGACTACCACCGTATATTCTTCTCCGGCTGTTAAAGGCATACCGTAATTTATGGTAAAAGTCCCTATATTATCTCCTTTTAGTTTTCCATTAGGATAGGTGTTTCCCTGCCAATGTTGGGACCAGGGCATAGAATTATCTGTTTTTGCCCAGTATAAACTTACTTTTTCATTTCCTGTGGAAGACTGGCAACCATAGTTGCGTACCCGTATATGGATATAATTGGTGGTATTAGGACAAGGTTCCTGATGTGTAAGCCCTCTATCATTGGAACGCCTTACCCAAATATCCGGGCTGTTCCATAACAGGCTATCCGCACCCATTGTAGGCTCATCTCCCTCATCTGAGAGAATATCACGGACTACTAATTTTGCCGGATCAGTACAACCCATAGCTTTGAGTACTGCTGCATACGCATTTACCAACCCATAACCCATCTCATTATTCCAAGAACCATTGGGATGAAGATTTGTATCTTGATAATCGTAAGTATATAAATCCGGTCTGACCTTTTGAGCCGTACTTTCTATAATTTCCCGTACTTCCGTTGATGTAAGATTGGGGTTGACAGACAATACAAGTGCCGCAATACCTGCCACATGCGGACAGGCTGAACTTGTTCCGGCAAACCATCGCGTATAATCCCTGTCCGCATATTCATCTTCATCCGACAGCAGCGTACCATTATTCATTCTAGTATGAACAGCATCATTAGGATTATATCCGCCATCACCCTGAACATCCGTTGCAGGAATTAATACACCCGGAGCCATTATATCAAGGTCTGATCCGTAATTGCTTCCCCAGTCTTCGGTATCGGATGACGTTTGGGATTTCCGCTCTCCCCAGTGATTAACAGCACCTACTGCCATAACCTTGTCATATGCAGCAGGATATTTTATGCCTGTACTATCGTTATTTCCTGCCGATGCAAGCAAAATGCAACCCGAATCAACCGCATCGGACATTCCCTGCTCAAAAGCATTGAGCGGTATATCCCTTCCAACGCTAAAAGACATGGAAATCACCCTTGCACCGGCTTGTACTGCCCTGTTTATTGCATTAACAACAGAAGACATTTGATAGTAGGAACCTACATCATAGTATAGAATCCGGCAATGATGCGTTACCCCTGCAATTCCCCTGGCATTATTTCCCCGGCTTGCACAAATACCCGCACAAACACTACCGTGGGGACCTGAACCTGTCAAATCTCCGGGCAGGGTGTTATCAATCAGATCAGGATGGACAGGATCAACAAAATCATCCAGTATGGCAATTTTTATACTGGAGTCTCCTGTCGTTATATCCCATGCGTACGTAGCTTTTATGTCTATACCCGGAATACCACCGTATTGTCCGGTGTTTTTCAAATTCCACTGATAGGGGAAATAAGTATCGTTTGGGATTGCTTCTCCATGATATTCAATGAAAAGCAGCAAGTCCGGTTCTACAAACTCAAATAATCCGGTCTCGTATAACTCGTTGGCAACCTCCATCGCATTTTTTTGAGATGTATAATCTACATTGAATAAATATATTTTCCTGTCGAATTCATCTTGCCGGAGGCTGTATACAGCATAGTTTGCAAGGCTTTCTTGCAAAACAAGGGAATCGGCTTCCTGCTTTAACCGTATAATAACCTGGTTGGTAAGAGCAGCCATTTCTTTTCCTTTCCTGTCAATGAAAACAGGAGTTGCATACAAGATACTGTCTTTATTTTTCCACTGCTTTGTCAATTGCATTGTTTGTGCCGTATCCGTACCGGCAAAACAAACTAAATGCTGTCCTTTTTTGTCTGCATTTGAAATACCTGCGACTTGAAGAGACGTATTTTTTGCTATCGCTGCTTTAACCGTGCTGGTTTCTGCATTTTCTGTAAACCGGACTAATACTTTATCGGGAGAAACATGCAAGTATTGTTTTTCCCCCTTGTAATAATAGTAATACGGTGTTTGCGCATTGGTAACAAGAAACAACAATGCAAATCCTAAAATGAATATAATCCTTCTCATAACTGTTAATGTTTGATTATTTTAATTGTTTTTTTATCTATTCTTAAAAAGTAAATGCTTGCCGGTAAATGGGAAATATCTATGGTTATAGTAGACGGGTGAACAAGTGGACGAGTAGACAAGTAAACATTTCTGCCCATTATATCAAAAACCTCAACATTACCATCCCGTAATTCGTAATTCGTAATTGTTAATTGCCCTGTGGTTGGATTAGGATATATTTTCACATTTGATAACTGTTTTTCCACTATTGACGTTTCATACATCAGGTTCAATTCAAAAATACTGTCGCAACCCTGAATTGTTTGCATAGTATCGTAATAAA
>QMCD01001311.1_pt1 | contig 15840 bp, 13 predicted proteins | sample 1821841 | NCBI WGS metagenome assembly QMCD01 (sample SAMN01991225, study PRJNA193472) | Termite gut metagenome, whole genome shotgun sequencing project. | isolation source: worker | host: Macrotermes natalensis | reverse complement strand
CACGAATCCGATCATGCAAAGACATAACGCCAGGGCTACTACTTTTGACTTTTTCATTTTTTCCTCCTTAGGCTTGTTGCCAGTTTATTTGAGTCAATGTTCCGTTAAGCTCCTAAGTATTTACGCTTCACCTCCTCGCTTTGTAATAGATCTGCACCGGTGCCCTCCAGCGTCAGGCTGCCCACTTCAAAGACGTAGGCATATTTCGCAATGGAAAGCGCCATTTCGGAATTCTGTTCGATAACCAGCGAAGGGATTTTGCGCTCAAGGTGGATTTTTTCGATCGTCTCAAATACCAAATCGACCACGAACGGGGCAAGGCCCATAGACGGCTCGTCCAAAAGAAGCAGTTTGGGGTTGGACATCAGCGCCCTACCGATCGCCAGCATTTGCTGTTCGCCTCCTGAAAGCGTTCCGGCGACTTGCTTTTGACGTTCTTTGATTCTGGGGAACAGCTCAAACACGCTTTCTATATTATCCTGTATGATTTTTTTATCTTTTAGCGTATAAGCGCCCGCGTATAAATTCTCCAGTACCGTAACGGTTTTAAATATCTTTCTGCCTTCCGGACAAAGCGCGATTCCCCGCTTGATAATCTCATGCGGCGGCAGCACCGTTAGCTCTTCGCCCTGATATTGAATGCTTCCGCTCGTTGGCCTCACAAGCCCGACAATCGAATTGATAAGTGTGGTTTTGCCCGCTCCGTTTGCGCCGACGACGGCATAAATACCCTCGTCGCCTACTGTGATTGTGACGTCATTCAGCGCGCGTATAACGCCATAGTGACAAGTCAGATGTTCAATGCGCAGCATTCAGGATACCCCTCTTCCTGCCAAGATAGCAATCGATAACGTCGTCGTTATTTTGTATATCTTTGGGTTTGCCCTCGGCTATAACCTTGCCCGAATTAAGAACCGTCAAATTATCACAGATATCCATAACGAACCGCATATGATGCTCGATCAGCAATATCGTTTTGTTGTACTCGCTGCGGAGCTTTTGCACCAGCTGGGCGACGGCTCCGCTCTCCTGATCGTTCATACCGGCAACAGGCTCGTCCAATAAAACCAGCTTCGGCTCCGTTGCTAGCATGCGCGCTATCTCCAGGAGGCGCTGCTTGCCATACGGCAGATTACCGGCCAGCATATCCCTTTCTTCCGACAGCCCGACAAGCTCAAGCAAAGATTCCGCTCTCTCATACATCAGCTTTTCGCTGGCGCGGAATTTCTTGCCGTTAAGCATCGCGCTTAAAAAGCCGTAGTTACTGTGTACACAGGAGGCTGTTGCGACGTTTTCCAAGACGCTCATTTGCGCAAAGAGATTTACGTTCTGGAATGTTCTTCCAAGCCCGATGTGATTGATCTTGTATGTAACCAGGTCGCTTACTTTCTTTCCGTCGAACATAACTTTGCCGCTTGTCGGCGAATAAAAGCCCGTGATGATATTAATCAATGTGGTTTTTCCGGATCCGTTCGGCCCAATCAAGCCGTGTATCTCGCCCTTATCCACGCACATATTTACGTCATCCAGCGCTACAAGGCCTCCAAAAACAATTCCGACTTGCTCAACTTCCAACAGCGGTCGTTGTGTAGCAGCCGCGCTCTGGCCAGATTTTTCCATCATCTGTGTCTCCTTATCTTTCCGTCCTAACACGTATGATGCTGAAGCATCCTTTAGCGAACCGGGCCCTTCGATCCATCCGTCGAGAAAAGCCCGGTACCAAGGCGTGGCAGTCACATCGTGATATTTTTCGGTTTACTATTGTTCGCTGAAATGCCGGTTTGCCCGTGTGGCATGAGGACGACCCTCCGGCGGCCTGCCGGCTAATCTATACATAGATTGTAGCTCGTGTCTTTTCCAACCAAAAAGTTATCCTCTACGCCCATACAAGTTCCTCCCATGGACCATTGATACTCGTATGCGCATATAACGCCCTCCTGCAACGCAGCGTCGCTTGTGCCGACGAAGGTTAGATCGACGGGCTCCTGCAGCCCCATAACATGGCCAACGTCGCGAGGGAACGTTTCGACGGATAGTACTTCCTTGGGCATCATATTTATTGCCGTAAACTCCTCGCGCGCGGACTCCGCCAAGCCAATGCCAAAGTTATAAACTTCCTTTGAAAGCGTTCCGTGCTTTACGAACGGTATAATATCGTCTTGAATAAAGCCCAGGAGCTTATTATGTACCGCGCCGGCATGCTCTTCGAAGCATAGCGTGCGGGCTATATCCGTCGCGGCCAGGATAATGCCGTTTTCATCCTTTACCAACACTCCGGAGTCGATCTTAACTCCCCGTGAGGCCTTTGTGATTGGATAATCGTAAGGGTGACACGGCGTCAGCACGCGTCCGAACGGCATTATGGTCGTCCAATAATGATCGATCTTCAGCGGAATATTGTTTTTCGCGCCGAATTCCTGCATAGCGTGCCAATATACTTCGGCCATATCCAGCTCATTAACGGAGCCGTCTTTTTCGAGCACGTTTTCGCGCACATAGTCGAGCGCCTTTTCAAAGCCGTAGACTCCGGCGCGGCAGCCAATAATGTGGTAAGGAAGGCTAAACGAACCCTCCAGCATACACAAGCTGCGCGATACGCTTTGCGCAAAGACGCAATTCGCTTCGTTCATGCCGAAATATCGATACCAGCCGTAAGAAAATTGGAGCTCTTCAATGCCGACGGCTTTATCCCCCACTTTTTCCGTATAGAAGTCCGCCGGGTTCAAAACGACCTGTTCCCGGCCAAACCCCTTGAGATATTTAGCGGATAATAAGTACACGTCTTCCCATTCCGGCGAATAAAGTACGCCAAACATGTCGTCATGGCATTCCTGTACGCCCAAACCGGACGCCTCCTGTACGCCAAGCTTGGATGTGAAGAACATAACGTCAACCTTTTTTTCGGCCATCAGCTTGTCCAGTATTTCAAATCTGTTGTCTACGGTGTTATCCAAATACCACTCAAGCTCTTTTTTGCTGCGCGAATTCGCAATTAGCTTTTTCGCGCTATCGACGGCGCCGGAACGGCTGCGCATAAAGCGCACTTTTATGAAATCGCGCGAAAGCGTGTATACATACCTCAAGGGCATGTAGGTTTCTTCTGCGATCGTGATATTGAAGCGCTTTTCAAACTGACTATACAGCGACATCGATAAGTCCTGCGGAATGAGCATATCCTTGTCGTCCCCGGCGACGTATTCGATCGCGCTGTCCAAATCGGGATAAAAGCCGTCGCGATAATCGTCTCTGAAGAGAAAGTATGGTTTGAAATAAACGCGTTCGTCAACCTCGGGCATCAGCCCCAATTTATTGATTTCCTCTATGTTCGCGCCGTCCGCGCATTTCGCGACGATATATGATTTTTCTCCCTTTTTGATGTAGATAGGCACATCCGTGCGGCTATCGTAGCAGATCGTAGCCTGTAAGAAACGGTTCTGCAAATATGGGGTTTTCTGCAGATCTACCCGCACCTCTAACATAGTTTTGCCTCCGTTCACTTTTTAATGGTTTTTAGAGCTTACGCAGCGCGGAGTCGAGCCGCTCCAAGCCGCGTTGAATATTTTCATAGGACGTCGTATAGGCCATACGCATGTAGCCTTCGCCGCCATCGCCGAAAGCGGAGCCATGAACCGCGGCTAAACCGGCTTCACGCAGGAAGAATTGAGCCGCCTCCTCCGAGGTCATTTTCAGCTCTTTTACATTGGCGAATACATAGAACGCGCCTTTGGGGCTTACGCAGCTTATCCGCGGCATGGAATTGATGGAATCCACCATTAGCTTGCGCCGCCTGTCGTATTCGTCGGTCATAATTTTTACGCTTTCCTGCGGACCGTTAAGCGCTTCTATCGCGCCGTATTGGGCAAAAGTTGTAGCGCACGACGCAGCGTATTGGTGTGTGCGCACCAAGGATTCAATAAGCGATTTTTCCGCGCAAATCCAGCCGATACGCCAGCCGGTCATCGAATACGCTTTCGATACGCCGTTGATCGTAACCGTGCGTTCGCGCATGCCGTCCATTGTGGCTATGCTGATATGCTTGCACCCGTCATAAATAAAGTGCTCGTAAATCTCGTCGGTAATAACGATGAAGTCATGTTTGACCGCCATTTGGGCAATAGCGCGCAGATCCTCTTCAAGCATTACGCCGCCCGTGGGATTGTTCGGGCTAACGAGTACGAGGGCCTTCGTTTTCGGCGTAATACACTTTTCAATATCCTCCGCCGTAACCGCGAAGTTTTTCTCCTCGCGCAGCAAAACGGGGACGATATTCGCGCCCAGCATCTTGGGAATGTAGGCGTAGTTCAGCCATATCGGCATAGGGATTATGACTTCGTCGCCAGGGTTTAGGAACGTCGTAAGCGCCGTAGATACGGCTTCCACGCATCCGAGTGTGACCATAATTTCGTTGTCGGGGCTGAAGTCCAGGCCATTATCGCGTTTCATTTTGTTCGCGATAGCAACTCTGAGCTCCTGCACGCCATAATTAGAGGCATAATGCACCATGCCCGCTTCCAGGGCGTCTTTGCATGCTTCTTTAATATTTTGCGGCGTATCGAAATCCGGCCGGCCCGTCGTCATATCGACGATATCTTTACCTTCCGCCTTTAGTTTGTTTGCCGCTTCCAGCATTTTGCGAGTACCTTGGAAGGGCAGTTCCTGTACGCGATCCGCTTCCCAGTGATTTGATTTTGCAATAGCCATTTTATAATCCTCCTAATGCTTTTTTATGTACGGCAACTAATATTTTTACTATAACAAGATAACAATGTCAGACATAAGCTCGCGGCTTTTTAACGCTCGGGATACGCCTCTTTAAAAAGCTCGACATTTTTCATCGCCGCATTGCCCAGCGTTGCTCCATCCGACATGACCATAACCAAGCTATAGCCGCGATCGTAAAGCTGTTTTGCCGCTTCAAAGCCGTTTGCAACGGTGGCTAGGAATTTATTGGAGGCGAGCACTTTTTCCTCAACAGGACGGATTACCGCCCGTACTTCCGGAGTATTCGGCTTGCAAAAGTAGCCCATCGAGCAGGCGAGATCCGTTGAACCGATAAAAATTCCATCTAGGCCGTCGACTTTAAGAATTTCGTCGATATTCTGCGCCGCTTCAGGCGTCTCAACCGCAACCATGACGACTATCTCATCGTTGGCGTGCTCCATATAATTCATACTGTTCATATTCCAGCCCGGAGCCCTTGGACTGGGCGCGACGCCGCGCACTCCCGCCCTCGGGTACTTGCAGCTTTTGACGGCTTGCTCCGCTTCCTCGGCGGTATTTACAAATGGTACAAGTATACCATACAGCCCGGCGTCCAGCATGCGCTTAATCATTACCATATCGTTCCACGGCGCTCTGGCGAACGGTACGGATGAAAAGCGTCCCATCGCGCGAAGTTGATCTATTAGGCTAAGAATATTATTAGGGCCATGCTCCATATCGATCATCAATATGTCGATACCCGCCTTTGCGAAAATCTCCGCTGCAAAAGGACTTGCCGTCTGCAACCATCCCCCCAGCATCTTCTTTTTCTCACGGAGCATGTGCTTCGCAGGATTATAAAACACCTCGTCTAGCTTTAACATTGTTGACTCTCTCCATCTTTATGATTGTTTTTAACACGGCTGTACAGTACTGAGGATGCCTTGTTCAGAATGACTAACTACGGATTGATTATAGCTAATCGACCATAAATGTCTATGAACTGGATTGATGAATATTTGCACTATATTATCATTTAGTTGATTTAACAAATACCTGGCGGAGCAAACAAGCTTATTATTTTCTGAAGAACAGAACCCCTAGCGTTCCCGGGCCGCAGTGGCTCGAAATCGTACAGCCCGCCTGAGTGACTATAATTTCTTCAAAACGCCCAAAGGGCTGTATTGTAAGGGTAGGTATTCGTACCGGAATTTACAGGCGGGAAAGCCATTTGCGGCACAGATGGACGGACGCCCGCAGGAGAGAAACGGCGAAACGGAACACCGAGCCGCGACCACCGAAAAAAATATTTCAAATCGGCGCGAAAAAGGTTCCGTTTTACCCCTGTTTTTTCTCCTATCAGTGAGGGGCTGTAATCAGATTACAGGGCAATCGGATTACACCCTCAGAACAAGGAAAGGAGCGCAGAAATCATTATCAGAGCCAGTATACCAAAGTTGCCCAAAATTGAAAAGGGGGATTGTCCAATGCAGAAGCAGAGAAGCGGCAAGGCTGATAACCGTCAAAATTTGCCGTTGCGCCTAACCAAGCGGATTGGACAGACCACCTACAAGGTGAATGTCGATTTTAGCAAGTCGAGCAACGAGTCATGGAGATTATTACCATTTACACGGGTGTCTATTCAGACTCAATCGTGCGCGAGGAACAGCAAAGACAGCAGCCGCAGAAATCCCACGGCCTTGACCGCTAATCGCCGCCTGGCCTATCCCGCCAGTCAAGGGGCTTTCGCGGCGGTTATCCACAGCTTTGCGGGGCTACGCGCCCCGCACCCCCGACCTCTTACAAAGAACAGAGATTATCTTAAAAACGGAATGTGCCGCAAATAATCGGCAAAGGTATTTATGCTTGAATGGACTATCATTGAATGTGTAATACTTTTTGACTTCCAGACGATAAGCCCCAACAGCAGAGCGCACAGCGGATGCACAATCCAAAAGTTAATGCCTGTACCGATATAATAAATATGCCCCACCCAAAACAGCCCCGCTTGAATAAGGCATATCCATAAACTCTTTATTCCCTTGTCTTTCAGAAAGCCCCATAAAAAGCCACGAAATAAAGGCTCTTCCGAAATCGCCGCCGAAGATAACTGATAAAACCAAATATACGGAATATCAAATGCTTCAGCATTTTCGATAAACGGGAAACCTCTTATCGCGTGTATCGCTATTGGCATAACGGCACAAAGCAAGATAGTCAGAAAAGTATTAGCGATAATAATTTTGATGTTTGCTTTTTCAAAATGGAATCTGTATTTACCTTTGGTAAATAAAAGTACAGCAAATAAAACGCCAATACCAACACGCACCCATAAAGTAGGGTCATAGTCATTTCCCGCAAGGATAGCCCAAAATGGTGCAGTTAAAAACAACAAAAGCGCAATCGGAGTTATGTTGTATTGCGCTAAGTCATTTCTATTTTGGTATATGAGCAATCCCGTCAAAACATAAGTGCCACACAAATAGATAATAAACAAAATTTCTACCGGCACAATATTAGCCGCACTCAAATACAGAAGCGGGAAACGTAGCACTAACAACGCGATAAGCATAAACAGTAGTTTGTTAGGTTTTTTGATTACTCCCACCTACATATCACCTTTTATCAAAAATTGTGTTCTCTTATCGCCACAGACGAACTGGATAGCACTAAATCATTATACTACAGCCGACCGACCAAAACAACGCCATAACAACAAACAGCGCGGCGCACCCCCCGCCACGGCGCGAACGTAACACCGCCATGTTGACATTTAGCACGTTTTGGCAGTCTGCAAACCGCTTGTTTGCGGGCTTTTTTTTGCGGCTAAAACTGCGTTTTGGGGTGTGGCAAGGGTTTTACCCTACCTACCCCGAAAACGGCTTATAGCCGCTAATAGGGCGTTATTTGCATCTCTTTTTCCTGTCTGAAAAAAGTTTCTCTTGACAAAAGCCCTAATGGCTTGTACTTGGGCCTTTGCCTCGGAAACGATGGAGGGATCTTGAACAGTATGCGTTATAAAGATACGCGAATAATCCAAATTCGCGTTGCCGGCAAGCTTATCTTGTATATATTCGCTTAGACAGCGCGAAAGCTTGCCTCTATATTTCTTGCCGACGCCCATTTTGCCGCTCTTTACTTCTATGCAAGGCTTGAGCTTTAAAACGTTTGCGCCGAGCTGCGCGAGCGCGGAACAGCGCCCGCCTTTGCGGAGATAGTCGAGCGTATCGACGACGAAGCTAACGTCCAAGCGCAAGGACGCGTCGCGCAGCCTATCGGCGATTTCCGCAGCCGAAAGGCCGGCTTGGGCGAGCTCTGCGGCCATGAGTACCAAGAGCCCCGTACCTGTAGAGAGGTTGTTTGAATCCACGACGCAAACGCCTTCGACTTCCTTCGCGGCGAGAACCGCGTTCTGGTGCGATGCGGAAAGGTGCGAGCTGATATTTATATGGACGACGGAGAATCCTTTTTTTATGTAGCCAGAAAAACGCTCGGCATAATCGAGCATAGGCACGGCCGCCGTTTTAGGCAGCGTACCCGTCTGTTCGACAAAGCTGAAAACGTCTTTTTGAGTTACCTCCACGCCGTCGCGCCCGGTTGTTTCGTTTAATGTTATGTAGAGCGGAATGGGGTCGATATCGTACTTTTCGTACAGTTCAGCCGTAAGATCGGCTGTCGAATCGCAAGTGATCTTGACGCTTGACATGGAACGCTCCTATGAGGAATTATGTATAAATATATTTTACATAGTTTTGATTTTTTTACAAGGTTTCCTGGTTTCAATTTAGCGCCTAATTAAACACGACGTCGGGAAATATCTGCTCCACAATATTTAAGGGCTGATTGGCTTCATAGAAAGCACGCAGCTCGTCCGGCGAATGGCTGCGCACGATCACAAGCGTTTCGGGCTTTGTTTTGCGATATTCAAGATATTCGTTTAGGCCTCCCTTTATATGGGACATGCCCGCAAACTTGGAGTACAGCAGCAAGCTTTGGGGCATCGAAATTTCGCCCCCGTTCGCGTCGATCATATAAAACTCTTTATAAGCGCCGCTTGGCAGGCTGCTAAAGATATTGGCCGCGCTGGTATGCTCGTTCATGGAGTCTATACGGGTGTAGTCAAACGGCGGCGTAATAATTCCTATGAAAATTAGCGCCGCGCACAACACCCCCAGCGGGACGGCGAGCCTATTCTTTTTATCCTTAAAGCCGCACGCGAACGTTTGAAGCGCCCACGCCGGCAGGAACGCGAAACCTATCAGGCTCGGAAACACATACCAGCCTAGCTTTGTTGTCGCGGCAGTAAAAACAATAATCGGAATCACAGCCATCAAACCGAAAACTGTCAGAAGTACCCGATTGCCTGCGGAGCACTTTTCCGGGACTGCCGAAGACTCTACCTTTATGTTGCCGCGCGCTTGAATACCCGAATAAATAAGCGCGCAAAGCGTACTCGCCACGACGCCCCAAAACAGCGGCGCTCCCATATAATAATGCAGCGCGCCAAAATAGTAGCCGAAGCCGCCGGAATGGCCTTCGACGACGGTAGTCACTCGGTTCAAAACATCCAATTCAAAAAGATAGCGAAAGAACGTCGTTCCGTCGTACGAATAGCGCAGAATCGCCCAAGCGAGCGCTGGGAGCGCCATTGGCATCAGCAGATAAAGTAGAATTTCTTTGGTGCGAAAAAATCCGGCTTTGCGCAGTAGAATCATGCTTAGCGCTACGACCAAAAGCAGCGGGAAAACGTGCATGGACTTGCTAAGAAAAGCAAGGGATACAAATAAACCTGCGCCGATCAAATGCTTTGGAGACTTTAAATAAGCCATAGCGAGGAACATACACGTAAAAAAACAGCATAAAAAGAACAGCGCGTCCGGGTCTCCCGTCCTAAATAAATGAAAGAAACGCATCCCGTAACACGCAAATATCGCGCCGCAGCATATCGACGCCCAAGAACCGCAATATTTATTCAAAAACAGCATGGCGCTCAATGCTATTATTGGCAGGCACAGCGCCGAAAAGAAACGCATCCCGATCAGATTGTAGCCAAAAATCCGGAACGAAAGCGCCATAAACCACGAGCTAATCGGAGGCTTTACGTTATAATAATCGGCCTCGCCGTCGTACGTATTGACGATAAAGTTCTCGTTTTCGAGCATTTCTATCGCGTTTACGCCATGCCTTGCCTCGTCCCAATCGCTTATTAGATCGTTATCGAGCCCCCAAAACGCGTTATAAACCGCGAATATTAAGACTAGCGCAAAGCAAGCCCAATACAATGCCGGTTTTCTTTTCGGCTTGATACTTTTCTTGCTTTCAGCCGCAAGGTTGGCAGTCGAGCCTCGGGGGATCTTGATACTTGGCATGGAACGCTCCTATGGGGAATGATATAGTATGAATTATATTACATAATAGCTTTATTGTTTTCAAGAACAGCCGCAAAAATATTCATTAATACAATATATATTCTAATACCATAGGGGCGATTCCTGAATCGCGCGCGACCAATATTGTTGGGGCCGGCGCCCTCGTCGGACCGAAACCCAAAATTCCGACATCCATTGTTCACGTACCCCCTACATTATATGGAAATACAACCTTCGATAAACAACGCCACTATATGCGCGCTTTTATACCGTTCACACTCTGTTAATAATTGGCGGTGCGCTATTTTGCGCCAATTCGGGGCACAATACCCGCTGTAACGGCGTCTAAGCAAAAGCTGGCAAGAAATAACCTTTTAGACGCAAAAATGGTGTGATATACTATAATTCGGCAAAATTCGGAATGTGGAGGATTCATTGGCAAAGCGCGTTAAACGCATCAAAGCGGGGTCGGCGGCCGGGTTCATTCTGCCCAGCCTACTTGGCGTCGCGTTGTTTTTCCTTGTGCCTTTTATCGGCGTTTTCTATTACGCCTTTGTGGACAGCCCCGTTAACGGGCGTTTCGCGGGCTTTGCGAACTTCACGTCGCTCTTCCAAAACCGTGCTTTTTTAAACGCCGCGAGCAATACGCTCCTATTTTCGGCGGTATCCGTGCCGTTGGTTATGGTGCTGTCGCTGGCTTTAGCCCTATTGCTAAATACGCGTATCTACGCCCGCTCGTTTTTGCGCGCCGCGTTCCTATCGCCGATGGTCATTCCCGTCGCAAGCGTGGTCTTAATGTGGGTAATTCTCTTCAACTTTACCGGCTCGCTGAACGTCATGCTCCACTCGTTCGGATACGCGCCGATAGACTGGATGAAGTCCGAATGGGCGCGCTTCGTAATAATTTTAGTATTTACATGGAAAAACGCGGGCTACAATATGGTTATATTCCTCGCGGCGCTACAGGGCGTCCCGAAGGAGCTCTATGAGGCAGCGCGCGTGGACGGCATTTCATGGCACAGGCAGTTCGGGCGTATAACGCTGCCGTATTTGCTGCCTACGGGGTTCTTTATCCTTATAATGTCGCTGATCAATTCTTTCAAGGTTTTTCGGGAAACATACCTCGTAACGGGCGATTACCCGCACGAAAGCGTGTACATGCTCCAGCACTATATGAACAACATGTTCAAACAGCTGGACTACCAAAAGCTTTCCGCCGCCGCTATCGTCATGGCAATCGTCATCGCCCTGATAGTATTCGTGCTGCTGCGCGTGGAAAGGCGGGCCAGCGCATGAACCGTGCCGAGGGAACCGCGCCGCGCGATAGCGGCGTACCTGTAAGAGAGAAAATCCAGGTAGCGTTACATAAGCTGCTCGGCGGTATAGACAACGTCCGCCGCTTACTGGTTACGCTTTTGATCGGTATTTTGGCCATCGCGTTCTTGTTCCCCGTGCTGTTTACGATCGTAAACGCGTTCATGGAACAGGAGGAAATCGTAGAGAATTACGGCATGATCCTTGAGCAGATCAGCCCGGGCTTCAACTACGGCTACAGCGAAGACGACGGCTCCGGGCGCACGTATTCCGACGAGGCGAATTTAAAGCTGATTCCAGACAACGTGACGCTGTCGCAGTTCTATACTGTGCTTATGAAGAGCCCGGATTATCTGCTTAAGTTTTGGAACAGCGTCCTGATAGCGGGGCTTATCGTCCTCGGGCAGGTCGTTATCGGGGCTTTAGCCGCATACGCGTTTGCGAAGGTGCGCTCGAAGTGGGTGGACGTACTCTTCTACCTGTATATCGTCATGATGCTGATGCCGTTTCAGGTTACGCTCGTGCCGAACTACCTAATGGCCGACTGGCTTGGTATTTTAAATACCTACGCGGCGATCATTTTGCCTGGCGCGTTTTCCACCTTCGGCGTGTTCCTCTTGCGCCAGTTCATGATGCAGGTGCCGGACGCCTATATCGAGGCCGCCCGCCTCGACGCCGCTGGCGAATTGAAGATATTCCGCAAGATCGTTTTGCCGATGTGCAAGCCCGGCCTCGCGAGCCTGTGCATCCTGACCTTTATCGACATGTGGAACATGGTCGAGCAGCCGCTGATCCTCTTGGAGGATACGGCGCTGTATCCGCTCTCCGTGTTCCTCTCCCGCGTAAATTCCGGCCAGCTCGGCATAGCGTTTGCCGCCGCGGCGGTGTACATGATACCGGTGCTGCTCGTATTTTTATACGGCGAAAAATACCTTGTGCAAGGTATCCTACATTCGGGGGTTAAAAGCTAGAAAAATGTTGATTAATACGAAAGCCTGTAGGGGCGGATGGCAATCCGCCCGCAGGATACAAAAAATGGTTTGTTACGGGCGGATCGCCATCCTCCCCTACAACGAGTCATCGGAAGCTAGAATTAAGGAGTGGACATGGCCAACATTGTAAAAGCCGATCCGGAAACGGTTCAAAGAATGCGTTCCCGCAGGATACTCAAAATCACGGGAGGTTTCCTGATTTTGATGTTGCTGCTGACGTTTTTTTCCAATACGATCAACAACCTCTCGCTACCGCGCGTAAAGGTCGAAAACCCTACAAGCGGTACGCTTTCGCGAGAAATCACCGGTACGGGCGAGGTTTTGGCAAAGAAGGAAACCGAACAATCCTTCGACGAAGCCGGTATAGAAATCGCCGAGGTGCTGGCTGAAGAGGGCGATACTGTCGAAAAGGGGCAGGTGCTCGTAGTGCTGAACCGCGAAAAGCCGGATATGACAGAAGTTGAAACGATGGAACGCGCGCTGGAGCGGGCGGAGGAAGCCTACGAAAAAAAGAAGGATTCCTACGAAGAGCCGGATCAGCTCGATATCGATCTGGCTTCATCCGAGGCCCTTCGAACCTACCAAAAGGCCGTAGAGACCTATTGGGAGGCTGTGGATCAGTATAATTTCGATATTGCGGGCTACAACGTCGGCGCGAACTTTCAATACGCTAGCCAGACGTCCGCGCCGATAGCGCCCAATCAAATGGAAGACAAGTATTGGGTCAGCGGCAATTTCGACCTATACCTGTACCAAAAGGACGTTCGGGACTACGAGCAAGGGCGCAGAACAGTTGAAGAAAATCTGCGCGACGCCACGGAAGCCTACGAAAACGCGAAGTTGGAGTATTTTAAGTTCGTGCGCTCTCAAGAGAAGGATCAGTCGGCGGAGGCCAAAAAATATCAGGATTTTTTGGACGAGCTGGAGAACGACAGGGAACAGCTCGAGGTCGACGAAGAGGCAATTCGTAAAAAGCGCAAGGACTTGGTTCAATCCAACGACATAGAGGTGGACGCGAGCGGCGTCTTAAAAACGATTAACGCCAAGGTCGACGCAAAGACGACGACGGAGGTCATGTTCGTAGTCGTCGATACGGCCCAGGGCTTTGAATTCAAAACCTCCTTGCTGCGGGAGCAGGTTCAGCGCCTCGCCAAGGGCGACAGCGTGGACATACAGACGCCCAACGGCTCCGGGCGCTATATAAGGGGCACAGTACGCGAATTCAAGGACATAAAGGACGACCCGACTAGGCAGGAGGTCTATATCGACCTCGAAGCCGAGGGGACGAACCTTTTGGGCGGCGAATCGGGCGGCCTGGAGATGACAAAACGCAGTAGGAATTACGATATGCTCCTGCCCAACGCGGCGATTCGCGAGGATCAGGATACAACATATATCCTAACGCTGACGGAGGAGCGCGGCCCTCTCGGCAATACCTACGTCGTTAAGCGCATGGACGTCGAGGTTATCGAAAAGGATAACTTTAAAACCGCGATTTCGACCAGCGGCGGCTGGCCGGAAAACGTCGTCGTCTCAAGCGATAAGCCGATTTCCGACAATAGCCGGGTTATGCCCGAACGATAGGAACTAGGAACTAGGAATTAGGAATTAGTAGCCGCCTACGGGCGGGAACTGTCCAAGCGTCTGCGATTTAGGGTCACCATTGGGGTCAAACCGCCCCGCCGTCTGCGATTTAGGGTCACCATTGGGGTCAAACCACCCCGCCGTCTGCGGACGGCACCCCTCCACAGAGGGGAATAAGGTGCGGCGGATCCGCGCAAATTCCCCTCTATGGAGGGGTGGCCCGGAGGGCCGGGGTGGTTCCCCGGCCACAGCCGGATAGGCGACCCTACAGATAGCGACAATTTAGAAAGGCACTAATGCAAAAAAAAGAAGGCTTTACGATGTTCGCCTGCGCCGTCGGGCTCCTGCTCATAAGCATGGGCATATTGCTCGCGCGCGCTTTTTTCGAGCAGTCCGAAGCCTACTACGGCCCGCTTGGCAAGGGCGCGATGCGCGTCGGTATACTGCCCTCAGGCGGCGATGCGAGCGGTTTGATCATAGACGATATGGAGGATATTGAAGAGACGCTGGCCTTGCCTATCGCATATACGGGCGTGGCGCGTTTGGGGTTGGTTCGGGAAAACGCCTCCACGCAAGCGGATGTCTACGGCGTCGGAGGCAACTTCTTCCAGTTTCATCATTTTCCGTTTGTGGACGGTACGAGCTTTATGGACGGCCTCGAATACGACCCGATGATGGTTATCGACGACGTAACGGCGTGGAATTTATTCGGCGCTGTGGAGGTTTCTGGTATGAAGCTCGAAATCGGCGACACTGAGTTTACCGTCACTGGCGTGTTTAAGTCGGAAGAATCGATGATTGGCGAAATGACAAGTACGGATATCCGGCGCGTATATATACCTATAGGCGCGCTGGAACAAATTCAGCCCGAAATTCGTATTAGAAGCTTGGAGGCCGCGTTTGAAGATACGACGCTGCCCGGCGAACGCGAGAAAGCGCTTACGGATGCGCTTAACTCCGTAGGCAAGACCAGCAACGATTTCCGTATCGTCGATTATCGTATTAAGTCGGCGATGCTGCCCCAAGCGCAGGACGCCTTGGCTTTTCTCGCGGGGCTGATCGCGCTATCCCGCCTCGCGGCCCGGATGTGGGAGTATGCTTTTCCGCGCGTGAAGGCGTACTTTACGAAGGAGGCGCTCTCGCCAAAGCGCTTGCGCAAGCATAGGCAAACGCAGGCCGTACAGCTCTTGGGCGCACTGGTCGTATTGGGAGCGGGCGTGGCGGCGCTTATGCTGCTTACCGAATGGGAGCTGTATATTCCCGCCCAGTACATGCCCGCCGAGTTGATCGACGTGAAATTCTTCTACAATCTTTTCGTCGACGGCTTCCGCGACAGCTTGGGTGGTGGGAGACGGCGACGGAGGCGGCTTCACGCATGATCGACTCGCTTACGCTTTGGGCGCTATTCGGTTTTGCGGCCGCGACGCCCGCATTAGCGCTAATCGGGCGCAAGGCGCGCGACCGGGGCTTCCGCGCGCTCGAAGCTGTTATAGCCTGCATACTCGTTATGGCGCTGACGGAGGGCATTGCCGCTATGTTGGGGGCACAGCCTGTATTCCCGGTTAAGCACATGGCGCTCATATGTTTCTATTGCTTTGCCTCGGTAGCTCTGATAAGGCCAGAGCGGGTTTCGTATTACGATAACGGGCTCGTTTCACAGCCAATAGCGGAAGAAAGCGATGTTGAAATTGGGGGAGTCGGGGCCGAGCAAATCGCCTTCGAGGATGAATTGATGTAGGGGCGGCCTCTGGACGTCCCGTATGCGAATGGTTGCGGGGCGTCGAGGACGCCGCCCCCTACAGGATTTTGATATATATTAAGGAGAACGATATGAATTCAGTTAAGAAAACAATCGCTATATTATTGGCCGCGCTGTGTCT
>QMCD01001248.1_pt1 | contig 15840 bp, 14 predicted proteins | sample 1821841 | NCBI WGS metagenome assembly QMCD01 (sample SAMN01991225, study PRJNA193472) | Termite gut metagenome, whole genome shotgun sequencing project. | isolation source: worker | host: Macrotermes natalensis | reverse complement strand
ACATAGGCGACATCGTAGGTCATCACTTGGGCGACATGGTCATCGGGAGCACGGAGCCGGATTTCCGTCTGCATGGTTGCCGTGATTTTCTGCCGGTGATATTGAATGTCGGTCAGCAGCCGGATAAACTTGTCTTGGACGCGACGCTCGCCCTTTTTGACGGTCAGGGACATATCCATATAGCTGCCGGGATCGCCGATACCGTAGATGCAGGACACGGAGGCGACAATGATCACATCGCGCCTTGTCAGGAGCGATACTGTCGCCGCATGGCGGAGTTTGTCGATTTCGTCGTTAATCACGCTGTCTTTTTCGATATAGGTATCACTGCTGGCGATATAGGCTTCGGGCTGGTAGTAGTCAAAATAGCTAACAAAGTAATGAACCTCGTTGTCCGGGAAGAACTCGCGGAATTCGGAAAACAGCTGCGCCGCCAGGGTTTTGTTGTGGGCTAAAACCAGCGTGGGCTTGTTGTGCTGCTTGATTAAATTGGCCATAGTAAATGTTTTACCCGACCCCGTCACTCCTAATAGTGTCTGTTCGCGAACACCATTTCTTAGCCCGGCGGAAAGCTGGGCGATAGCGCTGGGCTGATCGCCAGTGGGTTGATATTTGGAGACTAATTTGAATTCATTCATTTGGTTTATTATAGCACAGTTGACGTACACTGGGAAAAATGGTAAAATAGGGATAGTTATTGCCACAGTGCAACTACAGTACGTTGACATGATAAATTAGCAAAAGGAGGGCGACGAGATGCCTACTGTTTTTCCAGTAGCGGACCTTCTGCACAACTCCCGAGCGGCTGCGGCGATTTGGCCGGGCCAACCGGAGCTTGCGAAGCAGATCAAAGAACGCATAAATTGTGCGAACTCTGTAGTACCTGTCCTGGATCGGATCCGGGACCCTCGCTCAACCATTGCCGTCGCAGAAAGAAGAGGCGACGACATAACTGGTCACGACACCAAGGGGTTCTACGGTGCCCTGGCTTCCCTGCTGGCCGACCCGGAATACTATAGGTTGGTTCTTTACTTGCCTTTCGAGGTGCTCCCCAAATGTAGTGATGACTTTCGTGCGGCCTACCTGAATGCTTGGCGGAACCTGTTGCATGCTCATGACATGCGCGCGATATACGTTGACGGCGACATTCTAGAATTAAGCGCGAGGGCCGGCGACCCGCCCAGAGTGGTTAAGGCTATGCACCTGTTGCCGTGGCTGATCCGGGAAGGCATGGTTGAGTTTGATGAAGTGCGCCAGATGGTTGAAGATAGCAGCGACTTGGTGCTCAAACACAGCTTTGCCGATGTCCAGCCAGTTCTGTACGCTTTTGGCATTCTAACCAACAAGCAATCGGTTGATTTGGCCTTTTACGCGGCAGAATTGCCGGATTTGCCGGAGGTCGCTGCCCCGCTGTACGTATCGGAAAATCGGCAGAAGTGGCTGGAAACTAAAGATGCAGAGGCAGCGCTGGCAGAGGCCAACCGACCGTTGGTCGGTACGACGTTAAACAGGTTGCCGAGTTTAGCAGCCCCGTACTCCAATAATATGACAAAGGTCGCGGCGGAGATTGCGCGAATTGAGCGGATTCTAAAGGATAACCCGGTATTGAGCGACTTCGTTCGCCCCGCCGTGCTGGTGGGAGGCTCAAGAGTGAAGGGCTATGGATTGCCCGATTCGGATGTAGATGTTTATCTGATAGCTAAAGCTGAATTGGGTAAAGGTTTTTGCTCTTGGCTCGAGTACCTTTTTACAGGGTATAACTTGAGCATCCTAGGGCCAGACTGGAAAGCCGAAAAGGCCTATTGGATTCATCTGCTGTTTAACACGGTTTTGGTCGGCGACGCAGCTGAGATTGATAGCTTGCAGAAAGACCTGTTCCCATTATACTTTGCCGAGACCGACTCGGAAGTCCGTTCAATATGCCTACAGAACCTAGAACACGACACGCTGCTGTATCGGCTGCTACATAAGGGCTATGCCAGGTGGTGGCCGAATTACAACCCCAACTACGCCAAGTTCCGCACGATCGACGGCGCAAGTCCATTTTACGACTCCGGCTTTCGCCATCTGGCAACCAAGTTGTTTGTACGGCAGGTGTTCCTGCCCAAGCTATGCTAGTTTGCCGTTAACTGTCCTCCGGCATAGCCGGAGGATTTTGCTAGCCCGCCCTAAACCCCCCGACATAGCCGGGAGTTTAGGGCGGGAAAAAACCGCCCGGGAAATGAACCTGAGCGGTGGTATGGGGTGGGTAGAGAGGTGCCTACTCAGAGGTAGACGATGTGCGTTAGGTTTTTTTTACCGTGATATAGATTGTATCTCCATCTGTGAATGTGTGTCTGACGCAGTAAGAGAGCTGCCCGTCCGTAATCTCTTCAATCCGTGTACAAATAGCGCAGTAGAACCCGCGGTTTGCCTTTAGTAAGTCGATTGACAAGCCAGTGAATGGGTCGTCGAGTGGAATCAGGAAGTGGGGACCTGCAGCATTATACAACCAACGGTAGGTTCTTTCGTCTTTGTCTGAGCTATTAAGTTCAAACTTCGTGTGTCCGTCATCCACGGGATCGTGAACTCCCCCATTAATCCTATCCATAATCCAGTTCGCGAACCATTTGGCTACGTAGTTTACCTTAGTGCTGATGATATCACTGATTTTGCGTTCAATTTCCAGCTGCTGTTTACAGAATTCGGAGTTGGCGCCATAGGGGATGCTGTACTCGAAACGACATTCATATCGATCTTGTTTGAACAATGACCTCAAAGCCGGTCCCTCTATGAACGAGTTCGTTACGGTGACACCCATCTTGCGCTCAACGGCTTTTACCACTTTGCGCCAGAGCGTGCTGCGCTCAATGAGCCAGGAGGGCGATACCTCAAGCGCCCCGTCTTCCCAAACAAAAGCTAGCGTATGCTTGGGGGCCAGGTTTCTGACCTGTGAGGCCTCAGCGGGTGTCTGCAGGTTGTTTGGGATGGCGTCAATAAGCTGTTTAACTTCCGGCGGAACCCATTTTCTTACTTTCTTGCAGAACTCGCCGAAATAAAGCACTGGGTGCAGGTTGGGTGATCTGGTGATAGCTTCGTTGATGGTGAGATAGTTGCAGCTGCTCTTTCTAAGATGTTCACTAATATCGATCTCACCACCTACGATAAGTTTGTTCATCTCAACGAAAAGCTCTTTGCGCCGACTTAGAGTCAAGTTGTCATAGTCTACACGAAGATTGTCAAAACTAAACGAATTCGTTACTTCACTGATCCTTGCACTGATGCTCAGATCTATGCCGACCGTCATATAAGCCCGGGTACTGAAGCCAGCGTCAATCTTCGCGTCAAGCTTCTTTTTGCATTGTTCGACGCAGTGCTTAGCGAAGGCCGGGAGATGTGTTTTCCACAGCTGGTCGCGCCTCTCTGCCTCGGCAAACAATTCCACGAAGTCCTGACGCAGGAAGACTTCTGGGTCATAACACGTGCGAACGTCCATGCAATACTTGGCAAGACTGAAGTCGTATTCTGCTCCAGGATTTTTTTCGAATCTGATTTCGAGGCCGGTGAGGATCTTGACCTGTTTAAGCGTAGTTCTGAATAACTTACCGTCAAACGCACTAGACTGGTAGCATCGCAGGTCTTTGTCTACATCGATGTCTTCCCAGTACCCCACGCCCATGCCTCTATAGATCAGCTTGTGGAGCACCTGATATACGTCTTCGATTACTTCTTCCGCACGATTTACCGCTACTTGATGTTTTTTGGGTTCGAGAGCCAGACTGGCCAACTCCTCTTCGAGGTCGTTGTTCCTAAGCCGGGTTAATTTCTCCTGGAGCGACTCGGTTGTGTTTGCCATTTTTCATAGCACATCCTCTCTTATAAAAGTAAATTGCGCCCATCTTGCTTTTAATGGTAGCAGATATTTGTTTTTTAGTCAACTATATGCATTTGAGATTTTAGCGTTTAAAACCCCCGGAAACGCTTCCGGGGGATTTGTCGTTAATGTGCAAATCTAGAGCAAGATCTTGTCTCGCTCGGTTGGCCCGATGGATACCATCCGGACCGGAATGCGCGCCTTGTCGCTAACAATAGAGGCGATGGTTTTGCTAAGCTCCTTCGGCGACAACTCGGGATTGATTGGCAGCCGCTCGATAACCGGAACGGCTCCAAAGAACCGCTCCACCCTCTTCGCACAGGTATAGTTCGTAAGGGTCCTCTGCTGTTCGCCTTTTAAGCTTTTTGCCGATTTTGCACAAGCCAGTGCCAGTCTCGACCGTCAGGTCTTTGAAATCAGTTTCCGACATCATTTTTCCCTCCGCATCTGTCATTTTTTGTGTTGCCCGATTGTTAAGCTATTACAAGACGGCGAAAAAGTCGCCATCTCTCCTGTTGACTATATCACACCGAACGCCAAAAGTCAAATAACGCCCGTGAATAGTACTAGAAAACCCCCGGATTGCTCCGGGGACGTTTCGGTTAAGGTGCGGGGGTTACAAATCAATATGGTCGCCGGTCAGGCTGGTGGGGTTGGAAGAGCTGCCTACACGGCTCTCACCCCTACCGCCACCGTCCAGGAAAGGCTTGATATCGACGCTAAGCATGTAGAGGTCTTCGTAGTAGTCATATTTTGACTGACCTGCCGGGATATCGCATGCTTTCACAATAGCCAGCGCGAACTGGGCGAGGCCTTCAACATATCGGTTAAGAGTGGGCGCGACCTCGATGCCGAGTCTGGTAATCATGTGTTCAAAAGAGGGCGCTCCAATCATTTGATGGAGATTCGGGATACTCAAGGCTCCATCAATCTGTTCCGCCTCAAGCGCGATCGTGGCGGATGTGGCTTTGCCGACACCGGCAAAAACCTTATTAAACGCATCAACCACTGTCGCATTATAATCCTCGAGATCATTGGTGGACGGCAAAACTCCAGAACGCCCGCCGAGCAGACGGGAAACATTATTCCTGGCCGCGTCGTACCTCTGATACCAGTCCTCAAGACGTTTGAAGTAGTCGTTTAAGGACGGCCAAACGTGGTTATTAAGAATCTCGAGAACCTTCTTTCGTCTTTTCGGACTCGCATGCCGGGTCGCCCTGTACCCCTTGAAAATGCGCGCTATCTCGGAATAATCGCGCTCCAGTACTTTGTCTTCGAGTTCGTAGAACTCGTCGGGTACAGACTCAGCATACTCATCCGCAAAAGCTTCCATGGCCGCCACAATCTTTTTCGGAATTCCGAAGTAATCAATGCCGCAACGCTCGACTGCCAAAGCACGGCATACTGGTAGCACTAAGCTCGGCGTGAATTTGACATTGCCGGACGCCCTGAGCTTGCCCAGCCACGATGTAGAGTACTCCCTTACCGTGGGGAGCAGCGAAGGTCGTTCAAGCTGAGTGGCACCGGGGTTTACTCCGAAAAATGGCTGAGGCGGAGCTACTGGCGCCGATGATACAGTAGGAGAACCAGCCGACCTAATGAGTTTGTTAGCCGCGACGGGCAGAATACCCAGTTTGAGAAAGTCCTCCTTGTCGGCAAACGCAAAATCAGCGGCAGTGTTTATGCCGATACTCCTTACGGCAGCGACGATTTTCGGGTCGGTGATGCCGACTTCGGCGAGTGCCACGGCGACTTCGTCGTCCGCGGGAATTGCGGGGGCGGCAGTGATGGTTTCGGGTTCCACGGGGGGTATCGCGGCAGGGGCTGCGGCAGATTTACGCTTATTGGGAGCTTTCGGCTTCGCAGCTACTGCAGTAGTTGTGGTGGGATTCTGTTCTGACATCTTGGTGTCCTCCTTTTGATTTTTCGGCCAAGGCTTCGTCAAAGCTTGGGCCTTGCCCGGTCGGTCCGATGGTCGGATTGGTCTGAATTATCGGACGGGCGGCAGGTGTCTTGTAGCTAACAACCGAGACCAGGGTTTCGTAAAAACCCGTATAAGTGGCCTTCAAGGTTGATTAGATCGATAGCAGCGATGACGTTGTTGCCAAATTGTTAATAAATGATACTGGACAACGAAAAAATCGCTATCCCTCACTAAGGAAAATATCATACTTCAACGCAAATGTCAAGCGCCAAATTGCTTTTTTTCACATTTTGTGATTTAATCTGGGTATAGGGTGGTGAAATTTAACAATTTGGAAGAGAGGTGCATTGCAATGCAGCCGAAATTCGATTTCACGCAGTTTAACCACCGGGCAATTCTGGAGCCGCTATTGGCACTGGCGCGACCTGCACTGGTGTTGATTGCTGGTCCGACTTGTTCCGGCAAAACCACTTTTGCGCGCTGGCTGGCCCGTAGCCTGCCGAGCGCAGAGATGATTTCCACTGACGACTACTACCGCGATGTTGACGACCCTGTTTTGCCACCCGTTGGCGGCAAGTACCCGCGCTACGACGTGCCGGAGGCTTGCCATTGGGGTGAGTTGAGGGACGACCTACGGGCACTGATTTATAAACGAGTGGATGTGAAAGTGCCGACTTATAACATCTCCAAGAATCGGCGCAGTACAAACTACAGTCCGGTTTCGGGAGACCATGATTACTATGTGGTCGAAGGATTGTATGCTATTCAAGAACTTAGAGAGCAGTTCCCTGCGGTCTACAAGATCTATCTCGACACGAACCTGAATATCTGTTTTGACCGCCGGATTCGGCGCGACTGCGAAAACATGCCGGACATCAATCCGGAAGTCATTGACTACGTGGCCAGCCGCGCGATGGATGCAGCGAAAGATTTGGTGTCGTCGCAGCAAGCGCTGGCCGATATGGTAATTACCGCGAATTCTGAAAGGAGATGAAGGCACTATGGCGCTGGAAAATCTATTAGAGCTGGAGTACCAGCTGAACCAGGCAAAGTGCTGCGAAGACTTGTTCGGCGATGAGCCGGATGCGGCGGAGGGTCAATACCAGTCGATGTGTTCGCCGCTGACCGCCGCCGAACTGGCGCAAGCCTCTGCCGAACACCGAAAGTTGGCAGAAATGTTGCGGGCAGCCTTAGAGAAACACTTCACCCGAGCCCAAGAAGCGGTATCGAACGGCACGTATGGCGAACGAAAGCCATTGCCAACGGTAGTGCTGCGACCCTCTAAAGACCAAGCATTTACCCTGATCCGGATGATTTCCGATAGTGAGGTTTGTAGGACTTACCGGGGCTGGATGCCGAATGACGAGAAACCTGGCGAGAATATGCGAATCATCGTGCGGATTGCCAACGGCAGTTCGCCGGAATTGCTGCACAGGAACTCGCGACTGCTAGCTGACGAAGCGGTAGTGTTGAAGAAACTGCTGGCCGAGCCGGAAGACCCGAATATGCGCTACTTGCCGCAGATTATTACTGAGTTCTACCACAGGGCTCCGGGCATGAGCCAAAGCGCCCAGGTGAATATCATCAGATATTGCCCCGGGCTGGATTTTGTGCGAACTAGGTTGCGTAAGCGTTGGCAAGCTGGCGTGAATGGAGAGCATCTGGCATGGATAATGCAAAGAGTGCTTTCAACCCTGGAGCATTGCTGTCGGCGTGGCGTGGCGCATGGCAATATCAAGCCGAGCCACTTGATTATTGATGCAGATTATCACTGCGTCAGGATGGTGGATTGGCAGTATAGCTCGAAAGTCGGCGAGGCGGTTAAGCCTGCGCCTTTGGGCGCTTACTCGGCGCCGGAACTGTTTAACCCTAACTGCCCGGCCATGTGCGCATCCGACGTTTACTCACTGGGCAAGAGTGTGATTTATCTTGCGGGAGGTGACCCGAGTACAAACTTTGTGCCCGAATCACTAGAAAAAGAGGTTCGGCAAGTGATTCTAAGCATGGTCATGGAGAGCCCCGCGCAACGGCCCGAACCGGGCTATCTTTTCGAGCGCATCTGGGAGATTAGGAAACAGCTTTTTGGTAGCAGAACATATCAGCAATTCTAATTCAAGAATCTGAAAGGAGTAGATTTGGATGTCGAACAGCGGTGGAGATTATACCCGCGATTATTCCGGGGACAATGATCACTACACGAATTCACGGAGAGGCAATAGGCCATCCGCAACCGAAATGAGCCGGGGGCTTGAAGATTATTTTCGCGCCCAAGCTCGCGCCGGTATGGACGATGCTGATGGTGCGGAGAGCAACTCGAAGAGCGAAAAACGCCGGATTGCCGACCTGGTTAATCCGCTAAAAACCGTGATAACTGGTTCCCTGCAATACAACCAAAAGAAACGATCAATACCGGGAACCATGAAGTTCAAGGATGGGGCGCGCTGGTATGAATCGTGCGACTTTGCGGGCGATGAAGAAAATCCGCCAGCGGATGTACTGTCCATAGTATTCATGATCGACGGCACAGATTCGCGCCAATACGACCGTAATATCATCTTTAAGAAAATTGTGATGTTTTGCGGCGAAGCCAAGGCGCAAGGCTATGTGGGACGCATTAGCGTTAGTCTGTGTTTAGTTGGTGATGCAACTTGCGACGAGATACCAATCCAAGCCGGGCATTTTGAGTCCGACGAACGGCTGGATGAGATTCTGGCCAAATTTGTGGTAGAGGGTGGCGGAGGCGGCACGGGCCAAGAATCATACGAGCTGGCTGCCTTGCTCTACGCCATGAAAAGCAAATTGGACTGCTACGATAAGCGGGGTCAGAAGGGTATTTTTATCATGCTCGTTGACGAGGGGTTTTACCCGAAGGTTTCTAAGGAACAGGCGGAAAAATACCTAGGGATTCACTTAGCCAAGGATATGGATTCAGCCGAAGTTTGGCAGATGTTGCAAGAGAAATACCATGTATTCCCCGTCTATCTTGAGACGGAATGGGAGGAACATAAAGCCGGCATTGATAAGGAGATCGAAAAGCGATTGCGGGCTGCGGGCGGCATGTTCGAGAATGTGGACATCCGTTGCTCACTTATGTGGAATAGTTTTGACGACCTAGACCTACACTGCATCTGCCCCGATGGTAGCCATATATACTATCCGCGCAACGCAAGAAGGTACTGCGGCGGCGAGCTGGATGTTGATGCTAATGGATTAGACGAGAAGTCAAAAAAACCTGTTGAAAATATTCGCTGGCCGAAAGGTGAGGCGATGAAGGGGCATTACAGATTCTTTGTAAACCTTTATAATTACTACAACGAATCCAGTCCTAAGCAGATTCATTTCAAGGCTGAGTGCGACGTTAATGGCAAAATTGAGACTTTTGATGGCGACATCAGTGGAGTTGGTAGGGATATCCCACTGTTCGAATTTGACTACGACCCGGACAAGCGGCCGACAATCAACCCGGCTAAGAAATACGACGGCTACAAGAAAGAAACCGTCTTGAACCAGTTTGCCAGTGTTGTTCCGCGGAGCCAGATCCTGACACTCCGAGACCCCGCGCGGATTATTGATTTAGCGCTGGCCATACTCGCCGAACTCGGTGGCGTTAGCCAAGACGAATACGATGAACATATGGCGGCGCGCGGCCAAGAGGATTATAAGCGTCAAGAGGTGCGCGCTGCAATGGAGCCACTAGTGAACAGTCGCAAGGTTGTCGAACAAGAAGGCGATCTTGCCAACTTGTAGAAGTCTGTCGATTCTCGTTCGTATGGAAAGGAGTTGTTCTGGATATGACCGAGATTATCGGGACCGTACCGCCACCAAATCATGACCAGTTGCATACGGTTGAGCGTATTGTTGGCGACTCGTATATCGCAGCCGTGAGGTTTAACACCGGCGCGCACTCGAATATGCCGTATGGCACCGAGCCAGCTCAGGTTTTGTCTGAATTATTGAATATTTGTGCCCGTCATGGTAAGGAGCTGTGGGTCGACTTAAAAGGCCGGCAGCTCCGGATAACCGCAACTGACAATGTTCGCTACCACCCGGTAGTGCTAAATCATCCGGTTGCGGTGGACCTGCCGGCAAAGATGGTTTTCCGGAACGGGGTTGGCGATGGCTTTGAGCTGCCTATCAAAAGCGTTGATGGGCGCAAAGTGTTTGTGGATACTGGCTCGCGCGATTTCGGTGTGGGCAACGGGCAATCAGTGAATATCCGTGGGTCAAATCTGCGGATTTCTGGCTATTTGACCGAACTGGACAAAGCTTATATCGCGGCAGCGCGGGAACTGGGCATAAAGAATTTTATGCTATCGTTCGTGGAGCAGGTTAGCGACTTGCGGTATATCCGCAGCGCTATTCCGGATGCGAAATTGGTTTTGAAAATCGAATCGGGTAAGGGCCTGAGCTTTGTTTCAGACCCCCGGTACGCCGGCCTGATTAGCGAATGCAATCTGATGGTGGCGCGCGACGACTTGGCGACCAACTTGGCGAATCCGGCGAAGATTTTTGCAATCACTCGCCGGTTCTTAGGGATTGACCGTCGGACGATTGTGGCTTCACGCATTTTGACTTCCCTTATCCGGTCTTTGCGCCCCAGTATTGGCGACCTAGCTGACCTGGAATTGCTCAAGCAATCCGGCTGCCATCGCTTGATGCTCTGCGACGACTTGTGCTGTTCGGGAGGGTTCGATGATGCAATGGATATTCTAGCGAGGTGGTGCGACGAATGAAAAATACAGTGCTGTTTACCCTGGGTTTTGGCGACGAAGGCAAGGGTGCTTGGACAGAATACTTTGCGGTTCTGCGCCGTGCCAACTTGTCTATTCGCTATACCGGTGGGCCACAAGGCGGCCATTTTGTCCGCAAAAACGGCCAAAGCCATATGGCGAATCAGTTCAGCGCTGCATCTCTAATGGCGCCGAATCTACACACCGTAATCGCTGGACATCTGCCGGTCGACCCGTTGGCACTGCTACGCGAAAGCTGGGCAATGAGTGAGGAATTCGGCGAATCGGAGCCACTTTCCCGGATATTCCTAATGTACTATTCGCCGGTGATTACACCTGCACATCGTTTTTTGCGGCAAACCCGCGAGACCTTTTCTGGCCACCGCGTGGGCACTTCTGGAGCAGGCGTGACCGAGCTAAGGAAAGATATTGCAGCCGGCGACGAGAATTTGGTGTTCCGGGTTCAGGACTTTTTCCTGACTAGGTGGCGGCGAAAGCTTACTGCAGTGATGGAGTACCAGCTGGAAAAAGCGCTCGGCTTGTATAATAGCTTAAAAGTTTCTCGCGAAAAACTAGAGGAGATGGTGGCGGGGTTTCGCCGAGACTATCCGTTCGATCGGGTGCTCGACGATTGCGAAACCTTGGCATGCGGAGTGCGTAGCGCTATTTCCAAGCGGGATTTGCGAAATTTGATAAAGCGGCGCGGTCCAAAGATTTTCGAGCCGGCCCAAGGCACGTTGCTGGATGCTAGATATGGGTTTGCACCATACGTGACGGGTAGCCCGACTACCTTGGAGCCGCTTGTTCAGTACGGGTTGAAGCCAGGAGAAACTGAATATATTGCTTTGTCGCGCGCGTATTTAATCCGTCACGGCCCGGGGCCATTGCCGACCGAGACGGACGAACTGGGCTTCCCGGACGACAACGGACTGAATGAGTTCCAGGGCAAGTTCCGATTCGGCTGGCTGGACTTGGTGATGATGCGCTACGCTTGGGCTGTGAACCGGCAGTTTATTAATTTTGGCGCTGCTGTGAATCTAGCGATTAGCCACCTGGACCAGTTTTCTGGATTTTCGGAAATCAAGGTCTGCGTGGGCTATCGACACACACTGGAGAGGAGCGAGCGGACTTATTTTGAATTCGGTGGCGACGATTTGGTCCGATCAATTCGGCTGAACCCGCCAGCGGTGATGCCGGCTGTCACTTCGCTGCTGCAAAAGTGCCAGCCGGAATATGTGATACTTCCGGGCTGGCAGGAGGATATTAGCGGCTGCCGCAGCTACGCCGAATTGCCAGCCGAGACTCGGGATTACCTGAAGTTTATTTCAGATGACCTGGGTCTGCCGGTGGGCTATGTGGGCGTTGGACCCAACCTTGAGCAACGGTTTGCGGTTTAGGATTCGCACACTATTAGCACCTTACCGCTCGCACATTTTGATTGCACATTATTTACGATTTACGCGCTGAGATTCTCCCGCGTAAAACTCCCCCGATTCTTTTTTGAATCGGGGGCTTTTCTTTGCTCCCATTAGGCTGGGTTCCGGGCTAATTATTCAGCGAGTGCCGAGAAGTCTTTTCGAGGGTTGGCACGAGCCGTGAGTATCTGCTCTTGCAGTACCAAACGTCTGAGGTAAACCGCTGGCGGGCAAATTTTAGACAGGAGTTCCCATTCGCCATCTTCTATCGCTTGCCGGGCGCGTGTGGATCTTGTGATGGGCAAGACGTGTCCGAAGTCGGGCTCTTCTTCGATCACCTTGATATTTCCCCGGGTCCCTTCGCCGGAAAAATAGTCGCGCAATATCGGTAATGGCTCGCCGCTAAAGTAGGCGAATCTATTGTGGCCATTGGTGGCCACAAAAGCCGCATGGAATACGTAGAGACCCCAACTAGCGCGATTACCCGGGCTGTCGTTATTGGCAAAAGTCCGGTCCGGCAGCGGAATCACCTCGAGCCGCTTGGCATCTTTACCAAAAGACACTTCGATTGATTCTTGCTCCATCTCCATGCGGATATCTATCGGGAACGGGTTGCGGTCCGGTTCGCCGGATTTATTGCTGCTCCCGACAAAAATGATTCCCCTCTCGCACTTCTTTAGCAGCAGCTTCTCATACGCCGTATGCGCATCGGTTTTTGGCTGCCCACGGGAAATAAAAATCCCCCACGGATACTCATATCGCATTCGCTCATCTCCTTTTTTGATAATGTCCTTCCACCCTGCTTGATACTACTATATCATATTCGCCGACATGTGTCCAGACCGGACCAAGCACTTCCGGTATTCGCAGTATATCACCCCGGTTAGTGGTAATTTTTGTACAAAAAACTACCCCATTTTACAGGGGTAGCTTTGCTTTGCACTTCCGGAAGTCGGGGCAAGATGATTTGCCCGGGCTATTGCTCGATAGATTCGCCGGAAGAGCGCGAAAGCACGTCGCTCAACAGGAATCCAAGGACGCCACCAACGATCGGGGCGCCAGCATAGGTTGCAAATGCAAACCAGAAGTTAGTTCCCTCTTTGGTGAAAGCTTCCATGGCAACAGCGGTTGCTGGGTTGATGGCATAACCGCCGCCCACATAGTTGGATGCAGTCAGGGCGAACAACACGGCCGCGAAGAAACCGAGGCCAATCGTGAATGCCATTGTGAACGTGCTGCGCTTGTATTGCAACGAGCGGGCGAATCCGAACGCATAGATGAGTGCGCCGATTAGCTCAATCGCAATCAGGTAGCCCATTTTGCCGTCTGGCATAGCGACCATACTGAATACTTCTGGCGAGGTGCCGTAAGCATCAGCGGCAGACGCGCCGCCACCCAAGAAGAACTTGAGGGCGATATAGGCCAACATGGCGCCCAGAACCTGCGCGATAATATAGAACAACATCCGCACGGCCGAAATCCGCCGCGTCACCCAGTGGCCAACTGTAATGGCTGGGTTCAAGTTGGCACCGGAAATCGTAGCTACAATAATCGCAGCACCGACTGCGCCGAATAGCACAAATAGCGGCGAAGAACCAGTAGTCAAAATCGCCATGGCTAGCAAGAATGTACCGATTAGTTCGCCGGCTAGAGCCGCCAAAAACTTAGGCGAGTGAATAGCGCTGTCCAAAGTCTCCTTGTTCTTGTATTTCTTGGCAAAGAAACCTTTAAACACTTTGGCTTCCTTGGGCTGAGAATCTGCAACATTGGCGCCAAAAACTTTGGTTTCGCTCTTTGCAGCCGACTTGACTTCAGCGCTGATCGTTGCTTTTGGCTCAGATTTTGTCGCTTTGTTTTCGGTTTTGGTTTTTTCGGTTGCTCCCGACTTTGCGGCAGGTTGTTTGCTGCGCGCAGAATTCTTGGCCTTTTTATTCGCCATTTTCTCCTCCTTTAATAATGAAATATAGTGCCATTATAATCGGTCCGTGATACAATGTAAAGAGAATGTGTGAAAAAACAAGCAAAAATGGGAGAAATTGAATGGGAATTTTAGTGAATCAAACCAGCGGCCGGTCCAAATTGCAAGAGCGGATAGAAGCGGACTTGCGCGCCAAAGCGGTGGCTGCATCAGATGGTGGGGATGCTGGTAAGACGGATTTTGCCGAAGACCAAGAGTACTTAAAAGACCTGCGCACGGCAACAAATTTTCCGTGGTTGAGAACCGTTGTAATTTTTACAACAGTGGTTTTAGCGGCGGTTTTGTTTTTTGTTATATAATATATAGTGTGAGGTTTTATGGATAAAATAGCAGGGGTTAGGGAAAAATTGTTGGCGCAGGTAGAAGCGGCGGACGAGCCGCAGGCGGTTTTGCGGGCGACGGAATTAAAGGAATTATATCGGGAGATACCCGGCTTGCCGGCCGAGGAACGGGCGGCTTTTGGCCAGAAGATAAACGAGTTGAAGCAGGAGCTAGAGCGAATAGTTGCCGAAAAAGAACTGGCGGCCGAGAATGCAGCCGTGGAGAGCATAGATGTGACCGCGCCATTCGACACCACCAGCCTGGCGAACTCGCCGCGCCCAACGTTTTTCCCGGCCGCGCAAGGTTCGCGACACCCGCTGACCGTAGAACTGGAGCGGGTGGCAGAAATCTATAATTTGATGGGGTTCGAAGCCGTGGAAAGTCGCCAACTGGATGACGATTTTCACATGTTCAGCTCGCTGAACTTCCCCGCGGACCATCCGGCCCGTGACGGTTACGATTCGTTCCGCACAGAGGAGGGGTTTATTCCGCCAGCCCACACTAGCACTATGCAGTACAGGATTCTGACCGAGCGCAAGGCGGATCTGGAGGCGGGCGGGCAGGTTGCCTGCGTGTCTTACGGCCGGGTTTTCCGCAACGAAGACATCGACCCAACCCACGAGCACACGTTTTATCAATGCGAAGGCATATTTGTTAGCCGGGATGCGACTTTGGGGCAAATGTTGGCAACTTTGCGCGAGTTTTTCCAGGCCTATTATGGGCAAAAACTGGCGATAAAAACCCAGCCGGCCTACTTTCCTTTCACCGAGCCGGGGCTAGAGTTTTTGATTGAAAAACCAAAGGGTCTGGGCGGCAAAAAGGGCGATTACTTGGAAATGTTGGGCTGCGGCATGATTCACCCGAATGTTTTGCAGGTGGCCGGGATTGACCCGGAAAAGTATCGGGGGTTCGCTTGGGGCGGCGGAATCGATCGCCTAGTTATGCTCAAATACGGCATTGATGACGTCCGCTATTTTGAATCAGGAAAATTAAAGTTCTTGGAGGAGTTCAGCCAATTATGAGCACGATTTTTACTAAGATTATTCGCGGTGAAGTGCCAGCAAAAAAAGTATATCAGGATGGCCTTGTGACGGCATTTTTGGATATTGACCAGACCGCTCCCGGGCATCTTTTGATTGTGCCAGATGTGGAGGTGGATAAATTTTACGATCTTCCAGAAGCGGATTTTGCTCGGCTGATGCGCGTGGCTCAAGTTTTGGCGCGGAAATTAGAGGGGGTTTCGGGGCGACGGACTGGGCTGAAAATTATTGGTACGGACGTGCCACATGTGCATATTCACTTGCTCCCGCTGGGATTTGAAGGCAACGATCTGACCGGCAAAAGCCTGGACGAAGTGCAAGAATTATTGAAGGTTTCGGAGGAGATAAAGTAATGATCGTATCGTTAAATTGGCTGAAAAAATACGTGAAGATTGACAAACCAGTTGCGGAACTGGTCGAATTGATTGGCGCGCGGTTGGTGGAGGTCGAAGAAGCGGTGGACCTATCACGAAAGTACGATGGGGCGGTTGTTGTGCGGGTCGTGGAGTGCGAGGCGATCGACGGCTCCGACCACTTGAGCCTATGCAAGGTTGACGATGGTGGGGCGTTTGGCGATGT
>QMCD01004317.1_pt1 | contig 15847 bp, 16 predicted proteins | sample 1821841 | NCBI WGS metagenome assembly QMCD01 (sample SAMN01991225, study PRJNA193472) | Termite gut metagenome, whole genome shotgun sequencing project. | isolation source: worker | host: Macrotermes natalensis | reverse complement strand
CTTTCGGACATGACGGCCGATGTAAACGCCTGGGGGCAGGAGTATCTCATTGTCACCCGCCTGACCCCGGAAGGCGACCTGGCCGCCGCCATCATTACCACCGGGGGGCGTGGACATACGGCGAACGACCCAACCTTTGCCCAGGTCACGGTGCCAGAGACGGCGGCCCTGGCCAGGGTGGGTTTTATCCCTGTCGAGCCCAACACTCTGGTGCGCGGGCCTTACGGCAGTTGGGAATTCGCTCTGGCCGATCTGGGCCTGGCCGGCCAGCCCGGCCACTTGGCGCTCCTGACCACCCTGGACAGTCAGGCGCTTCGGCAGGATTATCTCTACCGGGTGGCCGTGCCGGGGGCGCCGGAGCTGAACGCCATGCAAACCACCCTGGACATGACCGATCACGCCATCCGGGGAGTGAGTGAGGTGCAGTATGATCCCCATGCCTTCGAGTCTTTGACGGATTTCTGTATCACGGCGGCCGATGAAGGACGCACCTTCCTGGATGCGGAGAGAGGCTTATATTTGTGCCGCAACGGCCAAATCAGAGTCGTGAGCGACACGGGCAACAGCCTGACCATGCAGGGCGTTAGCCTGGCTGTTGACGGTCAAATCATCGACAAGCCGGTCTGCCCGGCCGGATCGGCCACGCACCCGGAGATTTTCGTCACGCCCTCCATAACGGCGGCGGCCGCCAACGCCGCCGATGCGGACAAGGTCAAACCCGCCCATTCCATCCAGGCCTGGGCCACCGATTACCCAATTTCAGATCCAGACGCCGCCCAATGGCAGGTGCGTATGCGGGTTTTAACTTCTGATAATAACTGGATTTATCCAACACCGAATTACGGCCGCATGGTGGTTTTCACCTCCTGCGTCCGCGACTGAGAGGTTTGGTCATGCGGATTTTTGTGTTGCTGGCCGCTTTCTGGCTTTTCCTTCCAGGCCAGGCCCTGGCCGAAGCCGATTACAGGCCGCTCATCATCAAGGCCTCCCTTCACTGGAAGGTGCCGGCCAAACTGGCGCTGGCCATCGCCCGAGTGGAAAGCGGCCTGAATCCCTGGGCCGTCAATGTCGCCGGGCGGGGTTATCAGCCCAAAACCCGCGAAGAGGCTTCCGCGATCATAGACCAGGCCTGGCGCCGGGGTGTGTCTTTTGACGTGGGTTTGATGCAGATAAATTCCTATTGGATGCGGAAGTACGACCTTGACCCGCAGTTGCTCCTGGAACCGCAGAAGAACGCCACCATGGGCGTGTGGATACTTTCCAAGGAAATTGAGCGCTTCGGCCTTAATTGGAAAGCCGTGGCCAGCTACCACACCCCCGTGCACAAAAACCCGGAGCGCGGCAGGGCCTATGTCCTCACCGTGATCCGGCAAATTAAGAAATAACTCCAGGAGGTAAGACTTATGAAATCTTCTTTGGCGCGACCTTTTGTCTGTTTTCTTTTACTGTTTCTTGTGATGGGGGCAGGTACCGCGGCACATGGCTCTGATGCCGTGTCGTTTAATCCACTTCCAGTTCTTATCGAAGCTTCAGCCGCCGGCGGCGGCGGAGTGCCGGTGGGCACGGTGGTGGCCTGGCCCGTGGCCACAAACCCGTCGGACGCTGATTCATGGCTGGAATGTAATGGCCAATCCACGGCTGGGTACCCTGAACTGGCGGCTGTTGTCGGGGCGAATGTTCCCAATTATCAGGGGGTGTTCTTGCGTGGGCTTGGCGGAAATTCCGCAGGGCTTGGCGTACAACAGGGAGACGCGATCAGGAATATCACTGGTAGTTTTGAGAGTCATAGCGCAGGGTTTGCGGGGGGCTTTATTGGCCTTAGGGTAAGCGGTTCGTTTGCTATAGGCAAATCAACCCCTTCACGCGTTTTGCGATTTTACGAAGCGGGCCCGGGTAATTTCGTTAATTTTGACGCTTCAAACGCAGTTCCCACCGCCAGCGAAAACCGCCCCGTCAACATGGCCGTCCGCTATTTAATCCGGGCGCGGCCGTAAAAACGTTATCAAGCCACATTATTTTAAGGAAAAAGAGGTAACAATCATGAATTTTAAGGTTTTGGCACAGTCTTTAGTTTTTCCTCTCTCTCTCTCTCTCTCTCTCTCTCTCTCTCTCTCTCTCTCTCTCTCTCTCTCTCTCTCTTGTCTTTTCCCTGTGCACGGGCACGGTGGCCTATGCCGCTGATTCAACGTCGTTTAATCCCGTTTCTGTTTCCATTCAGGCTTCGCAAGCCGCCGGCGGCGGAGTGCCGGTGGGCACGGTGGTGGCCTGGCCCGTGGCCACAAACCCTTCGGACGCTGATTCATGGCTGGAATGTAATGGCCAATCCACAGCCGGCTATCCAGAACTCGCGGCTATGATCGGTACGACTGTACCCAATTACCAGGGGATGTTTTTAAGAGGGCGTGGAGGAAATTCCGCAGGACTTGGCCTCAAACAGGAAGATGCTATCAGGAATATAACAGGCTCGTTTAAGGGCACTGGCGGTAGTGCGGCAGGTACAGGGTTACCGGCACCCGCAACATCTGGAGCTTTTAAGGCGGGTACACAACCAATGTATTATTTTCCAGGCAGGAATGATGGTGGTCCAGTGGGACGCGAGATTTATTTTGATGCTTCAGAATCTGTTCCCACCGCCAACGAAAACCGCCCCGTAAACATGGCCGTCCGCTACCTCATCCGGGCACGGCCGTAACTTAAGACAGACGCATAAGGAAAGATTGACACCATGGCCAAACGCGCTAAAATCAACCCCAACCAATACGCTTTCGACTTTGAAGCGGCCGCCGCCATGGCCGCCGAACTTCAAGAAGAAATAGACCAGGAGGATACCCCAAATGATGACCGAACGGCCGCCGCTCTTGTCCATAGCCCAGAAAGTGCTGAACCTGGAAACCATTCTGACGGTCAACAGCACTCCCAACATCAAGAGTCACGGGTTCAAGATTCTGGACCGCTGGGCGCTGAACTCGCCGAAGAAGCTGAAAGAGCTGGAAAACTACCCGCGCGGCCTGACCAACCTCTTGATGCGTCTGGGACAGCAGCAGACCAAAGAACTGGTCGTTCTGCGCGGCCCGGAGGCGGAGGAGCAGCTCCGCAACGGTCTGGCGGAGCACGAGATTCTGGCCATGCACGGAGTGGATACGGAACTGTAAGCGCCTCGGCCGCCCTGCCGGCGGACTATGTCATCACCGACGACGACCGCCTTGGCCAGGGCGGGGCCAAGCAGAAGTTCCGCGACAACATCGAAGCCCTCCAAACCTTGAAACGCCTTCAGGCGGCGGGCGCGGCCGTGGCCTCACCCGAAGACAAAGGACGCCTGGTTCGCTATGTCGGCTGGGGCGGCCTGCCCCAGGTTTTCGATGAGGAGAACAAGGCCTGGGCGGCGGAAGCCAAGGAGCTTCGCGCCCTTCTCAGCCCCGAAGAATACGCCGCCGCCCGCCGCTCCACCCAGGACGCCCATTACACCTCCCAGGAAGTCATTCAGGGCATTTACCAGGGCCTGGAACGGTTGGGCGTCAGGGGGCCGGCCCACATCCTGGAACCTTCGGCCGGAATCGGCAATTTTCTGGGCCTTATGCCCCAAAGCCTCCGTGAGGGCAGCACCATCCAGGCCGTGGAGTTGGACGGTCTGTCTTCCGCCATTTCCAAATACCTTTACCCAAAGGTCGACCACCTGAACCTCGGCTTCCAGGACGCCAACCCGCCCGAAGGCCACTTTGACCTGGTCATCGGCAACCCGCCCTTCGGCAAGCAAAAAATTTACGACCCGGCCCGGCCGGACCTTGATTACTCCATACACACAATTACTTTCTGGCCAGGTCCATAGATTCCCTGCGGGATGGGGGCCTGGCTGCTTTCGTGGTTTCGCGTTACTTCCTGGACGCGCAAAATAACCCAGCCAGAGAATATATCGCCTCCAAGGCCAATTTCCTGGGCGCTATCCGGCTGCCCAACACCGCGTTTAAGCAGAACGCCCTCACCGAAGTCACCACCGACATCGTCTTTTTCCAAAAAACCAAAGAGCCGGCGCTTAATCCACGGTGGCTTAATGTTTTCCACCAGGTCGATGATCCATCCATCACCATCAATGAATATTTCTTGACAAAACCCGATCAAATGATCGGCCACATGGCTCTCAGCAGTAATATGCACCGCAATTCGGCCGATCTCATTCAGTCCGATGACTTTAAAGGATTCCTGGAAGAGATCACCACCTGGCGGCTGGCCGTTTTGCCTGAAAATATATACCAACCCCAGGCCGACAGGGAAGTCGGACCCAGCCCCCGGCATCAGGCTGACCTGGAAGCCTATGCCTCCCTGAAGGTGGATTCTTTCTTCCTGACCGAGGACGGCCAGTTGGCCCAACGGCGGGCCGACGTCATGGGCCGGCCGACGTATGAGCTTTATCAGCCCAGAAACCAAAAAGCCGGGGAGCGCATTGCCGGCATGATACCCATCCGCGACTGTCTGGCCGAGCTGATGCGGGAGGAAGTCCGGGCCGAAGCCCCTGAAGCCGCTCTGGAAGAGCGGCGCTCCCGCCTTAATCGCCTGTATGACGCCTTCGTCAAAAAGCACGGCTTCATCAATTCCCCGGCCAACCGTCAGGCCATGCGCGATGACCCGGCCTATCCCCTCCTTTCTTCTTTGGAGCGCAACTATTCCCCCGGCGTTTCCAAAGAGACGGCCAAGAAGACCGGCGCGGAACCCAAACCGCCCTCCGCCTCCAAGGCCGACATCTTCCATCACCGCGTCCTGGGGCCGCGCCCCAAAATCACCAGGGTTGATACGCCCAAAGAGGCCCTGGTCGTCTCCATGAACGAACACGGCCGCCCTGATCTGGAGTTCATGCAATCCCTCTGCGGCCGCACGGGCGATGAGCTGGCGGCCGAGCTGCGCGGCCTCATGTATCTGAATCCGGCCACCGGGGCCTGGGAAGTGGCCGATCATTACCTGACCGGCGAAGTCAAAGAAAAACTCAAGGGGGCCCAGGCGGCGGCCAAAGACGACCACCGTTTTCGAGAGAACGCCGAGGCCCTCCTGGCCGTCCAGCCGCCTGATCTGGACCCGGTGGACATCGCCGTCCAGCTCGGCTCCACCTGGGTGCCGCCGGAGGTGGTGGCCGACTTCGGCCGCCACCTCTTCGGCCCCCACTCGGTCGGCGAGTTGGGCTATCACCCGGCCCTGGGTTCCTGGGTGCTGGATTTCAACAGTTTCCACATTGATTTCACCCTGGCCAGCTCTACCTGGGGCACTGACCGCTATCATGGCCAGGACCTTTTCGCGGCCGTCCTGAACAATACGCCCATCCGGGTCATGGACGAGGTGGGGCGGGACGAAAACAACAAGCCCGTCCTGAAACAGAACGACGCCGAAACCGCCGCCGCCAATCAGAAAGCCGAGGAGATCAAGCAGGCTTTTGTGGATTGGGTCTGGCTGGATCAGAAGCGCCGGGAGAGTCTGGCCCGCCTCTATAACGACCGTTTCAATACGCACGTGCCCCGCAAATATGACGGTTCTCACTTGGATTTGCCCGGCGCTTCCCTCAATATCCAGTTGCGGCCCCATCAAAAAGACGCCATCTGGCGCGGCATTCAGGACGGGACCGCACTTTTCGACCAGGTCGTCGGCAGCGGCAAAACCTGGACTGTGGTCGGTGCCATAATGGAGTCGCGCCGCATGGGTTTGTTGAAAAAGCCCATGGTGGTGGTGCCCAACCATCTGTTGCACCAGTGGCAGGACGCCTTCTATACCCTCTACCCCCAGGCCAACGTCCTGGTGGCTACCAAAGATGATTTCAAGAAGGAGAACCGCGAAAAGCTTTTCGCCAAAGTGGCCACCGGCGATTGGGACGCCGTGGTCGTAGCCCATTCTTCTTTCAAAAAGATCGGCCTGCCCCCGGAGACGCTCCACAAAATCCTGACCGAGCAAAGCGACGACCTGGCCGAAGCCATTGAAGAGGCCAAGCGCGAGAGCGGCCATCGCGTCCTGGTCAAGGAAATGGAAAAAACCCGCGAAAAGCTCCAGGCCATGATGAACCGCCGCGCCGACACCGGGGCCAAGGACAAGGCCGTGACCTTTGCCGACCTGGGCGTCGACGCCCTCTTTGTCGACGAGAGCCAAAACTTCAAAAACCTCTTCATCACCACCAAGATGCGCAATGTGGCCGGGTTGGGCAATCTATCCGGTTCCCAAAAAGCCTTTGACCTCTTCGTCAAGTGCCGTTACCTTCAGGAGCAAAACCGGGGGAGGGGCGTTTTCTTCGCCACCGGCACCCCCATTTCCAACACCATCGCCGAGATGTTCACCGTTCAGCGTTTCCTGCAATACCCCGAGTTGAAGGCCAAGGGTCTGGCCCACTTCGACAGTTGGGCCTCCACCTTCGGGCAAGTAGTGGCCGGCTGGGAACTGGACGCCACCGGCGTCGGCTACAGGCTCAACAACCGCTTCGCCAAGTTCCAGAACGTGCCCGAGCTCCTGCGCATGTATCGCACGGTCGCCGACGTCATCACCAACAGCGACCTGGTGCGCAACAACGGCGGAAAGTCTTTTACTCCAAAGGTGAAGGGCGGCAAACCCCAAAACGTGGTGGTTCCCCGCTCCGAACTCCAGGCCAGGTATATGGGGGTTCAGAGTCAGTCTGTGGACGACCGGGGGCGGCCCATGTTTTTCGACAACGGCGGCCCCGTCATGCAGTGGAACGAGGGCTCCATCATTTACCGTATGGAGCATCTTCCCAAGGACCCCCGCGTGGACAACCCGCTCTGCATCACCAACGACGCCCGCAAGGCCGGCCTGGATTACCGCCTCATCGATCCCAAAGCGCCTGATTTTGAGGGGAGCAAGGTCAATGCCGCCGCCGGCAGGATTTTTGATATCTGGCAAAAGTGGAACAAGGAAAAGGGGACGCAGTTGGTATTCTGCGACCTTTCCACGCCCAAGGCCGGCAAGAACATCCCTCTGGCTGTGGTTCCACCCGAAGGGGCGGAGCCGGACGAGGCCCCGTCCATTTCCATGGACGATATTCTGGCCGAAAGTTCCCAGTTTTCCGTTTACGACGACCTGAAGGCCAAGCTCATGGAGCGCGGCATTCCCGCCGACCAAATCCGTTTCATCCATGAGGCCAACACCGACGCCCAGAAGGCCAGGCTGTTCGATGATGTCAACCAGGGCCGGGTGCGGGTGCTGATCGGCTCCACCGCCAAGATGGGGGCCGGAACCAACGTCCAGCAACGTCTGGTGGCCCTCCACCACCTGGACGCGCCCTGGAAGCCCTCAGATTTGGAGCAGCGCGAAGGCAGGATCATCCGCCAGGGCAACCTCTTCCATGAGCGTGCCCCCGAGGGCTTTGAGGTGGAGATTTTCCGTTACGCCACCGAAAAAACCTATGACGCCCGCATGTGGCAGACGATTCAGGGCAAGGCTGAGGGCATCGAGCAGTTCCGCAAGGGCGATTTGGACGCCAGAATCATAGAGGACGTGGCCGGCGAGGCGGCCAACGCGGCCGAGATGAAGGCGGCCGCCACCGGCAACGAGCTGATCTTCACCCAGGTGCGTCTGGCCGCCGAACTCAAGAAGCTGGAAGGCATTCACGCCAGTTTCCAGCGCGGTCAGTATCAGTTGGAGGCCCGCATTGCCTATCTGGAAAAGGCCCCGGAGCGCACGGCCATTGAAATCTGCGGCTGGAAGCAGGAAATAGACCTGCGGGACGTCAACACCACCAAGGAACCCTGCTTTGCCGCCGCCGGCCGCATTTACGGCCCCAAAGAGCGCGACCGCCTCCTGGAAGTCGTTCGCAAATCCATGGAAATAGCCGTGGAAAGCAAGGCCCCCACCCCGGTGGGCCAGTATCGCGGCTTCAAGGTCTCGGTCGCCCAACTCGCGACCGGCGAATGCCGGTTCACCCTCACCGGCAAAACCAACTCTTACAGCCCGGACAGCCTCAAATACGGCCACGGCAACAATTTCCACATAAACGGCTTCTTCCAGCGCATGGACAACTACCTGGCCCGCTTCGAAGGTTTTATCCAGGATATCGAACAAAGCGCCCAGCGTCGGGCCCGGGAACTGAAAACCGCCCAAAAGAGCCATGGTCAGCCCTTCCCCCACCAGGCCCGGCTGGAATCCCTGCGCCAGGACAACCGCGAGGTCCTCCGCGAACTCCAGATTGCCCAGAAGGACCCCTCATACAAGTCCGCCTGGAAACCGTCCACCCCGGACATGGCCGGCGAACAAACCAACACCGTTGCCAAAGACTCCACGCCACCCCCGCGCAAAGAAGCGCCAGACCACGCCGTCACCTACATCCAAGTCGGCGACAGAGGCAGTTTCCCCGTTTTCAACGACCGGTTCCTGTGACCGGCAACAGAAAGGAAAGTAGTATGGAACAAAAAGGCATCATAAGGAATGGCTTTGATCGCAGTGAAGGATCGCCATTTGCCAAGACCATCGAAGAAGTTTTGGAAAAACTGAGGTTTGGCAAATGGGAGTGGAGTCCATTTACAGAGACAATAAACCGCTCTCTGGACTTCAGCAATCTTGTCGATATATTGAATGAAGAACGATCTTGGATGAAGAGTGTGGCCACGGAACCGGGGGCTGAATACCTAACTCAACCGTTCGCTTCTGTGCTCGCGACATATGAGACGCTTCCCATTGTACGCGATGGTTTTGAGATAGATAATGATCTCAAGCGAGTAATAGAAGCAGAATCACCATACGCCAAAGCCATCGAAGAAACCTTGGCAGAAGTGAGGTTTGGTAAATATACACCTCTTAGGCGCCTTACCGAACTGCTTAATGAAGAGCGACTGTGGGTGGAAGAGCAAGTCGCAGCACTCCGACAGGATGAATACGATCTGGCAGCCATGACCACATCAATCCAGCCCCGAAAGGCCCCCATGCTTTCAGACCAAGCCAATGTTCCGACTCCAATGAAAATCCGGGAAGCGCCCATGCTCGCCCAGGCCGATGCGGCCCTAAGACCGACCGACAACCTCGGCCGCGGCGGAGCGCTGCTGGCCAGGTAATGAGACAATATGCGCCGATTGTTATGAGCAGTCGGCGCGGAATTATCAAAATTCATGCCAAGGAGAAGTATATGAGCAATATAAACCACAAGGATTTTTTAAAGAATCGTGCTGATCTGTTAGTCAATGATAATGCTGTGCGCGAAAACCAGTGTGACTCTTGCGATGACCCGCTGCTTTTTGCCATGCAAGACAAACACCACCAGTTTTCCATAGGCTTGTTTACAGTTTTAAATTGTCTTAAACTGGCCGAGGACGAAGGTGCGGTGCCCAAGTTGCCGGATGAGTGGTGGGTTGATCTGCACAATCAATATCGGCTGAAATTTCACAAATTGGAGTGAGAGTCTATGGATGTTTACAAGCTTTCACCGGGGTTTAGCCCCATATTTTCAATTTCAACCATTAATGATTTTGAAAGACTCACCATGAAAGATAAACCCCACTGGGATTTCAGTGACGGCGAAGAACCGGCTTTGTACGCGATTTGCCCGATTTGCGGCAACCCGATTCAAATGATTGCCTTGTTCAGGAGGACAATCAACTCTCCCAGGGCACATGGCCGTCATATAGCCCATGACGTTCCAAACCTGGCTGACTATAATCATGAAGCCTACGACTCTTGCCCATACGCCAATCCAAACGCACATCGACCCGACAGAGATGCGCGTAAAAGGAGCATTGAGGGTCTGCCTCACGACATCTACAATTTATTGCGAGAACAGTTTGATAGGGCCATCTACCTGCTGAAAAAAAAGTTGCCGATTTTTATTTCCAAGGCCCTTGCCGCAAGTATGTTAGATGATTATCTGGCGACAAGAGGCTACCTCTATGTTGGAGCATCTCTGCAAAATTTGCCGTGGATGCTTGCCTATATGGGGCCTTCGCGCGGCTTGACCGGGCGTTTTGTAAAGAGGGAAACTCCTTTGGCACAAGCCATTGCGGACGCAAAAATCCCAGGCTGCCTTTTAATCGGAGGAGAAAAAGAAGGTTATTTAAAAGTTGCGAGAGCCAAAGGAACCTTTTTGGAACTCAAATTTTGCTTTATTGCTCATAGCCGTAAAGTGCAAGATCATCAACTTTCAGAAACCCTTGATTTTGTGGTCAATTACGGCAAAGGCACCCCGCCGCGGCGCATTTACCGCGAAACCTTACAAATCGATCCCACTTATTTTTTCAACTTGGTAAATCTCCCGCCAGAGCGCGGTCAGCGCACGCACGAATTGCTTGCATTGGCCGCTGAAAAAATGTTGGATATATGAGGAAGATACATGAAAAGAATTTTTATCTGCTCTCCTTATGCCGGCGATGTGGAAAGCAATGTTGAGGCGGCCCGGCTGCTGTGCCGCAAAGCCATCGAAGCCGGACACGCGCCTTTTGCGCCGCACCTCCACTATCCGGGCATTGTGGATGATTCCGATGAGGAAGAGCGGGCCGCCGGCATATCCTGCGGCCTCCGCTTCATGGATATCTGCGATGAGGTCTGGGCCTATATCGGTAAGGGGCGCTCGCCCGGTATGGTACAGGAGTTGACTTACGCCGCAAGTACAGGAAAACGCATCAGGTACTTCAACAGCCTGTGACAGCGCAAATCGCAATGGGCAAATTCATCGTCTGAGCTGAGCCAAAAAAATGACCCGGGTGGGTCATTTTTACTTGCCGATTGGGGGAATTGCTTCAACGGCCGATCCCTCGTTTCTTCTGGGGTGATTCCAACCCCAGGGCTTTCCGTTGAAGTTCCACATACGCCTCTTTGATGACACGCAGATTATCCTTGCGCTGGGTAACCAGAAGTTTTTCAAAGTGCGCGGCCTTGCTCGACAGGAGGTTGTCAAGGCGCGTATTATGGCTTTGAAAGAATTCCCTGGCAGCATCCAGCGGCAACCCCCGCTGATTTTTTCTTTGTTGAAAAAGACGGTTCGTTTTTTTTGTACCCTTCAGGGTCCGCAAGCAGGTTTTCAAAGCATTTGCGGGCCTCATCCAATTGGGCGATAGCCGACTTCAAGCTGTTTTTTTCCTGCGGAGAATTGGCGGAAAACTCCAAAGTATGGCTCAATATGACACGTTCATCTTCCAGCATGGTGCCAATGTCTCCAGTTTTGGCCTGTCCACGCAGATGGAGCACTGTTTCCATGAGGCCTTCGTTATATTTTTTTTGCTCAGGGGTTTCCATTACCTGCTCATTATTAATTACATTGCGGTTCATGTGGATAAGCGTTTTATTTATCAAGCCAGTCATCACCGAACTCCGCATATGCTTCTGACAAATTATAACCGCCATTAAGGAGATGCTCCTTGCCAAACATTTCCTTTCCAATTTTGGCCATGCCAGGATGTAGCGGCAATGTTACCATTAAACGGAACGCTTCATCGCGGTCACCGGCATGTTCAGCAGCCTGTATAGCGTCAAGAAGGGCAGCTTTTTCAGCTAACGTCATAAGTCCAGTTCCCATCACTTCACCTCACCTTGGGGATAATATGTCTTCATTATAACTCAAAATCGGCACACGGTCTACTTAATCAGGCATTTATCAGGCAGACTGGAGAGTTTTAAATTTCTTGAGAGATTTACCCACTTCGGCCTTAAACTTATTGACAGCGTCATCAATACTGTCGGCGTCAAACCAGCCAAAATTGGGCGCGTCCTTGTGTTCACATAAAATCGTCCCTCGCTTTACGCTTGGAATATAAAGCACTTGGCCGGGAGAAATCAAAAGGATGTCCTGGACATTCCGAAATTCGCCCTCGACCAAAAGTTGCAACATAAGATCGGGGTAGTAGCTAAAACCTTGTGTATACATGAGGGTGGAGAAAAAGTTATTCTTTCCTGCTTCTTGGTCAATAACTTTAAGGCGCTCTTCGATATCTTTATCCCGCTTGTCAGCCAACTCGTAATAAGCCATATTCAGCAGAAATTCGGCTTCATCTCTCGTCATAGATTTCAGTTCCCGATGGTAGATTTTTTCCACGTCGGAATACGTGCGAACCACCCTGAGCCATTGCGTAATTCGCTGTAACTCATCGTTATCAAACGGACAGGTCCCGCCCCATGTATCAAAACTGTCAAAACTGCGCCTGACTTTACATAAAGTTCTGGCAAATTTCAGCCTGGCCACATCCGCCATAAAAGGTGAGAACTGATTCTCACCGTCATCTTCATAATCCCAATCCACCACAGCCATAGAACAAAATAATCGTTGGGCTAACGCCTTCGCCGCCGCACAATAATTCTCAACACGCTCATAAGCTTGCCTGGAAACTTCCTCATACTCTTCTTGACTCAGCCCTGTTAGATCAAACTCTTGCTCCCGACTGATGGAGTTCGCGCTGATTTTAGATATCTGTTCGCTGACCTGCCTCAAAAAGTCAGTGGCGGTATCAGCTTCTATGTGGAACGGGCTACTGCCGAAAGTTATTTTCGGCAACTGTTCGCTGATTTGCTTTAAAAAATCGGCAGGGTTGTCAGTATCTATGTGAAACCTGCGCGAACTGGTGATTTGTGGGGACATTTGCTAATCCTCCGTATCAGACGGGCAGGAAATTTCAAGCCTGCTGTGAAAATTTTCATGGCATTTCGATTGAGGCATGTGCAAAAGTAAATAAGACATCGCCTCATGAACTGAGAAAAAGGTCTTGGGTTCAAAGACAATTTCGTTCACATCATCATCCCATTGTGTGTTGCAAACGTAACACACAAGTTTGTCGAGGATTTCAGCTAGACAATACAGATGAAGCCCCATGATTTTGTGAGATTTCCCTATTTCCTGAATAAACTGCTTTATAGTCTTGCAGTGCCTTTTTTTCTCATTATTTGTATTTGGAATGTCTTCCTGTATTTCTTGGCCCCCCTGGGCATTGGAGGTATCATGTGTCTGTAATAACTTTTCTTCCTTTAATGCCTGTTCAGCCGCTTTGCGCACATTTGGCTTCTTGCCTTCTTTTTGATCAGCCTTTAACTGTTCGATCACATCAATCGCTTTTTCAAAGTTTACATCCTGGAGTTTTCCCAAGGTGGTTATGGCCGTGCGGTCTGATGTCAGATTTTCTTTTATAGCGTCTGCGGCCGGACCACTGCTTTGTGCTATTTCCAAAAACTTGAGCTGCTGGGAAACCCACTGCTGGCTTTTGTTCCAGGCCTTGGCAACATTCGCATGGTTGCCCAGGCGTTCCAGATCGTCCTTGACGGCCTGGGCGACTTCGAGTTGGGACAGGTTTTCTCGGTGAATGTTTTCCGACAACTGAATACGCCTGGCCTCATCTTCCGAGACCTCACGCACAATGGCCTTGATTTTTATCCGGGCCATTTCCGCCGCCCGCAATCTGCGCTCACCCGCCACCATGATGTATTTTGGCCCTGCCTTGTCAGGATTGTTGCGCACTATTACCGGCTCATGCTGGCCTTCGGCCTTCATGCTGTTTGACAGTTCCTGCAAAGATTCATCACTGAAGCCGATGTTTTTTTCGCCGCGTACCTGATCGAGGCATACAATTTCATTTGGCGTAAGTTCAACAATCGTGAACTCCGGCATGGGCTCTGTTCTTTTTAGGCTTTTTAGATCCGACAGTTTCTTTATACCGAATGTTGACGACATGCTTCTCTCCTAACACGCAAAGCCCATTTGGGATAAAATTTCTTTACAGGCGATCTTATACTCTTTGCCGGCCACCCGCTGGCCGCCGGATTTGGCATTTCTCCAAACAGGCTGCCTCTTGGAAAGAGACACGGGAACACAAGCTCTGACGAATAGGGGCGCGTCAATGAATTTATCAGCCAATGCCTCTCGCAAATCGTCAATAGCTGCCACTTCGGTTTTTGATTTACCGTAGACCTTGGCGGGGATGTAGCCAAGGTGGTTCAGGTCTGGGTTTGCTTCGCTCCTGATGCCCTCAATGGCTTCTTCCATCTTGGGGATTCTTTCGATGGTGAAGGGGCCGATGTCTATCGGTGACACAGCGTAATCAGCGGCGATCAGGGATGCGATCAGGCGGCGCTGAAGGTTGGGCGGCGTATCCAGCAGACATAAATCATACTCGCCCGCTAGGGAACGCAGATTCTCTCTGGGGTTGATGATGGTCTTCAAGGGGAGGTCGTCAACATCAACCAGCAAAGAATCGGAAGGAATGATGCTGATATTTCCGCCCACATCCACGGGGGATTTCTTTTTTCCCTTGCCGGTGAAAAGCTCCCTAGCCATCAAAGCTTTCTTCACATCCTGTTCTTCCGGCAAAAAGACGCTGGAAAGGTCGCCTTCATCAAAGTCAACCAGCAATGTCCTAAGCCCCTTTTCAGCCGCATAGAAGCCAAGGTGGCAAGCCATACTGGTCTTGCCAACGCCGCCTTTTTGGTTAGCCATTGTTAAAATTTTCATCACTCTGCTTCTCCTGTCTTTTGGTAAAAACAGAATAACAGCTTATCCCCAAAATATCAATATTATTTTTCACGCATGCGTGAAAAAATCGGTAGGTTGAGGTTGAGGATGGAAAATTCACGCATGCGTGAATTTTGGCAGGAACAGAAAAGATGACTTTCACGCACGCGTGAATTTTAAAACTCGTCGCTACTATTTGAAGGTTCGTCCAACATGGCCTCCCGAGTAAGCCGGGCTACAGTATTTAAGAAGGTATTTTTGTTCATTTTTAGGCCAATACCAGCCAAGACAGACCAAATTTCCACCAAAGTGACCCCTTCTTCCCGTTTTTTCTTTATCGTGGGCAACAGGTGTTTTATTACAGCTGTGGCTGTTTGAGGTTTTATATCCTCAACTGCTTTTTGCATTTCTTGAATATTGTATAGTTGTTTTGTCATGGGACGCATCTCACGGCTTGTTGCCTATATTCAAGTGGCAAAAAGGGGCTTGTTGATAGTTATTTTTATCGATTTTGAAGCGATAATTAAAATTGGATTCATTACCACAAATCACTTCATTAACTTTATTAATATCCAGAGGTTGGGGCCTGATTTTTAAAAAGAAACGCTTAATATTGTCGTTTTTGTCGGTAATAATTGTTGTATACTTACCGATCGGTTCGCCCTCATCCGAGACAGGACTATTGTTGTATTGAAGCTCATACCCAGAAGCGGCTCGAAATACAATAAGATTGTAAACAGCAGGTACTTCAAGTTTTCTCCACAAATAGTGGCTGTATTGACGCGCCTGTGCTATTGGATTCTCATAGCTGTTTAAAATTATCTGGCCACGAACATCACCGCTGGTTTTGGCATTGAACACCCTTATTTTATCACTCCCCCTTACTCCGAAACTGGCATATATGGGATCGGTTACAGTTGAAAAAATGTTCGGAGTTGAGCTGTTGAAAATATAGGTGATGCCTTTCCACATTTTGGATTCAATGACAAATAGGCCTTTTGGGGAGACAATCAAAAAATCCACCTGTTTGGTTTGTTGTTCTTCCGCATACTCCAGGTGGTGATAAATTGTAAAATTATCAAATCCAGGTTCCTCAAAAAACTGTAAGAATTGCTCAATAAGTAACCGTTCCCCCAATGCTGGAGTTTGCTGTTGCAAGTTATCTGATACTTCTTTGCGGTACTGTTCGGCATTGGTTTTTTCCTGATCCAGCAACAGTTGCATTTCTTGTCGCGTTGCCGATAGATTTCGCTCATTTTCTGCCTTTAGTTTGGCCAACTCCTGCTCATGCTCGGTTTGCTTTTCAAGCAACTCGTTGCCAAACTGTTTTTTCTTTACTCGTCCGACAAACCAAAGAAGCAGAACGGCAAACGACATGGCAATCAAAGCATAATGCGCCGCCCCCAAACTATCAAGCATGTGAACTCCTCCGGCTTATTTGGTAACTGGTTTGAT
>QMCD01002130.1_pt1 | contig 15865 bp, 7 predicted proteins | sample 1821841 | NCBI WGS metagenome assembly QMCD01 (sample SAMN01991225, study PRJNA193472) | Termite gut metagenome, whole genome shotgun sequencing project. | isolation source: worker | host: Macrotermes natalensis | reverse complement strand
GTTTCCGGTAGTGCGAAACAAGAACGTTCGGATGCTTTCGGGGCCATTAAGAATGATTTTAAAACACAATATACGGAAGAGGAACTGGAAAAGAAAGGAGCGCTCATTGACCGTTACTACCATGATGTGGAGAAAGAAGCGATGCGTCGCGCCATATTGGATGAGGGTAAGCGACTCGATGGCCGTAAGACAACGGAGATCCGTCCGATATGGGTTGAAACCGATTGTTTGCCCGGGCCTCACGGGGCCGCTATTTTTACACGCGGGGAGACACAATCGTTGTCAACTGTTACACTTGGAACGAAAAACGATGAAAAAATTGTGGATGACGCATTGGTACACGGTAAAGAACGTTTCCTGCTGCATTATAATTTTCCTCCGTTTTCAACCGGTGAAGCAAGACCTCAGCGTGGGGTCGGACGTCGTGAGATCGGTCATGGCAATCTGGCGCATCGTGCGTTGAAGCGTATGATCCCTGATCATTATCCGTATGTAGTACGTATTATATCCGATATATTGGAGTCTAACGGTTCGTCTTCGATGGCAACCGTTTGCGCCGGAACATTGGCTTTGATGGATGCGGGCGTACCGATGCGGAAACCTGTTTCCGGAATTGCTATGGGGCTTATTTCCGAAAATAAGGGAACTAATTTCGCTGTTCTTTCGGATATCCTTGGCGATGAAGATCATCTCGGCGATATGGATTTCAAAGTGACGGGTACAAAAGACGGAATAACGGCTACCCAGATGGATATCAAAGTAGACGGATTGTCGTATGAGATTCTTGAAAGAGCATTGGCACAGGCGAAAGAAGGACGTTTGCATATCCTCGGAAAGATTACGGATGCTATGCCCGAGCCGCGTGCCGAACTGAAACCGCATGCGCCGCGTATCGAAACGTTTACGGTGGGTAAGGAATTTATCGGAGCGATCATCGGCCCCGGTGGAAAAATTATTCAGGGTATACAGGAAAAGACCGGAGCTACGATCTCCATAGAAGAAGTGGATAATAAAGGGGTGATTGAAATTTCCGGAACGAATAAGGAAAGTATTGATGCGGCCATGAAAGCGATCAAAGCCATTGTAGCCATACCTGAAGTAGGCGAAGTGTACGAAGGAAAGATCTCTTCTATTATGCCGTATGGCGCATTTGTGGAATTTATGCCGGGCAAAGACGGATTGCTTCATATTTCCGAAATAGACTGGAAGCGTCTTGATACGGTTGAAGAATCCGGCCTTCAGGAAGGTGATCCGGTGACGGTAAAGCTGGTGGATATTGATCCGAAGACCGGAAAGTTTAAGTTATCACGTAAAGTTTTAATGCCGAAGCCCGAAGGATATGTGGAACCTGAACGTCCGCAACGTCCGCCCCGCCAGAATGGTGGCGGAGGTAATCGCCCGTCGTATAATCGTGATGGCGGAGGTCGTCGCGGAGGCAACAATAGTTGATGCAAATATGGGAAGTTTGAATTGTCAAAAAAAACAAGACGTACAAACGTTGTAATTCCTATAAAGGATATTGTAGAAATCCCGAAATGTTAAATGTTTCGGGATTTTTTTCGTAAAAAACAGCCTGTTTTTATGGTTGTTGGTACTTATTTTACAGGAACAGGATGGACTCCGGCCCCATGTTGAATAACAGATCTACAATACTCAGGTTGGAGATGAATCCGTGTTTGTTGCCGAATACCTGGTAATAGGGGAGGGGTATGAATGTAGTATCCGGTTTCGGATGGCGGGGATCAATCACTGTACGGAAATCGTTTTTGACTTCGGGTTCATATTTTTCCGTATGTATGATAGCGGGACGGATGTCTAACAAGTTGCATATCATTGTCTGAAAGGCTTCGTTGTATTCAATGAGGTAATGATATGGTTTTTCGTAGAAGGGATGAAAATCATCTGCATAATATTCGAAAAACGGACTCATATTGTAGGCTGATATGAGGGCGTTCCAGTGTAAATGCCGCCAGTTGCCGTGGTTGGAAATGCGTATGTCCTGCGTTAAACATTTCAACGTTTCCGGTTTTTCTATGGGGACAGTCAGCGCTTGTATGCCGTTGGTGGTAGCAATAAGGCATCTGTTCCGGAAAGTTTGTTTGGGATAATTTTCTTTTGCTTCCAGATAGATTTTGTCGAAGTGGGCCAATTTCGAATAGTACTGTATGGGAGCGAGGTAGGCGGTGGATAAATAGGCGGCAGACATATTATCTGATCTTTTTAAAACGGCGCGAAGCGTCTTTACTGTACCAGCAATACCAGATATTTCCGATAACACGGTCTTCCGGTATGAGGCCCAGATGGCGTGAATCAATCCCCTCCGTTTCGTTTTCCGACAGGATCCAATAATAATCTTTCCGGAAAAAATAGTATGTTTTTTCTTCTCCGTTGATATACAGTTTCCCGTCGCGTATGACGGCGGCGTCACCCGCTTCGGTCAGGATCGCTTCCTTACATACCATAAGAGATGTTTCATTGATGTCGAGGGCTTTTCCCTTACGGGGGATGACAAACTCATAACTCATACGGTGTTCGTCGATCATCTCAATTTGTACAACCTGTGAAAGATTGCGGGTAAGTAGTTCTTTTTCACGCAGGCTCATCCGGAAAATCAGGCTGACGGAGTCTTCTTTCGCATCCCGTAATGGTATACGCAGTGATTCCATGGTCGTTAGTAGTTGTTCCTTGATATCTCTCCGTATGCGGAATGTCGGTTGCATCATCGGCGCATTGGGTAAGAGGCGTCCGTTGACACGAAATCCGTCCGGGCCCATCCGGATTACGTCGCCCGGCGTTCCGATACATCTTCCGATAAAAAGCGGAGGTTTCGCTATATCACGACGTAGCGGGCTGCTGTACAATACGATACGGTTTTGGCCGGGATTGCTTTTCCCTTTCAGTTTATTGACCCACACGCAGTCTCCCGCTTTCAACGTCTCCGCCATTTTATCACTTGTGATGCGGTATGATCCGATAAAGAACCATCGTACGATAACAACCGTAATAATAACAATTGCAGATATGATTATATATCGGATAGCCGGTTTCATAATTAAAAAATACGATGTGTGTATCGCAGGTTTTAATTAAACGTTTCTACCCGGCGGAACATGCGGTTCCAACGGATACCACCGTCGAATAAAGGGCGGTCTTTATCTAAGGATAACCATACCAGGATCGGTTTTCCTACGACATGGTCTTCGGGAACAAATCCCCATGAGCGGCTGTCGGCGCTGTAATGACGGTTGTCCCCCATCATCCAGTAATAGTCATATCGGAAAGTGTAAGTAGTAGCCGGCTGTCCGTTTATCAATACCGAACCGTCTGCGTTGATTTCGAGCTTATTATTTTCATAATTCCGTATACAGCGGTGATATAGCGCAAGATTCTTTTTGTTCAGCTCGATCGTTCCTCCTTTTTCGGGAATCCATATCGGCCCGTAGTTATCGCGTGTCCATCCTGTCTCATAATCCAACGGATAGACGTCTCCGCCAATTAAGTCCGGTTCAATGACGATTTTTTGTACGGAAGACATTTTAGTGACCATTTCGTACGCTTCGGTTGTTAACGGAACCCGGTAGATCGGATTATACCGGCCATCGGCGTTTTTAGTAAAGCCGATATAAGGCAATGCCAGGTAAAACGCATGATCCCTGTCTGTTTCTCGTGTCTGTTCGGAAACAAGTGACCGGTCATCTTTACTGACTCTCAGGCGACGGAACATGTCGTCTTTGATCAATGTTCCGTCTGTTTCAATATAGTAAGCATACTGTACATTTTTTGTGTCTTTCAAAATCTCTCCGTCTATATAGATTTGGTTATTAATGATCTGAAGGGAATCTCCGGGTATTCCCACACAGCGTTTTACATAATTTTCCCGTTTGTCTACCGGACGATACACGATCTCTCCAAATTTTTCTTTTCTCAAGCGTATAGCTTCACGGCTGGATAAATGAACAAGCGAATAATAATCCGGGTTCTGTATTTTCAATGCGACCGTATCTCCGGCCGGAAAATTAAACACGACGATATCATTCCGTTTAACGCGGCCTAATCCTTTCACACGTTTATACCCCCAGTTCGGCCATTCAATGTAGGATTTGCAGTTGAATAGCGGTAATGTATTCTGTACGAGAGGGAATGAAATGGGGGTGTTGGGTACCCGCGGTCCGTAGCTCAGTTTGCTTACAAAGAGATAATCGCCGACTAAGAGCGTCTTTTCTAACGATGAAGAAGGAATCTGGTAGTTTTGGAATATAAAGATATTGATCAGGTATACGGCGATCAATGCAAATAAGATATCGTCGACCCAGTTGAGTATGTTTTGTACTTTCGGATTCCGGGATTTTTTCCAGGCGCCCCATGGTATAAATTTTGTGAGGTAGATATCTACAAGAACAAGAAGTCCCAACAGTAGCCACCAGTTACCCATCCAGGCTGTAAAAAGAATGTACAGCACCGCCCAGATGCTGAAATTTATCCATTGACGTTTATTTATCTCTCGACGTTTATTTATCTTTTTCATGTGTGTCTCTTTCATGTGTGCAAAATTTATTTTTTTACATTTATGACTGCATGGAATTCACAAATTGTTTATAACCTATTGACATAAGGTGAATTACATGTTCGTTTCATTTTTTATTGGTGTTATGTAGATAGTTGAAGCAGGTTTTCCATTCCGAGAAATCCTTTTTTACCGGCGGTGAATTCGGCGGCAAGGACAGCGCCGAGTGCAAATCCGGCGCGACTTTTCGCATCGTGCTTGATGGTGATACTGTCGATATCCGATTCGTATCGAACTTCGTGGATGCCCGGAACTTCTCCTTCGCGAATTGCGTGTATCAACAGATCTTCCTGATTTTTAGTGTCATATGGTTGGGCTCCTTCTGCAGCAAGGCGCCATTGTTTTTTACGGTTTATTGTTTCCAGTATATCATCTGCCAGTGTGATGCCTGTTCCGCTTGGCGCATCCAATTTGTGGATATGGTGTATTTCGGTCATGTTGACATCGTATGCCGGAAAGTTATTCATCAATCCGGCGAGGTACCGGTTTACGGCAAAGAAGATGTTCACGCCGATACTGAAATTCGAAGCATAAAAAAATGTTTGTCCTTCTTCCTCGCACTGTTTTTTTATTTCCCCGAGGCGTTTGGTCCACCCGGTAGTACCTGATACGACCGGTATTCCCGCAGCGAAGCATTTCTGATAATTGCCGAAAGCCGTTGCAGGCGTTGTAAATTCTATCGCTACATCCGCAGACCGGAATTCTTCCGAATCAAAGCCTCCCGGATTGTTTATATCAATTTTCGACACGACGGAATGTCCTCTCTCCAACGCAATTTGTTCGATGATGTGTCCCATTCTCCCGTAACCAATTAAAGCTATTTTCATACTGTATATAATTGTTCCAACCTTGCAAAAGTACAAAATTTATTTTGTATTAGGCGTAACTTGTATTACATTTGTATTTTAACATTTAATAATGATTTCCGATGGAAAATATGCTTCAATATGTATGGAAACACAAGTTGTATGCTGAGTCTGATTTTTCAACTACAGAGGGGGTGCCTGTTTCGGTAATTGATACCGGGATACAAAATGCTGATGCGGGACCGGATTTTTTTAATGCAAAAATACGTATCGGTGATGTGGTATGGGTCGGTAATGTTGAAATTCATCGGCGCGCTTCAGACTGGTATGCACATGGGCATCACAGGGATAAAGCATATAATTCGGTGATACTGCATGTGGTTGGCGACGATGATACATCCGTTTGCCGTGCGAATCAGGAGGCTGTTCCACAGGTTGTTATGCGGGTTCCGGAAAAGGTCAGGGATAATATTGAATGGTTGATGTCGCGAGATACCTCTGTGCCGTGTGCCGGACATCTCTGGCGGCTATCGCCTGTCTGTCTGTCGGGTTGGATGGCGGCGCTCGTATCGGAACGTTTGGAGCGGAAAACGTCCGATATTTTGATCCGTCTGAAGCAGTATACGAAAGACTGGAATGAGATCTTTTACATTACATTGATGCGTAATCTGGGATTCGGCACAAATAGTGACGCTTTTGAGTGGCTTGCCAGAAGTTTGCCTTATAAATATATTCTGAAACACCGCCACAATCCGTTGCAGGTAGAGGCTTTACTGTTCGGACAGGCGGGATTGTTAAGCGCGGATAAAGGTACGGAGCGGATTGTGCATGAAAATGAGACATCTGTTTCGGACGCGAACGATTCGTATTATCATTTGCTTTGCAGCGAATATGAGTTTTTAAAAAAGAAATATAGTCTGAAACCGATTGAAGGATTTTTATTTAAAAAGCTGCGGACGCGTCCGGTTAATTTTCCACATGTACGGATTGCTCAGGCTGCGGCGATATGGCTTCAACGGGATGTGTTGTTTTCTGAAATACTGGAGACAGAAGAGACGGATCGTATCCGGTCGTATTTCGATGTGTTGCCGTCCGAATACTGGAATACACATTATCATTTTGGGTTTTCTTCTGCTTTTCAAAAGAAGCGAATCGGAAAAAGTGCGGTAAATTCCCTGTTTATCAATACAATTATTCCGGTTCTTTTTGCGTATGGAAAGCAAAAAAATCAAACTGTTTATTGCGACAGGGCATTAAGTTTTTTGGAAACATTGCCACCGGAGCGGAATCATATCGTGACGTTTTTTGAAAAGGCCGGCGTTTCTGTTAGAAATGCAGGAGATACGCAGGCGCTGATACAACTACAACGTGAATATTGTGACAGTAAAAAATGTTTGTATTGCAGAATCGGCTTTCAGATCATTGACAATTAACAATTAATTCCTACTTTTGTCTTGTATTTGTTTATATGTGAGGGATGAAGCAAAAAGTTCGATATTTCATTTTACGTTTGCCGGCAGTATTTCTGCTGTCGTGTATATTGTTTGCATGTGCTAATATAGGTAATCCGAACGGAGGCCCTTATGACGAAGATCCGCCGAAGTTTGTGGGCAGCAAACCCGTCATGAATCAGTTAAATTTCGAGGGGAAAAAAATTGAAGTTATCTTTGATGAATATATTTCGATTGAAAACCCGAGTGAAAATGTAATTATTACGCCTCCCCAGAAGCAAAGTCCGTTTATTCAGGCTGTGGGGAAGAAGGCGACGGTCGAGTTGAGAGATTCAATGATAAAAAATACGACATACACGATTGATTTTACCAGTTCAATTACCGATAATAATGAGAAGAACGCGCTTGATAATTTCAGTTTTGCTTTTTCAACAGGCGATGTGCTGGATACCTTACAGATAAGCGGAGTCCTGATTAACGCGGAAGATCTTGAGCCGGTTCAGAAAATGATTGTCGGTATCCATAACAATTTGTCGGACACGGCATTTACCGGAAGTTCGTTTCTGCGTACCTCCAAAACGGATGAACGGGGACGGTTTGTCATCCGTAACATCACTCCGGGCGATTACCGTCTTTTCGCTTTGGAAGATAAGAACCGTAATTATGCGTATGATAAGAATAATGATGAGGCGCTGGCATTTTATGATTCCATTATTGTCCCGGTATGTGAGCGCGCCATGGTTCCCGATACGGTTTGGAGAGACAGTGTTACCGTTGATACGGTGTTGATGGTAGAGAAAACCTTGTTTTATCCCAATGACCTTATGTTGTGGTTTTTCAAAGATTCGGTCGCACCTCGCCAGCGTATGTTAAGGCCGGAACGACCGCAGGATTATATTTTTACGTTGAAGTTCAATGCTCCCATGGATACGTTTCCGGTTCCTGTACCGTTGAATTTCGAACCCTATGATTCGCTATGGTATATAACGCAGCGCGGAGAAGATCCGGAAAGTTTTTCCATCAATTACTGGATTTTGGATTCAATGATTTATAAGATAGATACCTTGTCGGTCGAGCTTACTTACTGGAAAAACAACGATTCGATTCCCGAATTGATGGAGTTACAGACGGACACGCTTTCCCTGGTTAACCGGGATGCCGCGCAGAAAAAGAAAAAGGCATCCGCAAAGAAGCCGGTTAAAGTGCGCCCTTCCAAGGATTCGGCTGCCGATTCATTGTCCGGAGAAGAAAAGGCGCCTGTTATCCCGCTTCAGGTGAACGTTACTCCATCCGGCACGCTGAATCCGTATGATATCATCTCCGTACGATTTAATGAACCGGTAACGAATGTCTATAAGGAATGCTTTGTACTGGAAATGGGAGTCGATACATTATGGGAGCCGGTGGATTTTGAGTTGAGTGAGGATCCGCTTCTTGCCATGACTTATAATATCATACGTCCTTTCAAATACGAAGAACGATATCGTCTGACCATTGATTCCGCGATGCTTTGTGGGGTATATGGACATTGTAACAATTCGATGACGGTCGGGATGACGGTAAAAGGAGAGAAGGATTACGGACATTTGATCGTAGCTGTCCAAGGGCTTCCTGTCTACGGCGACAGTGGTCGGGTGATTCCGGCTTTTATGGAATTGTTGAACAGTAGTGGGGCGCCTGTTGCCAAAACGGTAGTGGAAAATGGGGTTGCAACCTTTAGAGATATGAATCCGGAAAAATATTACGCCCGGATTATATTAGACCGGAATGGGAATGGAATGTGGGATGCCGGTAGTTATGAAAAAAAGTTGCAGCCGGAACAGGTATTTTATTTTATGTTGCAATTTGAAATACGGCAGAATTGGAAAATCGAGGAAATGTGGGATATAAGCAAATCAAAACCCGGAGAAAAACCGTATGAATTGATCAAAAATAAACCGAAGGAGGATATAAAGAAAAAACGTGATTACAGGGAGGAAAGCAAGCCGAGAAGAAGCAATAGTTCGACTCCCGGTATCAGGGGATTGGGTATATAACAACCGGCATATTTTTGTTTGCCTTATGCAACTTCTGCAATTGTTTATTGTCTAAAACAAAAACATTTGAATTGAATGAAAACGAAAGCAATTTTTTATGGTCTGTTTATTTTTGTATGCTGCTGTGTTTTACAAACGGCCGCTCAGGGTAAAAGGTTTTCTTCTTCATCGATGAAGCACGGGGAGGAAGTGACGTATGATATCTATTTTAAATGGGGCCTGATCATGCCGCGTGCCGGCGATGCAACGTTTTCCTATGATAGGGATAAATCCGTACATAACGCTTCCTCGCGTTACAGTATGCAATTCAAAACGGCTAAATTTTTTGATAACTTCTTTAAAATGCGCGATACGCTGAGTACGTACTATAATGATCATAATGAGCTTATATACAGTACTAAGTGTACGGATGAAGGTGGGTATTATTCGGTTGATAAACTGACATTCACACATGGCGAGGAAAATACGAAGATTCATTCCTTACGGTATACGCCGTCAAGGGTTAAGATTGATACGATGCTGACGGCAGTCGGCAACGTGACGGATTTGCTTGGTGCGATCTATTATTTACGCGGATTAGATCGCACCAAGTTGCAAAGCGGAAACGTATATCCGTTGACGGTAGCCATAGGGCGTGACCTGGTGAAGATACAGTTTACGTATCGGAGTCAGTCGATTGTGGAACGTGGGAATGCGAGATACAATACGCGTTATTTTGAGATTGATATTTATGACGAAGCATTTGAAAATACGAAGGCATCCGCCGAGGTGTGGATGGGCGATGATGATAATTTTCTTCCGATCAAAGTACGCAGTAAATTGAAGATAGGATATGCGGAAATTTATTACAGCGAATCTTCCGATCTGGCATACGCGCTTACATGCCGGATTGAAACAAAACGTTGATCGGAAAATTGCAACTGATTTTATTCTATCTTTACTTTCCGTCCTATACTACTATTTAATGTTACAATGTAGATTCCGCCCGGCAACTGTATTTTTGTTGTTCCCGAAAGGAGGGTCTGTTGTTTCTGAAGAATACCGTCCGCTGAATAAATGTAGATTGTCTTTCCGGATTGTAACGTTTTGACATAAAGCGTATTTCCGGACGACCAGACATTTTCCTCCGTTTTCCTGTTTTCTCTCGTTTCTTCCCGTCCGCTGTTCCGGAAATTAGCATAATAGGTCCGTTCTCCTTTCGATCCGGCAGGAATACTTACCTGCATCTGAGGAATTATACCGTTTGAACCGGTCCAACCTATGAATATGTCTCCTTGTTTTTCCGGAGCTTCAAGCAGGATTGTTCCTGTTTTAATTGTATATGTCAACGGATTATTTGCCGTGTTCTCTCCATTATTAAGAATATATTCTATGGGATATGTTTCCGGCTCAAAATTGGCTTTTAGTTCGACGTTGCCATAGACCGTCAGTGTATCGTAGCGTGTGATATTTTTTTCCGCCTTAATCATTTTTCCGCGAAGCGACATGTAATTATCATGGCTCCAACCTGTAAATTCATAACCTTCTTCGGGCACGATAATGATTCCTTCGGATGCGGATGTTCTGTAATCTACAGCCTGAGGCTCGGCATTGTATAGTTGCCCTCCGAATCCGGCGGAGAAAGTTACGACACCGACTCCCGCTCCCTGATGATAGGTACGGTTGCCGGTCATTACGCGAATAGTATCACTTATAATGATCCATGCTTTGTTTATAAACAGCGGCTGTGAAGCGCATACCCCTTCCATCGGTGACGCTTCATAATATACTGTCGTATCTTTTTGAGAATCTATTCCCGTCAGCGTCCAGGTCAGTACATCCCGGTTGGGTATGTTTTCGGAAGACGACACTGTCAGCGCGCTTAGCGGATTTCCGCTGTTTGATTTATACCTGAGATATGCCGGTAATGTATCCCGGATAATGACTGTTCCTGTTTGCGTATTTACATTTACGGCCTTTATGCTGTATGCAATATCTTCACTATATAATACAGATACCGGATTCGGATATGTTCCGTTGTCAGGCGTACCGTTTAACGTCGCATTTTTTTCCATCATCAGGCTTATAGCCGGATTAAGAAACGTAAGCTCATTATTTAACGAGTCACATTCGGGGTGGTTGAGAAACGTATTACCGTTATCATTAATTTTTGCTATGATATTGATCATCGGAAGATAAGGCCTTATATCCGGTATGGTTACGGTAACATATCCTGTGTCTCCGGGCATTATTTGTATATTGGCGCTGCCCGTTCCTATTTTATTAACGCCGGAGACGGATTCTTTATATAAAGTTACATATACCGGAGAACCGAGGGCTACATCCCCCTGATTCATCATTCCTACGGTCAATGTGACCGAATTTCCGGAAACAGAACTATGGATAAGAGATTCGTCCGTAATAACATCGGGCGTAACCCATATCGGATTTCCGTTTTTACTCAATACGGTTTGTTGCTGAAGAAAACCATTGTACGGACGAACATCATCGCCGGTACCGTATATGCCGTCTTCTCCCGGAAAAAGGGTGGCGGGATTCAACTGATATCTGGGAATCGTCAAATCATCATTAACATTAACAGCATTATAGGCATATTGATTCCATACTGTACGCGCCGGAGCCCACGACGAACCATCTGTTTTAAACACGCGCAGATAACCGTTCTGTCCGCTCGCAGCAGTTCCGCCAACCGTATTAGCGACACCATCCCAGCCGGTTACAATAATTTCAGCCTGTCCGTCATTGTCAACATCGGCAATAACAGGATATTCGCGTAATGTTCCGGATATGACATTGTCGAACGTTGCTCCCGGAAGGACTTGCCCGTCGCCATCAAAGATACGTAACTGCGTCTGGTCACGGTAAACAATTTCACTCCGGTTATCCTGATTAAAATCGAATAACGTGGCGCCTGTGCACCCGGAGCCATCCGTATGCAGGCCATGCCACTTATCCGTAATCTGATTTCCGGCGGCAGACGAAGGGTCAAACTGTAATGCATACATTCTGTAATCTGTTGCGGCAGTAGCATTTGTAATAAACACAATCTCAGGATAAGGGGTGTCATCTATATTACCTAACATCGGTATACTATAATATGAAACGCCTGTATAGGGCACCAGGTAACTACCCATAATGTATGACCGGTTATCCGAAAGAGGCTTCCATACATAAACGACACATCTGTTCCCCGTACTCCTTGAAACTACTACCACTTCGAGTCGCCCGTCATTATCAATATCCGCTACCTGAGTCGCCCCGTCATTTACCGCATTTGCCGGAAGGGTTGCCGTTAATTGCATTCCCGGCAACAGATCGATTGAATTACCTGATGTACCGTTATTATTTGTTATGGTAATGTCGTACATATTCACTCCGGCAACAAGTTCCAGCTTTCCGTCGCCATTCATATCAACAGCAACAGTAGAATGCCCTGTCGCCGATAGCAGGACACCCGAACTGTTGGATGTACCCCCATCACATAATAAAAGGCCGTTTGATAACGAATAGATCTGATTTCCGGTATACACCTCGGGAATCCCGTCGTTATTAAAGTCGGCGATACCTAACAGTGTTCCGGCTCCGTTTGCATTATAGGGAGCATTTGATTTCCAGATAAGGCTTCCATGCACATCGTATGCGTATAAATATTTATCCGTACCTGCAACAACTATATGCGTCGTATCATCATACCGGGCTATTGCCATTGCTCCGAATGTGGCGGAAGTTGCGCCACCTACAGTTGCGAATAAAAACTCCCTCTTTAATTCTATCTGGTTGGTCGTTGCACTGTAATAGAATATCTTCAAACCGGGACTTTCATAATTATTACTGTTTCCACCAGCTTCTTTATATCCTATCATCTCAACTATTCCGTCATTATCAATATCCCCGACTGTTAAAGGGCCATAATTGTAAACCAGTTGCGTCTTGTTCAATGTAGTTTCTTTTATACTCCACGTTGTCCCTGCAGATATAACGAAACATTCGGCATCAATAATATTAGTTGGTTTTTCAACCACGAGAATATACACATAGGCTGTGTCTGTAGTCATAAGTGTATCTCCGTCATACTTGCATTTCAATATATAACGTAGTGTATCTTTCCCCTGGAAACCAAGATCGGGTGTATATAGTATCTTACTTCCGATCGTGTCGGCCACTCCGTGATGGGGCCCATTCCCCGCTCCTGTAATAATTTCAATAATCGGATTTCCGATTATCGAATCATTTGCAGTAACATATATTTCTTTATCATTGTTTAGAAATACAGTTTCATAGTCGTCAACAGCCCTTATCACGGAAGTATAACCATAATTATTTTCTATCCGGCAATCCCGGTATCCTGCCGCGGGGAAGTTTGTCCCGTCGTGAACCAGATGGCAGTGCGTAAATGTTCCCGAGGGGCTTCCGGTTATTGTGTATTCCAAATCTATTTTTTCATTCGGGAATATATCGTGACCGACAGGCAGTATTGTTTCATCACTTTTTACGGACGAACCGGACGTCGTATGATAAAAATAGATTGGCGTATTGGCATTGATAGAAGCCAGGCCATCATTGCGAATCGTGACTTTTATTTTTGTATTTCCTCCCGAAATTTCTACATTCATATTGATCAGTACGGCATCCGGATGACGGTATATCGGTATATAATCTTCACCTTCCCTTACAATGGGTTGTTGTATCCACGAACCGTTGTAGGGCCGGATGGAATCCGTACCGTCATAAAATTTCGTAAGCATAGAGATCGGTTTGGCGGGCACCGTCAGATCATCGTTGATATGCAAAGGGTTATACAAGGATTGGTTCCATACCGGCGGACAAGGCGCCCACATGTGGCCGTCATATTCGTATACATTGATCCAACCTTGTGAGGCTGAGATTTCCTGATATGTAATACTTTGTGTAACAAGGATATCAGCGCTTCCATCCATGTTCACATCGGCAATGGTAGGATATTCGAATCCGGTACCGCCATATATGGGGGTACTGAACATGACGGATGCGCCGGGTGTATTTGTTGTTTCGGAAAGTGTTACATATCCGCTGCCTGCACCGTAATTTCCCCTTTTGGGAGAAATCACGCGTAAAGTGGTTTCATCACGGTAACATAAATCTTTGGCATCATCGTTATCAAAATCAAATAGGGTAATACCTGTTTGGTGAGACCGGTCGGAGTGCTCCATAGCCCAGGTCAGTTTCAACCTTTCCTGTATATCCGTGGCCTGTGCATCATAGGTCAGGCCAATGATATGTCCGTTGAAAGCATTGGCGGCATTTGTTGTGGGACGATTGAAACGCCTGTTGGTGTTTGCTGTCTGATTATTGTCCCAACCCGCACCGGTACCGGTGTTGCCGGCTGTTCCCCGGCGTAATGATTCATCACTTAAAGGGTGAAACAGGATTCCCGTACGACCTGACGTATTAGCTGTAGCATACGTACGGTTAATATACGTTCCCGCGGCAAGAATGCATATTTCAGGCAGCTTTTTCGTATATGCCGTGCCATCCCATCCGTCGGCTATTCCATTAATATCGCCGACAAATGGAATGCTTACATTTCCATTGGCGCCATCCGAATAATATGTAAGAGCAGCTTTTACGGTTGAAGGATTCCGGTAGTCCCATACATAGACTAATATTTTTACATCCAAACTTCCGTTATTTGCGTAAGAAACAACAATAATATCCAGGAACCCGTCATCATCGATATCGGCAACACGCGTATGTCCGTCACTCAGATAGAGTCTTTTTGCAGCGCCGTTGAGTCCTTCATTCAAATCTACATATTCAGGTCCTTCAATGGTGGTATAGGTATTTTGCGTATGGTCGGTGAGGCTGTTTATCTGTACTTTATGAATACGGTTGCCTGTAATGATTTCCTGTGTTCCGTCCCCGTCAATATCCCAGATAGCAGGTACGGAAACAAATTCGTCGGCGAAAGCTCCGGTTGTCGGGCGACGGCCCGTCATGGCCACACTTCTGATATTACCGGCATTCGTTTGTGTTGTCGGGTCGGCATATCTGTTATCCCGTAAGCCGGAAGCGCTTGTTATGCTGCTGGCGGTAGCTGATGCCGCAGCGGCCTGCCATGACATCAGCAATTCACCCGTAACACCATGGAAGATTTTATTGTATACGACTACTTCGGGAGTGCCGTCTCCGTTTATATCAACAATATATGGACTGGGGACTTGAAACTGGGCGGTTGAAGTGACAGGAGATTTGATATTTACAGAAGTTCCGCCGATGTTTCCTGTCCACATTTGTGATAATCCGGTTATTGCAGTGTCGCTTAATATGGGCTTCAGCGCCATGATATTACCGTCGGGTCTTGTATAGACAATTTCGCCTATTCCGTCATAATCAAGGTCGGCAAGGGCCAGTGCCGAAGGCGGACGATGATATCCGGTACCTGAACTCTGGGGAAAATCAGCTCCTAAATTATACCGGTACATTCTGGCACCATCCTGACCGTTATAAATATTAATATACCTGGCCGTATTCCGGGCACCCCCTGGGGCGTCACCGGTAACGCCGATCATAACGATTTCCGGTTTGCCGTCGTCGTTCAGGTCACCGACGACCGGCGAGGTAAATCCGTCAATACGATAGCCGCCATTCGGCGGAGCTCCGTTTTCCGTCTGAAATTTCATTTTTATCCCGAAGGGCAGTCCTTTGGACATTTCGTCGATACACTCCTCGTCGGTTTGAACGATATTAAGGGGCAGGTTATGGGTACTGATATAGACGGATATGGTAGCCTGATCGCTGCCTCCTCCCGGACATGAAAGACTATACACTATATCTATCGTCTGATCGGAGATGCCCGCAGCCGGAGTAAATTCAAAATAATCTCCGACAAAAGTTGCCGTTCCCAAACCGGAAGGAGTAACACTGATAATACTTAAACTGTAATTATCACAAGGAATGTTATTGTTTCTGGTAACATCAAATCTTATTTTTTGCGAAGGGCCTGTTATCAGGTTTTCATTATTTGCAATA
>QMCD01001244.1_pt1 | contig 15869 bp, 14 predicted proteins | sample 1821841 | NCBI WGS metagenome assembly QMCD01 (sample SAMN01991225, study PRJNA193472) | Termite gut metagenome, whole genome shotgun sequencing project. | isolation source: worker | host: Macrotermes natalensis | reverse complement strand
AAGCAAGACGGACAGTCTAAAATCGCAAGAACAGATGCGAACACAGACAAATATCTGCTTTCTTTCGGGCAAATCGTTGGTATGGATGAAACTGCCATCTATGCGTTGGTTGAGGCGGAAGATGTGAAACGAATGTGGGACGGAAAGGATAAATACAACGATTACGAGGCAAAATATCCCGAACAAATCAAGAGGCTCCGTGAACGCTTGAACCACGTGGACGAAAACGGAAATCCATTTTTGATTGTGTATTCTATTCGTTAGTGGGAGCTGTGCGAAAGGTTGTTTCGACTGATGAGTGGGACACGCATTGCCCTTGCGATTATAAAAAAATGAAATGCCTTCGCATTTCATTTTTTTTTCGTATCTTTGCAAATAAAAATTATCTTGAAAATGAAAAATACAATCTTCTTTTCCGTCTTTTTTTACTCTTTGTTATTTATTAACAATCATTCAGTTGCACAAGAAAAACCACGCATCGGTATTGCCGGTATGTTGATTGAGTGTAGCACGTTTTCTCCGGCTGTTTCGCCGATAGAGGCTTTCCGCCAATATGAGGGCGAAAAGTTGCGTCAGGATTATCCCTACTTGCATCCGGATTCCGCAATGGGCAAAGGTGCAGTGTGGTTGCCTGCATTAGTGGCACACGCTACACCCGGGGGTATCATCACCAGAGAAACCTACGAAACTATCGTGAACAAAGCCTTAGCGCAAGTGAAGGCAAATATGCCCTACGATGCGTTCTTTTTCCATATCCACGGTGCTATGAGCGTGCAGGGATTGGACGATCCGGAAGGCGATTTCATCGAACGATTGCGTGGCATTATCGGAAACGATGTTCTCGTTTCAACTTCTATGGATCCACACGGAAACGTAACGCAACGCTTGGCGGAATACACCGACTTGATCACGTGTTTCCGCACGGCTCCTCACGAAGATCGTGATATTTCCGTGCGACGTGCAATCACCAATCTCTACGATCGCATAACATCCGGAAAAGGTCGTCCTGCCTACAAAGCGTGGGTGGCTGTTCCTGTTCTCCTTCCGGGAGAACTTACCTCAACACGTGTGGAACCGGGCAAATCGCTCTACGCTATGGTGCCCGAAATGGAAGCCCTTCCGGGCGTTTTGGATTTGGGAATTTGGATCTCTTACGCTTGGGCGGATGAACCCCGTAATCAAGGTGTGGTAATGGTTGTAGGCGATGATAAAGAGCAGGTGGAAAGCTCTGCGAAAAAAATCGCACAACGGTTTTGGGACGTGCGTAAGCAATTCGACTTTGAAGCTCCGACGAAATCTCTCGAAGAGTGCTTGGATATTGCGATAGCGAGTAAGAAAAAACCGTTTTTCATCAGTGATATGGGCGATAATCCCACAGGCGGAGGTGCGGGCGATGTAACGTGGACTTTGGCACGTTTGCTGAAACGTCCGGAATTGCAAAATCCGAAAGGGAAGATGGTTATTTATGCCTCTATTCCCGGTCCGGAGATGATTGATGCTGCGCAAAAAGCCGGCGTTGGCGGACACGCTGAAGCAATGGTTGGTGCGATGGTTGACAATCGCTACGAAGGACCTGTGAAACTGTCCGGAACAGTGATGTTTACGGATAGGGAAAGAGCTGTGATCAAATGCGGAAGTGTGCACGTGATTGTGAGTAAAGGGCGTGCTGCATACCACTACGAAAAAGCGATGAATGCGGTTGGATTGGATCCGCGCAAAGCCGATATTGTTATCGTTAAACAGGGCTATCTCGTTCCGGATTGGTACAATATCCAAGCGGACTGGCTGATGGCACACACACGTGGAGGCGTGGATCAAGACCTTGTGAATTTGCCGTATAAACGTGTGATTCGACCGATATTTCCCCTCGATTCCGATATGCCCGATCCCGAACTGAATGTGATCTTCATCCCTTCGGCAAAATATAAATATGGCAGATAATTTCAAAGAAAAAATCGCCTTTTCTGCCGTTGAAGAAACGCTGAAAAACCTTTGTCTGTCCGTTTCAGGAGCACATCACGCTACGCAACTGCACTTTGAAACAGACTACGAAAAACTGTTTGAAACACTCGCACAAACCGAGCAGTTCAAAATTATGTTGGAAGAGGTTGGAAATTTTCCTGCACAGGATTATTTCGACCTGACCGAAACACTGAAAGGTCTTGAAGCGCAAGGCAATTTCATCGACATAGAACCCTTGCAAAACCTGCAATTATCACTACAAACGATTGCGCGGATATTGATTTATATCGACGCTTTGGATGCGGAACGTTTTCCGAATGTGATGACCTTGATTGATGATGTTTCTTTGCCCGAAGAAGTTTTGCAACACTTGTTTGGATTGTTGGATGCACAAGGGCAAATCGCCGACAGTGCATCGCCCGAACTGCGCACTATTCGGCAGTCGATTCGCTCCAAGCAAGCCGAAACCGACAAGCGTTTGCGACGATTGATGCAACAGGCAAAATCCGATGGATTGATCGCTGAAGATGCCGAACCATCCGTGCGAAACGAACGCCTCGTAATTCCGATTTTAGCCGGACAAAAACGAAAAATCAAGGGGTTTATTCACGATGTGTCGAACACCGGACAAACCGTGTTTATTGAGCCCGAAGATGTGTTCAATCTGAACAATGAAATTCGTGATTTGGAAAACGACGAAAGGCTCGAAATTATCCGCATTCTGAAAGAATTTACCAATCATATTCGTCCGCATATTCCGGAACTTTTGCAAGCGTATAAATTTTTGGGGATTGTTGATTTCCTTAGAGCCAAAGCCCTTTTGGCGATAGGTATGAATGCTGTGATGCCGATTCTGTCGTCTGAACCCGAGTTGGAATGGTGGGATGCTCGACATCCCATCCTTGAAAAATCCCTACAGAAACAAGGGAAAAAGATAGTTCCGCTCAATATCCGTTTGGATGCAGACGATCGCATTTTGATTATTTCCGGACCGAATGCAGGAGGAAAATCCGTGTGTTTGAAAACGGTCGGACTACTGCAATATATGTTGCAATGCGGGCTGTTGATACCCGTTAGCGAAACTTCGGAAGCCGGTATTTTTGAATATCTTTTTTTGGATATCGGCGATCAGCAATCGCTCGAAAACGACTTGAGTACATACAGCTCGCATCTCACGAATATGAAGCAGTTGGTGGGTTCGGCGAATCCGAAAACCTTGTTTTTGATTGATGAGTTGGGTGGAGGAACAGAGCCGCAAATCGGCGGTGCAATCGCAGAAGCCATCGTGGAATATCTCGACAAAAAGCACGCTTTTGGCGTGATTACTACGCACTATGCAAATCTAAAACTTTTAGCAGAGCGTTTGGATGGCGTTGTGAACGGTGCGATGCTCTTCGATACAGAATCTCACAAACCTCTGTACGCCTTGAAAACAGGAACTCCCGGAAGTTCGTTTGCTATCGAAATGGCAGAAAATATCGGCTTGCAAAAATTTATTTTAGATGCAGCAAAACAAAAAACAGGCGAGTCGCATTTGAATTTTGAACAACAATTGCAACAGTTGGATGTGGAGAAAAAAATCCTCGAACAAAATCAATTGGAAGTTAAATTAGCCGATGAGTTATTGTCGAAAACCCTTGAAAAATATAACAAACTGACGTATTCGCTCGAAACGCAGAAAAAAGAAATTCTGAACAAAGCCAAATCCGATGCGAAAAAGATTTTGGATGATGCGAACAAGTTAGTGGAAAAAACCATTCGCGACATCAAAGAGGTTGGGGCGGAGAAGCAAGCCACACAAGCCATTCGCGGAGAGTTGACGAAAATGAAAGGGTTTATTTCCGAAAATGACAATGGTAACGGGGGGCACGGTAGGGGCGTATTGCATACGCCCTCATTGGATACGCCCTCTTCTTCCCCATCACATACGCCCCATTCGCCAAAGTCCCCATCTCTCAAAACAGGCGATTACGTAAGGTTTTCAGAAGGCAGCGCAGTTGCCGAAATTCTCGAAATCAAAAACAAAAAAGCAACCATTTCCACAGGTTTAATCAAAATGACTTTACCTTTGGAGCAGTTGCAATATGTTCCGAAAGGACAGGTTCCGAAATCCGACACTTTCCGAAAGAGTAAGTTCGACAGTATTTTGAGCGATATTGACACACGAAAAAACCAATTTAGCACGAAGTTGGATTTACGCGGAATGAATGCTGAAGATGCCACGAACGCTACATTGAAATTTTTGGATGATGCCGTTCTTTTCAGTGAGAAACAGTTGCAAATCTTGCACGGTCGGGGCGATGGCGTTTTGCGCAGAATTGTTCGTGATATTTTGAAATACAATAAAGATGTTCAAAAATTTGATTATGAACATATTGAGCGAGGTGGAGATGGCATAACTTTGGTGGAGATGAAATAAAACTAACAAACAAAAATTTTGAAAATCCAAAAATTTTTCGTATCTTTGCACTCTTTATTTTTTAACGTATTAAAACTTAAATCGTCATGCCAAATCCAAAATGGAGGTTTTCCAAAACGAGAACCCGCAAGAGAAGAACTCACGACAAACTGACTGCTCCTCAGTTGAGCACCTGCTCCGGCTGTGGTGCAGCTGTTGAATATCATCACGTTTGCCCTGCCTGCGGAATGTACAGAGGTAAGCAAGCTATTGAAACGGCAACTGCCTAATTTGTTTTTCTCTTAAAACGAACATTATGAGCCAAATTAAGGCTGCTATTACCGGCGTGGGAGCTTATGTTCCCGAGGATGTGCTTACCAACGACGACCTAAGCCGTATGGTTGATACTACCGATGAGTGGATTATGACACGCATCGGTATTCACACACGACATATCCTCAAAGGTGAGGGTCTGGGAACTTCCGACCTCGCCGCACGAGCAGTGGAAGAACTGCTCAAAAAAACCAATACCAAACCCGAAGAAATCGACTTGGTTATCTGTTCAACCGTTACGCCGGATATGGCGTTCCCTTCAACAGCGTGTGTTGTTTGCGATAAACTCGATATCCGCAATGCTTTTGCTTTCGACATGAATGCAGGCTGCTCGGGATTCCTCTACGGACTCTCAACAGCAAGCAAATTCGTTGAAGCCGGACGCTACAAAAAAGTTGTGCTGGTTGGTGCTGAAAAGATGACTTCCATCGTTGATTACACCGACCGTGCCACTTGTCCGATTTTCGGAGATGGCGCAGGTGCTGTTCTGCTCGAACCAACAACCGAGAATTTCGGCGTTTTGGACGAAGAACTGCAATCCGACGGCGTTGGACGCATACACCTGCACATGAAAGCAGGAGGCTCCGTGAAGCCTGCATCGCACGAAACCGTTGACGCACGCGAACACTTCATCTATCAAGAAGGACAAGCCGTTTTCAAATGGGCTGTTTCTAAAATGGCAGACGTGGCTACAGACGTGCTCAAACGCAACAACCTCGACCCCAACACCACTTGGCTTGCACCACACCAAGCAAACCTTAGAATTATTGATGCTGTAGGTCATCGCATGGGTATAGACCCCGGTCGCGTGATGATTAACATCGAAAAATACGGCAACACCACTGCTGCCACAATCCCGCTTTTGCTGTGGGAATGGGAATCCAAACTGAAAAAAGGCGACGATATCATCATTGCCACATTCGGAGCAGGTTTCACGTGGGGAGCAATCTGGTTGAAATGGGCGTATTAAAACGACCTCAGCACGGGAAATCATTCAAACAATGAAAGAACTGTTTAAAACCCGTAAATTTTGGAGAACACTCACACTTATGTTTTGTGCAAGTGTCGTTGTTGTCGTGCTAACCATTCTTTCATTGAGTTTTTTTACACGACACGGTCAATCCTACGTAGTTCCCGATTTGACAGGGCTTACCTTGCAACATCTCGAACCCCTAAACGAAAAATACGGGTTTGAATTTGTTGTGATTGATTCTGTTTTTGATGAAAACAGTCCTTCCGGAACCGTACTGAAACACGACCCTGCGCCCGATGCAACCGTGAAACGTGGACGTAAGTTCTATATCACGATGGTTTCTTCGATGCCCGATATGGTGAAAGTGCCGAATTTGGTCGATTTATCATTGAGGCAAGCAACCTCAACGCTCCAATCTGCGGGACTTTTCGTGGGAACAGTAACCTATCAACCCGGAGCATTTCAAAATGCTGTTCTCGAACAAACCTATCGAGGACAAGAGATTTCCCCCGGAGAAAAAGTGCGCAAAGGCTCCTACATCAACTTGGTTGTATCCGGCTCTGAACAAGAATTTCCGGAAAACGATACCACCCCAAATCTTCCGGAAGAAGATAGCGAAGAAGAATTGATATGATACAAAACATTTGGAAAATAGCGTGTTTACTGGTGTTTTCGACATCGACACTTTTTGCTCAAGAAGAAGTGATTATCCGTGATTTGCAAGTAAACACACATTTGCAAAATGCTCCGAAACGCCCTCTGCGCAAGGCTTCCACGCCTGCACTGCAACTGCCGTTTTTTGAAGATTTTTCTTCCTTACATTCTCCTTTTCCGAATGCTGAACGATGGAAAGATCGCTCGGTTTTCATCAATGCGAATTTTCCCTACTTCCCTCCAAGCATAGGCGTTGCAACGTTTGATGGAATGGATGCCAACGGCTATCTCTACGAACACGCATCGATCTACGCATTTGCGGCAGACACACTGACATCTCAACCTATCCGCACGGATTCCATTTTTCAGCCCGAGCCCAATGCCTTGCCCATAGCGGACGACACGCTTTATTTCAGTTTCTATTTTCAACCCGGTGGAGGCTATGGTCCCGTTTGGGAAAGTTCTCGACGTGGACGTGCTCCTGCAAAAAACGATGAACTTATTCTCGAATTTCTCAGAAACGATGGCGATGGCGTATGGGAAAATGTGTGGAAAGTGGACGGACAGGATTTGGAGGATTTATGTCCGCTTTGTCCACGAGAAGATACTGCAGATGTGGTACGGAATTTCTTCACTCGTGTACAAATTCCAATCACGGATGCAACTTTTTTCAGTAACAAATTTCAATTTCGATTTCGCAATTTGAGTTCCTTGGATAGCGATTGGCAAACCGCAGGCGGACAATGGCACGTGGATTATATCCGTATTGATTTCCAGAGAAATATATCATTCTCAAACGATATTGCTTTTGTGCATCAAGGAGAGCGTGTATTGAAAGATTTTCAAGCCATGCCGGTTAAACAGTTCGAAACTTCCGATTTGTTGAGAGAGCTCCCTATTCTCTTCCGAAACCTCGACCGTGCTCCGCGAAACGCCAACTACTATTTCCAAATCACAGGCAATTCCTACGCTTGGGACACAACATTCATAACAACCGATATCTATCCGTTTGATTCCTCAGGATTCAATTTTATCGGTGATATTTACGCATATCAGCGAAATTTTCCGTTCCCCACGGTATCTCGAGCAGACACGTTCAAATTCCAACATCTTCTGCAAGTTACAGGTGGAACGAGCGAGGTTTGCGCAAGCAACGACACGATGATTCAAACCCTTATCTTCGATAATTTTTATGCGTATGATGATGGTTCTGCAGAGTCGGGATTTGGCTTAAATTCGGTCAACAGCAGTTTTGCGTACAGGTTTCCGATGCGTGTAAAGGATTCGCTTTCTGCCATACAAATTCTGTTTAATCACAGTCTTGCGGATATGCGTGGTGCGTATCTGAAACTGATGGTTTGGCGTATGGGAGCAGACAGTTTGCCCGGAGAAGTGCTCTATGAAGGAGCGGCATTTCGTCCGGAATACAACAGCGCAATAGGCTTTCAAACCTACAAATTAGAAGCTCCCATTGAACTTTCGGAAGGCTCGTTTTTTATAGGCTTTCAGCAAGAAAGCAAAACTTTTTTGAACATCGGTTTCGACCAAAACAATTCCTCTATCGGAAGAATGTTTTATCACAACACCTCCAACGAAGGGTGGTTGCCCATCAATTATTACGGTTCGGTGATGATGCGTCCGGAGTTCGGAGAAGTGCGTTCTGCGGGCTTTTGCAAGGATTACAGCGTTGCGGATATTGCTCTGAAAATATATCCGAATCCGAGTGATGATATTGTTTTTGTGGAATCGGAAGCCCTTGTAAACACCTATGAAATCTACGATTTAAGCGGTCGTCGTTTGTTGCGAAACCCTGCGAATGCTTCGCAATTTTCCGTAGAACTTCCTCAACATTCGGGCGTTTATATGCTTTTGTTATATACCGAAAAGGGCATTGTTGCTAAAAAAATCGTTCGGCGGTAATTGAGACGAGGCGTGCCTCGCCCCTACAGTTCCGTTGTTGTTATCTCTTAATTATTAATTGTTAATTGTCAATTATTTTTAATTCTTGTCTGAGCAATTTGTAAATATCCTGCCAATTCTTTTTGTAAAGTTCGGTTGTTTCATCAGATAAATCCATAAATGTTTGCGAAGTGTAAAAAACATCTGCAGATTTTTTTTCGTCCATGCACAAATCAAGCATTAAATGTTCGATAATTGATTCGGAAATACGTACTATATATGCGGCATATTTAGTATTTGTTTTTTTTAACAATTGCAATGCATTCATCGTGCAGAAACAGATTTGATGCGTTTTTTCGTGATACTTGAGTTCTTTCAGAAAATCGTCTTTAGATATTAAATCTTCCAAAAAATCGTTAATCCTATTTTGTACTTTATCGTCAGCGATAGGACCTTCTATTAAATCGTAATCATGTTGGTTTACCGTAAAACTTGGGTCGCGATTAAGTATGACAAAATTCAACCAATCCTCATTGTAATCGTCAAATCGCAAAACTTTGTAACGGTCTTCCTCAAAGGCACGTTCATAAAACATAAACTCCGTAACAAACGGCTTTTGATGGTAACGTCGAGCTATATTTACAGCCCAAGATTCGGCGTGATTTCGAAACTTGGTTACGTAAAATCCTTTGCCAAAATCTTTGTTAGACTGGCTTTTCGATAAATCAATGTCGAAAATTTCCGTATAACTGCCGTGATAAACTATCATTATCGCACTCCTCCATTTTCGTAACACACATCGTACAAATACCTTACCGTCCAAAATGGATTGTCAGTATGCAAAGCCCACCAATTTTCGTTAAGGTAATCCCATGCACCGTATTTCTTTAAATACCGATACGCATCTGCCATCGGCATCTTATACGATTTTGCAAACTCCGGAATGATAAAACTGATGAAACTGATTTTATCACTTTTCGCTTTATTCAAAGTACCTACTTCCATAATTTGCAAAGATACGAAAAAAAATGAAACTTTGTTTCATTTTTTTGTTGAACTGTTGAATTGTTTAATTGTTGATTTGATTTTTCGCCCTCTACAACGAAACAATCGTCATCTCCACACCTTCACGCTGCATCTTCCGAAACCAGGTCATCTGACGTTTGGAAAACTGATGAATGGCGGTGTTCAATTGCTCAAAGAACTCGTCTTTACTGAGGTTTCCGAGAATATACATTGTTGCGAATTTATATTCCAATCCGTAGGATAATAAACGTTCGGTGGAAACACCTTGTTGAATCAATCTTTCCACTTCTTCTATAAGCCCTGTGTTTAAGCGGGTTTTCAAGCGTTGTGTGATGCGTTCTCGAACAGTTTCACGAGGAGGAAAGATGGCATAAACCGTTTCGCACGGAATTTTTGGGAAGTCCTGAACGTCTTGATTTGGGGAATAAAGCGCAATTTCCAAAGCACGAATGGTGCGCTCTTTGGTTTCAAAATCCGTGGTGTTGTGAACCGTTTTCAAAGCTTGTAAACGTGCAATCAATTCGCTGTGTTCAAGGGCATTCATCTCTTCGTGGAAAGCCTTATCAACAGGGACTTTCGAGAAATTATAATGCTGCAAAATCGCAGACAGATAGAGCCCTGTTCCTCCGCATAAAATCGGGGTTTTCCCGCGTGCAACAATGTCGTTATACACCGTATGAAAATCCGTAACAAAATCAAAAACGCTGTATTCTTCGCCCGGATTGCGAATGTCGATGAGATGATACGGAATAGGTTTTCCGTCAACGATATAATCTTCCAAATCTTTCCCTGTTCCGATGTCCATCCCTCGAAACACTTGTCGCGAATCGGCAGAGATAATCTCTCCGTCGATATTCGCCGCCAAGCGTGTGGCATAGCGCGTTTTCCCGCAAGCGGTAGGTCCTAAAACAACAATCATCGAGTAGAAAAATTTTAACTGAATGTCTGTAAATCCACAAGTCTTCTGTACAATCCTCCGGCATTAACAAGTTCGGTATGCGTGCCTTTTTCCACGATTTCGCCGTTATCAATCACAATGATTTCATCGGCGTGTTGAATGGTTGAAAGGCGATGTGCAACAACCATTACCGTTCGGTCTTTCATCAAGGCTTTCAGCGATTCTTGCACAAGGTGTTCCGATTCGGTATCGAGTGCGGATGTAGCCTCATCAAGAATCAAAATATCGGGATCGTGCAATACGGCACGTGCAATGTTCAGCCTTTGGCGTTGTCCGCCCGAAAGGTTTGTTCCATTGTCGCTGAGTTGACTATGATACCCTTGTGGCATCGCTGTAATGAACTCGTGTGCATTCGCAATTTTTGCGGCTCTCTCAACGTCTTCCAACGATACACTTTGTCTTCCAAAAGTGATATTGTTCAAAATGGTGTCGTTAAATAACACCGATTGTTGTGAAACAATACCGATTTTCCCCCGCAAATCCGCTAACGATAAATCTCTAATCGAAATTCCATCCACTCGAATTTCTCCGCTGTAGCCGTCTTGAAATCGCGGAAGCAAATCCACCAATGTTGATTTTCCTCCTCCCGAAGGTCCAACAATGGCAAGGGTTTTACCCTTTTTCAATTCCAATGAAACCGCTTTCAAAACGTTCTTTTCGGGCACTGAATGATATGCAAAAGAGATATTGTCATATACGATAGAATCTTTGAAACTTGCCCATTTCACAGGGTTTTCGATTTCCACAATACGTTCTTGTGCATCCAAAACAACGAAAATCCGCTGCATAGCCGCACGTCCGCGTTGCACTAAAAAGAAGGCTCCTGCAAAGGCTTTTGCGGGTGGTAATAAGCGAAGAAACAACACCAGAAATGTTATTAAAGCTTCCGGACTCAATTTCTCTTGAAGTACTTGATCTCCTCCAAACCAAATCACAAATACTATAGCAATCACCACCAACAATTCGGTTACGGGGTTTGACAATCCCGAACGTCGTGCAATTTTATTGTTGTATCGTGTGTAATCGTCGTGAACAGCGGAAAAGCGAGCATTCATTTGATTGAAAACACCGTAGGATTTAATCATCCGAAGTCCGGAAATACTTTCTTCCAGCAAAGAAATCATCACTCCCAATTTGGCTTGCAGACGATCGGAATTGCGTTTCAAACTTTTTCCGATAAGGTCAACGATATAGGCTGTTGGTGGCAAAATGACGAGTACGATAAGTGTTAGTTCGATATTCATTTTGAACAAAAGCACCAAAAAAACAACAATGTTGATGAAATCTTTGATAAGGGATTGCAGGGCTTTCGTAACTCCCCAATCAATTTCCGCAACATCGTTCGTCATTCGTGAAATCAAATCTCCACGCCGTTGTTCGGAGAAAAACGACAGTGGAAGTGCAAGAATTTTTCGGAACAATTCGTTGCGAAAATCCTTGACAACCCCGTTACGCAAAGGGATAAGCGCACACATCCCCAAATAGCGGAACAAATTGGAAAGGAGTGAAGAAAACACGAACAATCCGGCAACAAAAAGCAGTGCAGAAAATAATCCAAACGTTTGCTTTATCTGTGTTACATGAAAATAAAACCAAATCTTCGCTTGATCAAAATCAAAATCTCTTAACGATAATCCCGGATTTTCCATTACAGGGTCTATTATTCCGAACAAAACTCCTATAAACGGCGCAACCAAAACCAATGAAAAAGCTTGTGCAATCACATACAAAAAGTTGAATAGAACATTTCCACAAACCTCTTTTTTGTAAGGTTTCAAATAGGATAATATGCGTTTGAGTTCTTTCATAAACTGCAAAGATACAAAAAAAAAACGAAACAGAGTTTCGTTTTTTTGTTTATTTTTGTAGGGGCGAGGTATGCGCCTCGCCCTATGATTTATTTCTTGATGAATTTCGCCACGCTGACTTTATCGTCTTTGGTGGTAACGCGGATGAAATGTAAACCTTCGGTACACGCCGATAAATCTACACGTTCAACATCCTCTTTGCATTTTTTCTTGATGACTATGCGTCCTGCCATATTCACAATCTCAATGAGTTTCAAGTCTTTTGCCTTCACATTGAGCACTTCTGTTGCAGGGTTTGGATAGAAATCGAAAATTTGTTCGTTATCAAATTGTGGAGAAGTGGGTTTTGAAACCTCTGTGCTGTCTTTTTGCGGTGCAATCTCATCCGCATACAGGTTTTCGGGTTCTCCGAAACCTTTCACGTTACACGTAAAGATAAGTGCTAACGTGATGATTATAACAGGGAAATGTGTATAAGTAAGTTTCATGTTTCTTGGTGTTTATTAACGGTGAGTAAATAACGTCTGCACAAAGGTACAACTTTTTTTTGAAAAATGCAAGTTTTTTTTAATTTTTTTTTGTATCTTTGCCTCGTCAAAAAAAAATGCTTAAATTTTAACACTTTGAATGAAGAGTCTTGCAGAAAAATTGTGCAAAAATGATTGGAAGTATTTCACTTTCTGTTTTTTGTGGACTAAACCCAATCATGCACGCTACTACCGGCATCTCAACGTAGTCGGTAAGGAAAATATCCCCCCCAAAGGACCTTTGATTTACGCACCTAACCACCAAAATGCGTTGATGGATGCGATGGCTGTTGTTTCTACACAAATGCATCAGGTTGTGTTTGTTGCACGTGCGGATATATTCAAAAAACCGATCGTTATCAAATTTCTGAACTTCCTGCGAATCCTGCCCATCTATCGCAAACGTGATGGAGGAAACAGTTTCTATAACAATCAGGAAACATTTAAAATTGTGGATCAAGTTTTGCGTTCGGGAATGGCTCACGGCATTCTTCCGGAAGGTGTTTACAATCCGTTCAAACGCCTCGGACCTTTGCAAAAAGGCATCTTCCGAACGGCATTGAAAGCGCAGGAAAGCTATGGAAATAAAGGCGGTGTGAAAATCGTTCCGGTGGGACTGAATTGGCAAGATCCGAAAGCGTTTTTCAAAGACGTAACCATCGTCTATGGAAAACCTATCGACGTTGTTGATTACTACCCTCTTTACTTAGAGAATCCGGCGAAAGCGTATCTCGTTTTGCAAAAAAAGTTGGCAGAAGAAATGCGGAAATTGATGATTGATATCCGCAGTGAAAAAGACTATTCAACCATTGAAGATTTTCGAGAAACATTCGGTTCTGACTACGCAATTGCGACAAATCGCAATCCCAACCACGCATTGGAACGCTTGCATGCCGAACAGGAATTGGTGAAAAAATTAGACCTCATCTCTGAACAAGATGAAGAAAAAATGCAATCGATTAAACAGTCGCTTTCCGACTATCAAAGCGGATTAAAGAAACTTAAGTTACGCTCTAAACTGCTGCAAAAAACAAAAGTTTCGTTCCTCGAATTGATCGAAGATTTCGGCGTTCTTTTGCTTGGATTGCCAATCGCAATAATCGGTTCCGTATTGGGATTTCTGCCCTTAACGTTACAGAAAAAATTTGAAAAACTGATCGAAGATCCGCAATTTATAAGTTCAACGCGATTCGTTGTAGCCCTTGCTGTTCGTATGATTCAGAACTTTGTTATGGTTGTTATTGCCTTGTTGACCTACAACACGATTTTGCAATTGATTCTTATATTCCTGTTGCTCGCATACGCCGAACGTTTGATGCTTTTCTACGTGGAACACTACAAACGCACAATGGGAAAATGGCGGTATTTCCTGTTGTTGCGCAAAAATGACAAATCGCTGAATGAACTGAAAACACTGCGAAACCAACTGTTAGAAATAAGTGAAGAGAGTAAGCACTAACAACCAATGTACAATTTACAAATTTACTATTTACTATTTACGCTGCGCCTGTTTGCTAAGAGTTACACAAAATAGTAAATCGTTAAATCGTACATTATTCACTATTCACTAATCACTAATCACTATTCACTAATAAAAAATGCTAACATTTCCCAACGCAAAAATAAACATAGGGCTTTTCGTTACGGAAAAACGTGCGGATGGATTTCACAATATCGAAACGATTTTGTTTCCAATCCCTCTTTGTGATGCTTTGGAAATAACCGAAAATACAGGCATTTCGAACGATTTTGATTTGCGCATTCATGGACTTTCCATCGACGGAAATCCCAAAGATAATTTAATTTACAAAGCCTACGCATTGTTGAAAAACGATTTTTCTCTTCCTAAAATGCGTGTGGATTTGTTGAAGAAAATCCCATTTGGTGCGGGTTTGGGAGGAGGTTCTGCCGATGCAACGTTTATGTTGAAAGCCTTGAACGAAAAATTTTCTTTGCATCTTTCGGATGAAAAATTGGAAGCGTATGCTCGCCAAATCGGTAGTGATTGCGCGTGTTTCGTGAAAAACAAACCGGTGTTTGCCTGTGAAAAAGGAGATGTGTTTGAACCTGTGGAATTGGATTTGTGGATGGTTCAACTTGTTCTGATTTGCCCGCCAATACACGTGAATACGAAAAGTGCCTATCAAAATTTAACTCCGCAGAAATCAACTTTTGATCTGCGAACACTTCCTCATTTTCCGATTGAAATGTGGAAAAATGTTATACGAAATGATTTTGAAACCTCTGTGTTTTCGCAGCATCCCGAACTTTCCGACATCAAGCAAAAACTGTATGATCTCGGTGCGGATTATGCAGCAATGAGTGGAAGCGGGTCGTCTATATTCGGATTGTTTCCGTATGGCACAATCAAAGAAACGCAAGACCCTACGTCTTCACAGGATATATGCGATTTCCTTAAACCCAAATTCAAGAATTGTTCCGTTTTTTGTTTGAATCTGTAGAAGTCCGAAATCGTTTACACCGATGATTTTCCCGATGATTTTTTCATCTCGAACACGGTATTCTCGTTCTTCGTTGAGAAATAAAAGATGTTGCAAATAGTAGGTTTTTAGGACTACTCCGTTGTTGTCCGACATTTGTTCCAAAGCGTTTGCAATAGATGTGATGAGTTTATCAAATTCCGCATCCACATCCAACGGTGATTGTTTCAGCAGATGCAATGAAATCGGATTGGGAATATGTTTTGAAAATGCAGTTTGATTTACGTTCAAACCCACGCCAATCAAGGAAAACAGAATATGATTGTCTTGAATGCTATGTTCAATGAGAATGCCCGCGATTTTTTTCATTCCCACATACACATCGTTAGGCCATTTGATACGAACGTTTGCATCTTGAATATGCAGTTTCAAATACTCCGCAACACCTACGGAAACCGCCTGACTGATGATAAATTGCTCCTTTGGAGAAATGTGTTCCGGACGAAAAAGAATTGAAAACAGCAGATTTTTTTCTTCCTCACTTTCCCACGTGTTTGAGGCTTGCCCACGTCCTGCACTTTGCATTGCCGTTCGAACAACTTGCCAATGCTCTGCTTTCCCCTCTCGAATCAAGGCTTTTGCGTAGTTGTTTGTGGAATCGGTTTGCGAAAGATTTAGAATTTGCATACGTATTTAGATTTTATCCTCTTCACAAAGATACGAAAAAAAATGAAACATTGTTTCATTTTTTTTGTTTAACTGTTTAGTTGTTGAACCTTTTTTTTGAGGTTCCGGAAGTTATTTTTAACGGACAATAGCGAGGGGGTGTCTCGACTACGCACTGCGTGCTTCGCTCGACATGACGTGTCATTGTATTGATAATGAGTGAA
>QMCD01001243.1_pt1 | contig 15883 bp, 13 predicted proteins | sample 1821841 | NCBI WGS metagenome assembly QMCD01 (sample SAMN01991225, study PRJNA193472) | Termite gut metagenome, whole genome shotgun sequencing project. | isolation source: worker | host: Macrotermes natalensis | reverse complement strand
TACCTACCACCTCCCCCCTTGCGGGGTACTCCTCCTCCCAGGAGGAGGAGAATAGAGATACTACTATTAATCATTTACACCGCTAAATTCTCATTTATCTGATACTAACAGGTATCGCCTTCAACTGTTTCACGTCCGAAGTGCCGCCATAAAGAATCTCATAACTGCCTTCTATCGGGCGCATCGTGTTGGTTTCCGTATCAAACCATTCGAAGCTTTCTTTATTCAACGACAGAGTAACGATATTCGTACTTCCCTTGGCAATAGCTACTCGCTTAAAGGCGCGCAGAGTATGTGAAGGTCCTTCCTTGTCTCCCAAACGGCGCACATATACTTGCACTACTTCTTCACCATTACGTTCACCTGTGTTGCTGACAGGAATAGCTAACGTTACGAGTTCGTCTCCTTTGATTTCCGATGCGCTCAATGAAGCGTCTTTGTACTCAAAAGTAGTATAACTCAAGCCGTGTCCAAAGGGGAAAAGCGGTGTTTCCGTCATATACCGGTACGTGCGTCCCTTCATGGAATAATCTTCGAAGCCGGGTAGTTGGTCGGTACTTTTGTAGAAAGTAACAGGAAGACGTCCCGCCGGATTATAATCTCCGAAAAGAACATTAGCAATTGCCGTTCCTCCTTCCTGTCCCGGATACCATGCCTGCAAAATAACGTCACAGTTCTTCGTCTCAGGAGTGAGGGCGATAGCTGAACCGGAGAAATTGACAAATACAATCTTCTTGCCGGCCTTCTTCAATTCTGCGAGCAAACGGCTTTGGATAGACGGCAATTCGATAATGTCGCGGTCGCCACCTCTGAAGCCCGGAATCTGGACAGGCATCTCTTCCCCTTCAATCGCAGGAGATATACCTCCGGCAAATACTACGACATCTGCGTCTTTTACCTTGTTTACAACCTGCGTTAAATCAACAGGTACTTCCCGTCCCATGTCGAAGTTGAGGGAAGCGTCGCTATTGCGGAACGTGAAGTCGATTCTTATACGGTATTCTTTCCCGGTTTTTGTCGAAAGAGTATAGACCTTATTCTTGAAATTCCTGCCGGAAGCAACTTCTTCTCCGTCAATGGAAAGCTTGTTTATTCCATGCGTTTGGAAATGGAAAGCAATGTCTTCATCCTTTTCGGGACGGAATACGGTTTCGTAACTTGCGGAGAAATCAACCAGGTTGACGCCGGCTGCGAAAGCCGTAGCGCCGGTAGTGGAGAAATGGAACGGTGTGGTAATTTGAGTTGTAACGTCCGGATTGCCTTCCTGCTTTGTATTGTTCCAGTACTTGGCGCTGAAACCCTGCTTGCCGTCAATGCTACATTGCGGGAATACACTTTGCAGAGTGACGTCGGAAGTCAGGTCGCAGCCCGGTTCGTAGATGATTTGTGCGTCGGGCAAGTATCCGCGAATACCCTCCAGTAGGGTAGCCGTATGTCCCGGGAAACCGTTGTAGTTACCCCATTGCATTACAGAGTCATTGGCGTTAGGACCTACGAGGGCTACTTTCAGGTTCTTGTTCAGCGGCAATATATTCTGTTTGTTTTGTAACAGAACAAGGCTTTCCTGGGTCATGCGTAATGCCAGTTCGCGGTGTTCTTTGCTGTTTACTACACTGTAAGGTATCTTTGTCCAGGATACTTGTTCCGGACTATCCATTTCGCCCAATTCAAAGCGCGCTTTCATCAGACGTATCAGAGAGATGTCGATTTGCTTCTCGTCAATCAGCCCTTGCTTTACGGCTTCGGGCAGTGAGGTGTAATTCCCTCCACATTCTACATCTGTTCCCATCAGTACGGCTTTTGCGGAAGCATGTTCCTTGTCCGGGTCTGTTTCGTGGGCGCCTTTGTTGAAGAAGTCGTTGATTGCACCGCAATCGGATACGATGATGCCGTCATAATTCCATTCATCACGGAGTATCTGTACCAGCAGACGATTGCTTCCACAGCAAGGTTCGCCTTCAAAACGGTTGTAGGCGCACATTACTTCTTTCACGCCGGCTTTTTGAACCAAATCTTTGAAAGCAGGCAGGTAAGTTTCCCATAAATCGCGCGGGTCAACGTTCTCTGCGTCGAAGCTGTGACGGTTCCATTCCGGACCTGAGTGTACGGCAAAGTGTTTGGCACAAGCATGCATCTTATCGTATTTCTCATCTCCGGTGCCTTGCAGGCCGTTTACGACTGCTATTCCCATTTGTCCGGTCAAGTAAGGGTCTTCACCGTAAGTTTCCTGTCCCCGGCCCCAGCGCGGATCGCGGAAGATGTTGATATTGGGAGTCCACATAGTAAGCCCCTGGTAGCGTTTCAGGCCGCCCGCCTTACTGAACTCTGTGGTTTTGGCGCGCGCTTCATCGGATACGGCCGTGAATACGTCAAGGAGCAATTTGTTGTCGAAGGAAGCTCCCATACCGATAGCTTGCGGAAATACAGTGGCGAGTCCTGCCCGTCCTACTCCGTGCAGCGCTTCGTTCCACCAGTCGTACTCCTTAATGCCCAATCGGGGGATGGCCGGGGAAGTGTTTTGCATCAATGCCGCCTTTTCTTCCAGAGTGAGGCGGCTTACAAGATCAATGGCGCGTACTTCCGGGCTTAGCTCCGGATTCTTGTAGGGAGGTTGTGAACACGAGAAAAATGAGAACAGGAACAGATAAAGACATCCGGTTCCGACAAACAATTGAAGTTTCTTTTTCATGATATGAGTGTTTTTGATAATTATTAATGGAGTCTGACCTTACTAAGGCAGATAACATTTACAAATGTAGGCAGAAATGGAGATTAACAAGAAGAAAGCTATTTCAGATATTTGAACCAGTGTTACAGATTTGCTTCAAATGTTACATTTTGTTTCACTGTTGTTACATCGCCCCGAAAAGAAGCCGTTTGCCGGCATTTCTCGCAACGGATCAGGACTTTCTGCTCATTATTCAAAGTTGTGGCAAACACATATACTTCTCCGCCCTCGGACAACTTGATACGCTTGCGAAGTTCCGCCACTGATAAGGGAAAGTTCCGGACTGTAATGTTGGCTTTTCTGGTATCTCCTAATACTGCTTTTATATCTTTTTTATTCAGTGTGCACAATCCCGTAATCCGGAAACTCCTGCCGGGGAAGTTTGCTGTCAGTTCGCCGGAGGTATAAAGATGACTGTTGGGATGTAGCTTTTTCACCCCATATATGGTGGATAGATTGCGGAAAGCGCCGGCTTTGAGAATGGAACTGTTGGGTTCGTACAGGTACTTGTCGAGTGTATCGGTATATTTTCCCGGACTGGATGATTCCTGCCTGCGGGTAAAGGTGAAGGATTGTTCCGTTTCACGAGGATATTTATCTTCCGAGGATTGCGCTGTTTCCTGCGAACTCTTTTCCCCTTTGGTTTGCAGGTTAACACAGTGTATGGGAATGTTTTCCGGATTGACCGCGCCGTGTCCCAATATCAGCAGCAATTCCTTGCATTCATTATTTACGGATACGATGTGTGCTTCCTGTACTTGTTTCAAGTCTTGTATCGACAGTGACAGGTCAAGCATCGGCGATAGTTTCACCATAACGTATTGTGCCTTTGCAAGTAGCATCGGTTCCAGTTCCGCTACGTTCGGTTCACAATCGGCGATAGCGACTGTTTTGCCGCCGTGTCCATCGCGACGGGCGGGATCAATGAATATCCAGTCTACACGAGGCATTCCTTGCAGGTGCCGGATACTGTCTTCGTGACAAACGGTGATATGTTTCAATCCCAGTAACGAGAAGTTGTGGGCGGCTATTTCGCAGAGCGGTTCCTGACGTTCTACGTAGGTTGCCTGCCGGAAGCAAGCGGACAGGAAAGCACAGTCGATGCCGAAGCCTCCGGTCAGGTCGGTAAAAGCGCCGCGTGCGGTTGTGCTCGTAAGCGGTTCGGTATGGTTTATTGTCTTGGTAACCAATTCCACTTTGTATTTTGCCGTTTTCTCTGAAGAGCATTGTTCCAAAGAGAGATGCTGCGGATACAGGATTCCTTCCGTATTTGCCCAAGCCGGTATTTTTTTATCGGCAAGCTGTCGTCCTGCTATCTGCGTAACAGCGGCATGCATATCTATATCCGGATATTTACCTGCTTGCAACGCAAGACTGCGGACATCGTCATAACGATGTTCGCGAATGAAGCGGAGCGTTTCTTCTGTTAGAATCATTTGTCTATTCACTTATTTCATTCCTTGTCCGGGCAAAATCAAAACAGTTTCCTTTTGCAAAGAAAGATATAAAATGAAACAGATACAAGCATGTGTGTCTATAATTTATTTCTTATGTGGTTCAAATGTATATTACTGAACCCCCAACCTCTTTGAATGGCAAAACAGCAAATCACCATTCCCGTCACGCAGGTGCATTCCGTTTCCTTCGCAATAGCGGAAGAAAGAGCAGTCTCCGCAAGCGCCCTTCTTCATCCAGTCGCGATTGCGGAAAGGCTGGAAGCGTTCTTCCCAAACCTGCATGAAGTCGTCCCGGTAGATGTTGCCCTGATGGAAATCGCTGCGGATACTGGCACAGGCGGATATGGAGCCGTCTATCAGGATAGAACCGACAGTGACACCGGCGTTGCAGGCAAAGAAAGTGTCGCGCACTTCCCCTTCGTAATTACCGAGAAAGCCCTCGCAGCCGTAACTCGCATGTATCTTCCCCTCTTTACGGGTGTTCTTAATGAATTCCATAACTCCGGCGAACTCCTCATCCGTCAACCGGAATTCGGGATGCAAGGCGGCACGCCCCACAGGGAAAATGGTAAATAGCCGCCAATGGCGGACACCAATTTTATATAATGAGTCTTTTAGCTCTTCCAGCTGAGGATAGTTGCGACGGTTGACGCAAGTCACTATATCCCACGTCAGTTCGGGTTCGTACACCAGCATCTTTATGGCTTCCAGGGCGCGGGCATGGCTTTCGGGATGTCCGCGCAGCCAATTGTGGTCTTCGGCAAAACCGTCCAGGCTGATGGTGATGGAATGCAACCCGGCTGCCATGAGGCGTTGCAGGCGTTCTGTCGTCAGGTGAAGTCCATTGGAAACCATACCCCAGGGATAACCGCGACGGTACAGCGCAAGGCCTACCTCTTCCAGGTCTTCCCGCATCAACGGTTCGCCGCCGGTAATGATGATGCTTACTTCATTGGGATTTACATGAGGGGTGATAGAGTCGATGGTGCGCAGGAAGTCTTCGGCAGGCATGTCTTTTACTTCTGCCATCTGTTTGCAGTCGCTTCCACAGTGTTTGCAGTAGAGGTTGCAGCGCAGGGTACATTCCCAAAAGAGTTGTGTCAGGGGATGCAGTTGTTTCAGGTTGTTCCATATCTTCCGGTTAATCTCCAATGCAAGCCGCCTGCGTATCGAGAGGCTACTCATCCTTTTTCTTCAGATTGAAATTCACTTCTTTGCTGTCTTCACCTTCGAACCAACCATCATGAGGGCCTGTGGGCTCCATCTGTATTTCTGTGGAGTCGGACTTATGTTCACCCGTAACGTCTTCGCACACTATACGATACTTGCGCCTGTCCGGCACTGCGTATTTATCCAGAAATTGATAATCTCCATTCCTCTCAGTGTACACCGTGTCGGAATGGTAGAGGTTAAGCTGTTCACCATTATCCAACAGTTCCTTCACCAGAATCCTTGCACCACTGACGGGCTGTTGCAATTCATTCTGCACTTTACCTTTTATTTCAAAATGGCAATAGGGCATTCCGTATTCAACGGCAGCAAAGCGGTCACACGCACTAAAACCAAGTAAGGCTAACCCGCCGGACAGTATCCGGTTGCAGAAGCGTAACCGGTGTTTCTTTTCTTTCTTCATAGCATCTATCTGTGTATGTTATAAGTGTACCATATACTTAATGAAATGCTACTTCCTGTGAAATACTGCATCAAAGGCATTCCATTTTAATGCTTCCCATACTACAAAGACACAACGCCCTCGATACTAAACTTGCTTCAGGCTGGTTGCAAACTTTCATCCGAACCTTAACTATTTTCATCATTGGGGAGAGACTTTGTAATACACACTGATAATCAAAACACAACATAATCGCCGTTTCAGAAACATTTATTATCTTTGTCGACTAACATGAATCAAAACAAGAATATTAACTACCTGAAAGGGAAGAAAAGTGTAATATGAACGGATTACAATTTGAACTGACTAACGAACGGCGACGGTATCTGGGGCTTGTCCCGGTCGAGGCACATTGGGAACTTATACAGTTGGGCGAGAAGTGGCTGTACTTCGATGGCGAAATCATTCGCAAGGAGATAATGGCCTCGGGCAATAGCTACTACGAGTGCGAACTTAATGAAAAGACAGCAGAGAATCGCACCATGCTTCTGCCGAAAACCGCAAAGGGAAAACCCAAAAAGCTGAACTTCACAGGGACGCAATCGTTCAGTCCTTTCGGTGTATATTTCAGGTTCGACTCTAATGGCTACCTCCGTATCGCAAACTATACAACGCAGACTACCTTTTACAGCGAAGAGCTTGGCAACGGAAAAACCACAGAGGATCTGCGCACATGGCTCGACGGATGGATTGCCGACAGCACAGATGAAGACCTGCGCAAGATAGAAGCTTTTCGAGTATCCAAGCGGCAGCACTGCAAATTCTGCGAGGGCGACTTCTTCGCTTTCCGCATCGGCAGACGGCAGTGGGGCTTTGGACGGATTCTAATCGACGTGGCACGGTTGAGAAAGAACGAGGAGTTCAAGCGGGAGAAGAATTACGGTTTGACCAACCTCATGACCAGACCGTTGATAATTAAGGTATATCATAAAATCGCCGGTACAACGGAGATTGACCTCAACGAGTTGGCAAAGTGCCCCGCCCTGCCCGCACAAGCCATTATGGACAATCATTTTTATTATGGTGAAAACCGTATAATCGGTTATCAAGACCTTACGATTGACGATATGGGCGACGATTTACTGATTTCGTACAGCCGTAGTATCAATTCCGGCGATAAGAACGCAGCTTACCTGCAATACGGGCTGATTTACAGGGAGATGACTGTTGAGCAACTCGGCAGCAAATGCCAGAAATGGGAGCAAACGAGCACAACAACAAAGTACGTTCCTAATCCATACCGCAACGAGGGTATAGGCTTCGGACTGGATACTGACGAATTGGAACAGTGCATCGCAGCCGGGTCGAATGCCCCGTTTTGGGAGAGAAAGAATCACTTCATGCGCAAATGGGATCTGCGCAATCCCAAGAATGCAGCAATCAAGCGAGAGATTTTCAGCGCATTCGGTCTTGATGCCGGCAGAAGCTATGCGGAAAACTTGAGTCTGGCGGCAGGGAAGCACGGAGCATCTATATAGAATATGCTGAAAAGGATGAAGTAACGTACTTCTCCATTTCAACCATAAGGAACCCTCCTTGTGTCTCATCCTCATATTCCCGGCACACCCGGTAACCAACCGATTCATACAACCGTATATTATGAAGACTTGATGCAGCGGTGAAGAGCTGGAACTTCTTTGCTCCGGGATTATTTCTTTCTACCTCCGCAAGCAGCCTTTTTCCCAGTCCCCGTCCGCGGTGACTGGTATTTACGATAAGTTTTCCAAGCCACACCCGGTCGTCCAATGCTTTGTACTTCACAGAGCCGATTATTTCTCCTTTATACACCGCTTTCAGAAACACACAGGTGTCAAAGTCAGAAAGGATTGACTCGTAGGTTTGCTTTAGCGGTTCTATGTCGTAATTCCCATGCGCCTCTGCCTCTGTGCGGAATGCATGCTTCTGGAGCCGGAGTATTTCTTCCAAATCCTCCAGGCGGGCGATGCTTATATTAATCTCTTCCATATTCATATTGCTGCTCTTTTAGCCTGTATTATTCATGCTTCAGGAGTTAAAGGGGTTATCGCTTTGCTCAGGAGTTAGAGGAGTTAAAGCCGATACTCTTGCTTATCTCTTACGGAGTATTGGCCTTAACTCCTAAGTCAACTTGTAGGCTGATAGCTCCTTTAACTCCTCTAACTCCTGCATGTATGAATAATGCAGGTTCGTGAATTAACCTATCTGCGGCAAAAGTAGCAATATATTCTTTGAACTTAAGCAAAGCGGAGACTTTAAATTTAAACAGGCTCTTAGCAAAGCGAAGTTTAACAATTCCGCAATACAGCAAAACGGCAACAAGCTGTTGATGGGCAGAAAAGAATACAAATACAGACCTGAATTACCCTTCATAAATCAGCCCGCATATTGAGCCTGATTCACTATACGACTGAATGGCATTCACTATACGACTGAACCCTATTCAGTCGTATAGTGATTATACCCCCTTTCAGAATGCCTTCCGGACGGGTTTTTGAGCAACTATAGTGCTCAACAAACTATCTTAGCCATATCAACCCGGGAGATTGTCATTCAGTAAATATTATTGTCGACAAGCCATCACGAAGCACTCCTCATCTTCCGCGAGTGCACTCCGCCTCTACTAACGAGCCAGCCCCTTCGCCGCCTCAACCAAGCGGATAAATTCCCTCCTGTATCCTTTATCATCATTACTCAGCCCTTGCCCGGCGAGACTTATCACTTTCTCATAGCTTGCATCTCCCTTATAATCAGACCCCCGAAGCAACTGTCCAAACATAGCCACAGCAGCAGCAAAACGGAAATCGGAAGAAACCTGATTGCCCCGGTTGTCCACGAAAGGAAGCTCCATCTTTTTGCTCACATCCTTATCCGGCTCCTTGTAGCGCAGTTTTACGGTTAGCAATTCATTGGAACCGGTAGGTTTCACCGCTTCTTTTCGTTTTGCCTGATACTTCAAGTCGTCCACCTTTCCTATATAGTTATTCTCTGCACCTACGGGAATCACTTCATAGAATGCCGTCACCGTATGCCCCGCTCCCAGTTCTCCGGCATCCTTTGCATCATTATTGAAGTCTTCGTCCTTCAGCAAACGGCTCTCGTAACCAATCAAGCGATATGCCTGTACCCGGGCGGGATTGAACTCCACCTGCAACTTCACATCCTTCGCCACCGTATAGAGCGATGCGCCGAACTCACCCACCAGAAAGCGGTTCGCCTCCTGAATATTATCAATATAGGCATGATTCCCATTCCCTTTTTCGGCCAGCGTCTGGACTTTGTTATCCTTGTAATTTCCCATTCCATAACCCAACACCGTGAGGAATACACCGCTCTTCCGTTCTTTCTCAATCAGTTGCTCCAGACCTCCGACAGATGAAACGCCCACATTAAAATCCCCGTCCGTACAAAGGATGACACGATTGTTTCCTCCGGTAACGAAGTTCTCTTTAGCCACCTTGTAAGCAAGCTGGATACCGGCGCCCCCTGCCGTAGAGCCACCCGATGTAAGTCCGTCTATCGCTTCGCGTATCTTCTGCTTGTCGCTGCCGGAAGTAGAACCCAGCACCAGACCTGCACTGCCTGCATACGCCACGATGGCTACTTTATCCTTGTCGCGCAGGTTATTAACCAGCAGCTTCAGCGATGATTTCACCAAGTCCAAACGGGTAGCTCCCCACATGGAACCGGAAACATCAATCAGGAACACCAGGTTGGCTTTGGGAAGATTGTCGGTAGGTATCTCCTTCGCTTTCAGTCCGATGCGGACAAGGCGGCGGGTTGCATCCCAGGGACAGGCGCCTGCTTCCATGGTTATCTTCACCGGGTCACTTCCGGTAGGTTTGGCATAATTGTACGAGAAGTAGTTCACCAGTTCCTCCGTCCGTATGGCATCCGGCGCAGGCAACGTGCCACTATTTAAAAGACGGCGCATGTTGCTGTAAGACGCCGCATCCACATCAATAGAAAAGGTAGAAAGCGGAGCCTCGTCAACTTGCTTGAAGCCATTTTCGCTGATAGCCGTATATTCTTCCGCCTCCATTGAATCGTATACACTATGGATTGGCATACTTTTAGCGACCGCATTTCTTGATAATGCCCTTTTCTGTTGATATGCAGTCGCAACAACTTCCTGTTCATACAGAACTTCCATTTGATCTTCCATTACAATCACTGACTCAGGAAGTACAGCCGGTGGTTCGGCAACTACAATAGCCACCTTAAGAGCCACATCCATCTTTTCCGAACGTATTGTTCTTTCCGCCTTTTTAAACCCTGTATGGACGAAAACAAGAACTTCACCCTTCTTCGCACCAATACTGTACTGCCCTGTGCTGTTCGTAACAGTCTTGCGTTCCGTACCTTTTATACTTACCGAACATCCTGCGAGGGGAGAACCGTTGGAACTATCCGTAACCGTTCCCTTCACCGTCAACGTCTGCGAGCATGCACTGCCCAACGTAATAATCACTAACATAACTGCGAGCATCATCGCTCTGAACTGATTTGTCTTCATAACTTTATCATTTTAAATATTACAATTAATCGCTTTTACTATAGAGATGCAGATTTCACAGAGATTCCATAAAAACAGGGCGAAGTTTTTTTATTTTTCTTTCTTACGTTGCTGTTTTTAATGGTATATACCTATCTTTGGCAACGAAAAAACTGCTGCCCTTTAATAATTGCTGTTCTTTAAGAGAAACATATCGAAGCTGTCGGACGAGGAACTACTGGCATACTATGCCAAGTCCGGAGACACGGAATATTTCGGTGAACTGTACAACCGCTATATCCCGCTGCTGTACGGACTTTGCCTGAAGTATCTGCATGACGAAGACCGGGCGCAGGAAGCCGTCATGCAATTGTTCGAAGACCTGTTGTCCAAAGTCGGCAATTACGAGATACAAGTCTTCCGACCGTGGCTTTACCGTGTAGCCAAAAATCACTGCCTGCAACTACTGCGCAAGGAAAACAAAGAAATTACACTCGATTATACCGTTAACATTATGGAATCCGATGAATTTCTGCATCTATTAAGTGAGGAGGAAAGTTCGGAAGAGCAGTTGACGGCACTGTACCACTGCCTGGAGAAGCTGCCCGAAGAACAACGGAGCAGCATCCGGCGTTTCTTTTTAGAAGAGATGTCGTATGCAGACATCGCCGAGCAAACCGGATTTACTCTGAACAATGTGAAAAGCTATATCCAGAACGGAAAGCGAAACTTAAAAATCTGTATTAAGAAACAAACCCTATGAAACTATTGGACTACATACGAGGACTCCGCAAAGGACAGGAAGCACATCGGCTGGAAAAAGAGTCGATGCAAGACCCTTTCCTTGCCGATGCTATGGATGGGTACCGGCAAGTGGAGGGAGAGCATGAACAACGAATCGAGCAATTGCGGATGAAGGTGGCGGCGCATTCGAAGCGGGTGAAGGTGACGGCGCATTCTAAAAAGAAACGGAATACGTATGCCATCACCTGGAGCATTGCTGCCTGTCTGGTTATAGGAATAGGTATCAGCAGTTACTTCCTGTTGCTGAAAAAGGACATGGGAGAGCATTCGTTTATTGCCAAAGAGGGTATTCCCGGAACGGCGGCTGCTCCTGATATTGTTTACGAGGAAGAGATTGCGCCTGCATCCACAGAAAAGACGCTGCCTGATTCCGGTAAACTTCCGGATGCAAAGGAGATGACGAGGAATATAGCAAAGGCGGAAAACAAACCTGTTGCCCAGTCGGTAATAACAGCAGATATAGAGGAAGTGAAAGACGAGGAGATTCTAACAATAGTGAAAGATTCTAATGTTGAAATTGAAGCTGTTGATGTTTATTCTGATGCTGACGTTGCTGATTCTCATATTGCCGTTGACGTTGCTGCTGCTGATTCTGACGTTGTCGCTGCTGCTGAAATGATGAAGAAGAGAAACGATGCTGAAATGATGCAGAAGAAAAGTGATGCGGAAATGATGCAGAAAATACAATCCGAGAAGATTGCTGAGGCAAGGAGCAAGGAAAGGGCGAAGGTGCAACACAGAGCTGAAAACGAGATACTTCATGAGGTCGTAGTAGTGGGACACGGAACGCAGAAGAAAATGTCTGACACGAAAGCCTTGCAGGATACACTGAAGAGTGCCGGTATTCCGGAACCTGTCATCGGCATGAAGCAGTACAGGAGATATCTGAAGAAGAACCTGGTTCGCCCTGCCGACGAGGCTTGTGCCAAAGTTAAAGGTATGGTCGTGCTGACTTTCTTTGTTAACAATGAGGGTCGTCCTTTCAATATCAGGGTCAAGAAAAGTCTCTGCGAATCTTTGGATCAGGAAGCCATACGTCTCATCCGGGAGGGGCCGGAATGGACGTCCGGGAGCCGACCTGTGGAGATTGCGGTGGAGTTTAGATAAGTTAGTATTGCTGTATGCTTTATCTCCTCGTAACTCCTAAAGCATGATAATGGAGGCTAATATCTCATTAACAAATTCGTTTTAATAAGATACTCCATAATTACATCTGCCGATTCCTTCTCCTTTTCGGGCAAGGCATTGTATTCCTGCAAGTATTCGGGGTAGTTCAGCAAGATGGTTCTCATATTGTCTTTAGTAATAAGCTTCACTTTCTTATTATCCGATTCTACCAGATAACAGACTCTGTTCTTCAGTTGTTTGGACGCTACGATAGCCCCACCTATAGCACCAAAAAATATACCGGCAGCAACTTGCTCATTTGTCTGCTCTTTGCCAATCTTAATGCCGATAAAACAAATCCTGTCGGTACCGAAACGGAAACCGGGCGCATACCAATTGCCAAACTTGCATCCCTCATATCTTAATTGCCGGCAGTTTACGTACAAGGTATCCTGATGTATGATGTACTTCACTTCCTTCTTCAACAGTTTATCTGTCTGTTTATCATTTGTCTTCGGTTTAAAATCGGCTCCTCCACTCCAGAATCTCTTACTCTTGGATCTGGATTCAATAGTCAGATTCTCTACTGTGGTAAACTTCCCATCCATGTAATCGGAAAAGGAGAGAGCATATCTGCTTTGAGCAGAAGATGTGCATGCAAATAGCAATAGCGCTAAGCATAAAATGTATCTATTCCGTATCATAAAACTTGTATTTAGATATACATAAATAATTCCATTCACCATCCTTTGTGCGTTCATACGCAGTATAAGGGAACTTGCACAAAAATACGAATAATTTCTTTATCACACTATTCACTTAAGAAATAATCAAATATAAAAGTAACGCATCAAGCATAAAATTCTCACACTATTTGTTTATCTTTACCGCAGCATTACCCGGCACGTGCATTTATTAAATGCCACCGGGAATTTACAGTTTAAACAAATAAAAGAAAGTATAATGAACGCCATTTGGTTTATATCTTACAAACTCAAGACAGACGTATCTGTGGAGGATTTCCTGATCGCATCGGAGAAGTGTCATAACGAAGTGCTGTCCCAACAAAAGGGCTTCATTTCCTGGGAAGTGCTTCGTGCCGGCGACACATGGGTTGACCTAGTGAAGTGGGAAACCGCAGAGGATGCCAAAAACGGTGAAACTGCAGGCGCCGGTAATCCTGCCTCCTATGAGTTTTATTCTTTTATTGATATGGACACTTGCAATGTCCAGCTCTATACTGTCGAGAAAAGCCACTGACATTTTGTAAAGCTACTGACATTTTGTATTTCTAATCAGTCGAGAATGCGTTATTTCCGCCCGGATGTCCGCGTGGCTGGAAATACGCGAGCGAAAATCAGTAAGTGACAGACTGACAGTGCAATATCGAAATACTTACATTTATTCTGGAACAAAATATCTCCTGAAAGTGGGTTAAGAAAAGAAAAAACGGACAGGATGAGTCAACTACCTATAAGTAACGAGTCAACTACCCATAGGTAGTGAACCATCTACTTACAGGTAGTTAGTGTTTTACTTATAGGTAGTTGATGTTCTACTCATAAGTAGTGACCCTTTCACCTGGAAGAAGCAATCCTTTTCTGCATAAAAAGCCTGCAACGCTGCAAGAATATGCAGAAATGCAGTATGTTTATTCTTCTTTTATTCATAGAATATTCCAGATGGGAAGTCTGTGAAACAGGATATGTCACACAAAACAAAGATATGATGTCATATTGAATAACAAACCGACCGATTTGCTATCATTCCGGCAACGTTACATCATAAACATAACTTCATTAGAGACGAAAGAACGCTCATTGCGCAACGTCCTTATTTCACTTTTTCTATCCAATTCTGGTTAAGCCATCGTGAATATTGTTCACTCAAGTGTTTCAGTGTTCTCCAATCTTGTATATTGCCTTCTTGGGGAAACGTCACATTTATGATGGTCAGTCTTGTCCTGTTAGGTTTTACCTCTTCCAGTCGATATTTTACACTTGCGGTAGTGTCGCTTATTATCGAATCGCCATAAGTCCGGATTATATTATCTGTTTGATAATAGGGTGCAAGATAGGTAACAGGTCGGATAACAGAGTCGACAACAGCAGAATCTCCTTCATAGAAATCACAGTTATATCCAAGCCTCAGTATGGAGGCAATCACAGAGTCTTTCGGCAGTTTTATGTTATAAGCATCTCCGATATAGATAGTTCCCCGCGGTATTTCGCTCCTCATTAATGAAGTAGCACAGAAAGCAAAGAATGAGATTCCCAATAAAGCAAACCTTGAAAAAGCCTTGATTCGTTCATTTCTTAGAATGGGATTGAATGGATGGTAGTTTATCAGGTAATGGCTTAACGGCAGGATTAACAATGCCTGTTATGATAGAAATTGATTTATTCAATTTGAGAATTACTGCCGCCACAAACATGGGGAAGATTAATAATCCTGCAAAGTCAGAAAGCTTTCCTAATACATTTCCCTTATTCCACCAACCACTTCTCAATATTCCGCGTCTTGGCGGAGAAGTTCACTCCTATTTTGAATAGTTGCCGGGAGTCATGCTCAAACGGCAGGGCGTACTGCTTTTCATTGATTTGCCTGAGCGCCTCTTCTGCCGTGCCGTCCAGCTTGAATTCCATGACGTAGACGAACTTGTCCGTCTGAAGGACAAGGTCAATGCGTCCGGCGCTTGTGTGATATTCTGCTTTGGCATAGAAGCCGACAAGTTTGAAGACTATGAACAGGACGTTTTGGTAATGCAACTCCAGGTCGCGAACCAACTCGTAGGGAGTATCGGCAAAGAAACCTTGCAGGCGGTGGAAGAAGGCGTCGTAGTCTCCGGCCTCTACCTCGTCGATGAATTTCTGAATCCCAAAAGCAGATTTCGAAGCATTGGAATTCACGTAGAAGGGGAGCAGGAATTGAGTGAAGCCCTCTTCTACTTCGCGGTTGGGGAATCCCAGACGGTAATTGCCGGCACGTTCGCCATTTGATTTTATGGTGAGATAGCCGCTCTGGTAAATCACGGGGATAGGGTCGGTATCCATAGTATCTATGCCTTCGAGTATGGAGGATGGCGTTTCGTCGCGCGTGATATTCGCCAGATTGTAATCGTGACTCTTCAGCAGTTCCACCAGATAAGTGGGCGTACCTGTGGCAAACCAGTAGCTGCCGAATTCATTACGCTTAAAGGCATTGAGCAAACTGAACGGATTGTAGATACCGATGGAATTGGATGTGAAATGATAGCCATCGTAGCATTCTTTCAGTTTGCTGCAAACCTCCTCATACGTCATTCCCTGGGCATCGGCCAATTCATGAAGCTCTGCTTCCAGATTATCATGCAATTCCTGTTCCGTGACGCCACAGATACTGACGTATTGATTCCACATGGAGATATCCTCCAGATTGTTCAGGTCACTGAATACGCTCACCTTACCGAAGCGGGTTACGCCTGTCAGCATGACGAATTTGATGTATTCGTCCTGGCTTTTCAGTGTGCCGTAGAAGGGTTTCAGTGCATTCCGTAGAGACTTCTGCAGTTCTTCGTTCCCGATGGCTTGCAGCAGGGGCTTGTCGTATTCGTCTATGAGGACAGCGACGCGTTGCCCCGTTTGTTCGCAGGCGCGCCGGATGAT
>QMCD01002033.1_pt1 | contig 15891 bp, 7 predicted proteins | sample 1821841 | NCBI WGS metagenome assembly QMCD01 (sample SAMN01991225, study PRJNA193472) | Termite gut metagenome, whole genome shotgun sequencing project. | isolation source: worker | host: Macrotermes natalensis | reverse complement strand
ATTTTGAGATTCAGGATTTTACCGTCGACATCGCAATTAATTGTAATTTCGCATGTATATCGATATTCATTCTTAATCCACCCTGTAATAGTCGCATCAACCGAAGTATATTCGACATCATTATATGTTACTGTTGTGTCGTTGGATGAGATATCGAATGTGACATCATGGGGTTTTCCTGAAACAATGATCATGGGAATTGAGATTTTGAATGACGTTTCGCCCCATTTGGAAAAGCAGGTCAACAAAACTTCTTCGTCGGATCTCTTGCTTATAATCAGATTACTATCATCGTATATGTAGTTATCTAATACAATCCCATCAAACGAACCTTCGGCAGTAATTCTATGTCCATATATTACAATCGAACCGGCCAAAGAATTGTCATATGGGTCTATTAATGTTATTGTATCATTTTTATCGCATGAAGAGACAGATATGCACAGACATCCGAGAATCGTCATTATTATTACTCTTTTCATGGCTCTGATTTATTAATTCCCAGATTAATAAACGGATATAACCTACTATTCTTCGTTCTTAGACGTCAAAAAACATATAAATTAGTATGGATAGTGTGAAACTAACGAAGTAATGCTAAGATTCAGGATTTTGCCATCGAGATCGCAGTTAATATTGATGTCGCATGTATAATCAAGCGAAGCAGGCATATTACGGGTGCTCATAATATACGATAGAGGCGGATCCACGCATTTGATCCACCCTGTAACAGAAGTGATTACAGAAGTGTATTCGACGTCGTCATAAGTTACGGTAGTATCATCTGACAAAAAATCGAATATCGCATCATAAGGCTCACCCAAGACAGTAATCGCTGGGATTGAAACTTTTAATATCGTTTCTCCCCATCTGGAAAAACAAAACATATCAACTTCGGTGTCGGATACCTTCGATATCTCCAACCAAGAGCCACGAACTTGATAATTATCCAACACATCCCCATCAAGCGAAGCGTTCGCAGTCATACCATAACCATCAAAAGAGATCGAACCGGCCAACGAATTATCGGGAGGAGGGACAGGGAATGTTGTCCAGTCCGATTTGTCGTCGCAGGATGTTATTAATATCTGACAACATACTGTTATTGCGATTATTACTAATTTTTTCATGACTTTGATATTATTTAGAGGTTTAAATCCCATGCATAATATGAACTAAAAAAATCATCTATTTCATTACTTGTGTAATAAATTCCGTACCAGGTTTGAAGAAGGTTGGCATACCCTTTAACACTTGCCTTAACTGACCTGTAGTCAAGACATTCGTTTGCCATCCAAAAAATCATGTTATGAGGAAAATTCTTAATGGGGTCATTATTGTGCTTAACATTATACTTAAATTGATTATAATCATCGACCAGATCGACAAATAAAGGAGAATATACATCAGACTTGTCGGTCCGCTTCCATGTTTGCTGACTCTGTCCAGTTATATCAGAATCAATATAAGGCTTCATGTAGCCTAAAGAAAAATAGTACTCCTGCCCAAGATACCATCCGACATAACAGGCAAAACTTTCGCTAATTAAAGGTTCAACCTTGATAAAGTTTGACGCCATTCCTCCTCTCAAACCCATATGAAGGGCATGTCCTAATTCATGTAACGTGACTCCTATTCTATGATTCGGGTTAGATAGGTTTTTATTATAAATTATAATGTATGCTGGGATTTTGTCGGTTTTTGAGAAATTAAAAGAGCCATATACATCGCCATTTGTAGTACTTGATGCAATTATTCTAATTCCTGCTGAATAATTATACTCAGGGAAAGCTGAAACATTAAAGAGGTAATTCACCGCACGGTGACAGTCTACTGCTTTGGCTTCCGTCCAAGTAGGATCAATTCCGAGGTTTCTATATGAAGGCCCTATCAAAAACGAATAGACATCACCCCACACCGCAGAGTATGGAGAAGTGGTATTATCTTTTGTTATTTTCCATTTCTCATGCTGAAAAACGGCCACAAATGATGCTTCCGGATTAATCCTAGACAACCATGAGTTAAAAGTATAACGTCCGTCCGCATCAGTATAAGTTTCGTTTATAGATGTACCTAATTTAAGCTGTATTTTCAGATTTGCAATCGGAATATTCCCTGTGATATTGCGGTCGATAGTATATATTAATCCGGTAAATACACGAGGGACGTCTACTCTCGTCATTACTCTCGAATGCGCGGGAACACCCAACGCAAGACTGACAGCCTCGTTTTCCAGAATTTGCAGCATATCGGCATCAAATACCGTAGAATTTCTGGTTGCCGCTTCTTCGTACGGAGGCAGGAAAACTCCATAGTCGATTTCATAGTCCATATCGTCGGGAAGAGGCTTGCCGCAAGGCCACACAACATACAGAACAGGCATGGTATAGGTTTCGGGGGCTACAGGCCCCTCCAAAGTCTCCAAATCGTCATACGTCACCTCGTAACGGGTCTCTTCGGGATAGACGGGGATCTCAGATCGGGTAACCGGCAACATATTTTCTATATCCCTTGCCGGCACTTGCACATGGTCGAAAGGTATATACGATACCGTTACATCTTCCATCAGCTCTATCTTCCATTGCTCATCTTCGTTTCTCGGAAAGATTCGCAAGGCATAATGAGTCGCCTGAAGTTGCTCCGAGCCGGAGAATGCGTCCGTCTGTGCCCGGGTAAGTACCTGAGTGGAATTCCCCGAGGCCAACTTATCGTAAGCATTTTGAAAATTGGCAAGAGTATAGGGGTCTTTCTGCGGAACCATATACGTTTCCGTGCCCTGGTGAAGAACTGCATCCTCCAAAGAGAGGGAGGGAGTTTGCACGACCTCCTGTTCCTCTGCCGCAGGTTCTTCCTGTTTGCAACTATCTTCAAAGTCGGTACAACTCCACAAACCGATCAATAGAGCACAAAACAGTACTGCAGGTAATTTAGTAAAACGTTTTTCCATAATGTATAGGTTTGGCAGTATTATTACAAGTAATTAATATTCAGTGATCGAGACTCAAATAATATATTTGGCCCTCAAAATAACAAAATAAGCCACAATGTCATGATATATTAAAGCCGGCGCTTATTATTACAAATATAATTGTTTTTATAATAAAAATCAAAAGTAAAGAAATCTGTCATATATGTTTTTATATAAATCGACGGGATAAACACTAATCACTGACCGTGAATCATTAAACACTAATCACTATCTTTGTCCTATGATTTCATATAAAGAGCACACTCTCTCTAACGGCTTGACGGTGCTGGCACACCGCGACAGGGCCACACAGATGGCAGCGGTGAACGTTTTGTACAAAGTCGGTGCGCGCGACGAAGATCCTGCACACACCGGATTCGCCCACCTTTTCGAACACTTGATGTTTCGTGGGACACGCCTTGTACCCCATTTCGACGTTCCCGTGCAGGAGGCGGCGGGCGAGAACAACGCCTTTACTAACAACGATTACACCAACTACTACATCACTCTGCCGGTGGGCAATATCGAGACTGCACTGTGGCTCGAAGCCGACCGTATGACGGGCCTCGACATTACATCCGATGCTCTGGAGGCCGAGAAAAAAGTGGTGATAGAGGAGTTCAACCAACGATATTTGAACCAACCCTACGGCGATTTATGGCTGTTGTTGCGAGCAATGACATATAAGGTGCACCCTTACCGTTGGCCCACGATAGGCCTTGCGCCAGAACATATCGCGAAAGCGACTTTGTCACAGGTGCGAGAATTCTACAAACAGTGGTACACCCCATCGAACGCCATACTATCCATTGCAGGCAATATTGCCGAGGAGGATGTCTTCGCACTTGCAGAAAAATATTTTGGCAGCGTACAAGGAACATCGGCGGTAGTACGAGAGCTGCCTGTCGAGCCTGTGCAGATCGAATCGCGGCGTATGGAGGTTCGCCGTAAATTGCCCGCCTCATCCATAACCATAGCTTTCCATACAGGAGACAGGTTGAGCCGCGAATTCTACATCTGCGATATGATATCCGACCTGTTAGGCGGCGGTGCATCGGCACGTCTGAACCAAAAGTTGGCTAAGGAAAGACGACTCTTTTCTGCTGTCAACGCATACGTCACGGGAGATTTGGATCCGAGCCTGATAATCGTTACGGGCTACCTTAACGATGGCATAGCTCCCGAGCGAGGTGAACAGGCGCTGTGGGACGAATTACACCGTCTACAAAACGAGTATGCGAGTGAATACGAACTCGAAAAGGTTAAAAATAAATTTGAAGCCAACACACTGTTGGGCGAATTAAAAATGAACAAGGCTATGAACCTCGGCTATTACCGCATGCTGGGTGACATGAACCTGCTCAACGGCGAGGTAGGCATCTACCGCTCCGTCACAGCCGATGAGATCGCCTCTGCCGCGCGTCGTATCTTCGCACGCGAGAACAGTTCCACGTTAATTTATATCGCACAAAATGAATAGGCCCCCCCTGCATCTTACAACCCATATCGACGTCCCTGCCGCCGAGACCCATACGTTGAAAAACGGTGTGAAGCTATATGTATTAAGTAGTAACGAGCACGAAGTGGTGCGTTTCAGTTTTATATTCAGAGCGGGCAGCGCGAGCCAGGACGTGCCTTTCTCGGCATCGGCAGCGGCCAACTTAGTGAGCGAAGGCACCGCAAAACACACCGCCCACGAGATCGCCGAACTGTTGGATTTCCACGGTTCGAACTTCGAGGTGGCGTTGGACCGCGACTGGGCCGTATTAAATTTCGTCTCGTTGTCGAAATTCTTTCCCCAGACCCTCGACGTGGCTCGAGAAATACTTCTCGAACCTGCCTTTGACGACAACGAGGTTGCTATATATTGCGAAAAACGCAAGCAACGATTGGCACTCGAACGCAGTAAGGTCGGCATGCGTGCACGCGAACTCTTCGCACAGGCTTTGTTCGGCAACGGACACCCCTATGGCATTTTCCACGACGAGACTCTCTACGACAACCTTACTCGAGACAAAATAGTAGATTTTTGGCAACGCCACTATGTGGCCGAAAATTGTTTCGTAGTATGCAGCGGACACGTAGGGCCTGATGATATCGCAGCTCTTGGCGGCTTGGTGGAAGCTATTCCGGCGGGCTGTGCCGCATCACAACCTGTGTTTCCCACGCCTGATAGCAGTGCGTTAGTCTTCGCCCCACACGACGGCGCCGTTCAGTCGGCCATACGTATGGGGACGCTTCTCTTTCCCCGCACACACCCCGATTTCGCGGCCATGCAGGTTCTGACGACAGTATTGGGCGGGTATTTCGGTTCGCGGCTCGTACATAACCTGCGCGAGGTAAGAGGCTACACATACGGAGTTTTTGCAACGATGGTAAATCTCCAGCATGCCGGATATATGGCCATCTCCACAGAGGTCGCCGCATCGGCCACCGAAGATTCTATCGCCCAAATAAAACACGAGATAGAACGCCTGCGAAACGAAACTGTTCCGGCAGACGAACTCGAAATGGTAAAAAATATAATGACGGGCGAGGTTATGCGTATCCTCGACGGCCCCATCGGTATCGCCGATGTTACGATAGAGAATACCTGCAACGGCACGGATAACAGCTACAATTCACGGTGGCTCGAAGAAGTACGTGCCACGACCCCCGAAAGGCTACTCGATCTCGCACGCCGCTACCTCGACACGGATACATTTACTACCGTAGTAGTCGGGCCTCCGTCTCTAATAGATATAATGAGGTAATAGTGGTTAATAAGCCGCGCGACGCGATTGGTGACTCAGTGCAAGATTAAGAAAGGGGGAACTTATGAAAAAAGTATTGTTAACCATGGTTTGCGCATTGGTCGCGATAGGATGTTTCGGACAGGGAGAACTGCTCGAAAAGGCTTTTAACAGGCGTTCACCGCGGCTGGCCAAGAAGTTCTTCGCTGAATGGCAACGCGAATTGCCCCCGATCACAGATGCCGAATTGGAGTTATCGAGCGATACATTACAAAATATTTATGCGATTTACCGTATGGTTATAAAGCCCTTAAGTGACGGAGCCAAATTCTATCCCGTACAGGACACAGTAAACATACAATTCACAGACTTTATTTGTTACGCACCGGTGAAGTCAGACAGTTTATGGTATTATGTCTTATCAAAAGTTCCCCACCCAGATAAACTCGTAACTCGTTCTCTTGAGTCATACCGCGAAACAGGAGCAACAGAGGGATTTCATATACTCAAAGCTTTGTTGTACGGTGGTTACTGCGTCGGTGATGATGTGGTATGGGATATTAACAACACCTCAAAGTTAATATGCATGCGCGATCTAAGGCCGCAAGCAGATCAATCAGGGTTACCGTATACAGCAAAATACCGCCACGTTATAAATAAATATCAGAGCGAATACAGTACTCATAAACTAAAAAATTATCGTAAAAATTATTTTTTAGGTAGATTATTCTATTATAATCATGTCATATATTCAGCAGGAATACACAACATACTTTTCGACAGGGATATGAAATATGCAATCGTCAGATATGAAGATAAGGATGCTCTCTATGCCTCTGTAATGAAAAACGATAACGGTCATTGGAGGGTATTGAGTACAAATAAACCGCTCAAAAAGAGATGGACGAAGGACCAAAGCAGGTATCGCCGCATAAACAAGTATATTGTTCGCCGTGCGGATTCTCAGTTATAGATTCCACGCCGACTGACACAGTGTTACAAGTTTTTTTATTTCATCCCCTTAAAGAATTCTTCCAACGAGATTTCGTAATAATCACATAGAATTGAGAGAGTACTGATCGATATATTGGTTTTGCCTACTTCAATCCTGCCGATATTGTAGTCAGTATCGATATAGACTGATTCTTGTGAAACACCCTTTGTTTCCCGTATCTGCTTCAATCTTTTGCCAACGGCCATCATAGCCTGTTCGTCAGTCCTTCTTTTTTTCATTTTGTAAATAACACTAAATCCGTAAATTATTTCCACTACCTCGAAGTCGTTGTAATGGAATTTTTACTATCTTTGCTCATTAGTAATTTTTTCTAATCGATCATGATCCATCCATTCAACGGCCGCTGTATTATCTCTGTTAACGGACACGACAGGTTTATCTGGGAATTTATTCCAAAAGAAGTATTATTTGCCCGTGGCAACGAAGACATTACGATAAGAGGGATAATGATAGAATATTACACGAACAACCCTCCCGAAAAGACGCAATATACCTACAATACATACGAAAGATGTTTATATGTCGACAAATCGTTTTACGAAGACGGAAGCGTTATCAGAAGATTCTGTTATCGCTATCGAATCGAGCAGATCGACGACAACGAATGGAACCTCTATTACCTCGAAGATACGGACAACGAGCCGCCGGATTACGGTTACAAAATGAAGATCAGTCGCTCGAATTCATAAAGAATTTCTTAATGAAAATCGATAATAGAATATTAAAAACAATATCATTACGATCGAGGCGTGCGCTCTTGCGACGCTGTTATTTAGCACACTTACAAGATAGGTAATCTTCTCTCTGACTAATGCGCGTCATCTCTAAGCGTTTAGCGAGAGATCTCTCGCTAAACGCTTAGAGATGACAGACCTAAGAATACTCTTATCGTCTACGACTCATTCGTCATTGCGAGCACCTTTAGTGCAAAGCAATCCAATTCTTGAAAGCCATGGATTGCTTCGCCGCTATGCACCTCGCAATGACGGTGTATAGAATGTGGACGCACAGGCCAACTGCGTTTGGGTATAGCAATATATTAAAAATGGGAGCCGAAATATTTCGGCTCCCATTCATTTATAGAATTATTACAGAGACTAACGTGCCGCTCCCGCAACCATATTGTCGTAATCCTCTTTCGAGCCGACGACAAGGTGGTCGTAATCCCTGATACCCGTACCGGCAGGGATAAGGTGACCGCAAATAACATTCTCCTTCAGGTTTGCGAGCGGGTCGACTTTGGCATTGATAGCCGCCTCGTTGAGCACTTTGGTAGTTTCCTGGAACGATGCCGCCGACATAAAGCTGCTCGTCTGCAATGCCGCCCTCGTGATACCCTGCAACACCTGGTTGCTCGTCGCGGGAATAATCTCACGTACCTGAACCTGCCTCAGATCCTTACGTGTCAAAGTTGCGTTCTCGTCGCGCAGTTTGCGTACAGAGATGATCTCGCCCTGACGGACATTGGCCGAATCACCCGCATCGGTAACCACGACCTTGTCGTACAACTCGTCGTTGGCATCCATGAACTCCCACTTGTCGACAACCTGTTCTTCGAGGAAGTGCGTGTCACCCGGATCTTGAATCTGCACCTTGTTCATCATCTGGCGCACGATAACCTCGAAGTGCTTATCGTTGATCTTCACACCCTGCATGCGGTAAACCTCCTGCACCTCGTTTACGATATATTCCTGAACTTTGGTCGGGCCAAGGATTTGCAGAATGTCATTGGGCGTGATCGCACCGTCCGACAGCGGCATACCCGCCTTCACATAGTCGTTCTCCTGCACGAGGATCTGCCTCGACAGCGGTACAAGATACCTGTGTATCTCGCCACCCTTACCTGTAACAACGATCTCACGGTTACCGCGCTTGATCTTGCCGAACGTGATCTCACCGTCGATCTCCGACACTACCGCCGGGTTCGATGGGTTCCTCGCCTCGAACAACTCCGTAACACGCGGAAGACCGCCCGTGATGTCTCCAGCCTTACCTACGGCACGCGGGATCTTGATAAGCGTGTCGCCAGCCTTGATCTTACCGTTCTCCTTGACCACGATATGCGCGCCCACGGGAAGGTTATACTGGCGCATCTCCTCGCCATCCTTGCCCACGATGCGGATCACGGGGTTCTTTGTCTTGTCCCTCGACTCGATAATAACCTTCTCCCTGAGGCCCGTCTGCTCGTCGTATTCTTCACGGAATGTAACACCCTCGATAACGTGCTCGAACACAACCTTACCCTCGAATTCCGAGATGATAACTGCATTATAGGGATCCCAGTCACAGATCATATCTCCCTTCTTCACAGCACTGCCGTTTGCCTTGTAAAGCGTCGAGCCGTAAGGCAAGTTGTGCGTGTAAAGAGTGTTTCCTGTCTTCTCGTCGACGATACGAAGTTCCGACTGGCGGCTGATAACGATCTGCGAATCGCCGCTTTTGACGGTCTTCAGGTCGTCGATCTCCAATGTACCGTCGTAACGTGCCATGATGTTCGACTCGACGGAAACACCGCCTGCAACACCACCCACGTGGAACGTACGAAGCGTAAGCTGCGTACCAGGCTCACCGATAGACTGCGCCGCGATAACGCCCACGGCTTCGCCTTTCTGAACCATCCTGCCCGTAGCGAGGTTACGTCCGTAGCACTTTGCACAAACGCCGTTGCGTGCTTCGCAAGTGAGCACCGAACGGATCTCTACCGATTCGACGCCCGATTTCTCTATAGTCTCGGCAATCTCCTCGGTGATCTCCTCTCCTGCACGAACATACACTTCACCTGTCTCGGGATCGTAAACATCGTTCACAGCCGTACGGCCCAATATACGCTCATAGAGAGTCTGTACCGTCTCCTCGTTTCGCTTGATAGCCGTGGCCGTCAAACCGCGCAAAGTACCGCAATCCTCCTCGTTGATAATAACGTCGTTGGCCACATCGACGAGTCGCCTTGTCAGGTAACCGGCGTCGGCAGTCTTCAATGCCGTATCCGCCAAACCTTTACGCGCACCGTGCGTCGAGATGAAATACTCCAATACCGACAATCCCTCCTTGAAGTTCGAAAGGATAGGGTTCTCGATGACCTGCCCACCGTCGGCGCCGCTCTTCTGGGGTTTCGCCATAAGTCCGCGCATACCCGACAACTGACGGATCTGCTCTTTAGAACCACGGGCTCCCGAGTCCAACATCATGTAAACGGGGTTGAATCCCTGATTGTCGGCCACAAGCTGGTCGAGTACCGTCTTCGTCAGCTTGGTATTGATATTTGTCCAAATGTCGATGATCTGGTTGTAACGCTCGTTGTTTGTGATCAAACCGGCGTTATAGCTCTCCATAACCTCGTCGACCCTCTCGTATCCCTCGCCTACGAGCCTCTCCTTGTCTTTCGGCACGATCACGGCATCGAGGTTGAACGACAAACCGCCCTTGAACGCCATAGTGTAGCCGAGGTTCTTTATAGCGTCGAGGAACTCGGCAGCCTTGTCGGCGCCAGCCTTTTTCATCACCAAACCGATGATGTCGCGCAACGATTTCTTGGTCAGCAGGGCGTTGATATAACCCACCTCGGCCGGAACCACTTCGTTGAATTGAATACGACCCACGGTGGTCTCCATCAGTTCGCGTTTGAAGCCCTCGCCATCGGGAACGTTGTCGATCACAACCTTAATCTTGGCATGCAGGTCGACTTTCTTCTCGTTAAACGCGATCAGCGCCTCTTCGGGACCGTAGAATTTCATACCTTCGCCCTTGGCACCATCGCGCAACTTGGTAATATAGTACAAGCCCAACACCATGTCCTGCGACGGTACCGTAATAGGCGCTCCGTTCGCGGGATTGAGGATGTTGTGTGCACCCAACATAAGTATCTGCGCCTCCAGAATAGCGGCGTTGCCCAACGGCAGGTGGACTGCCATCTGGTCGCCGTCGAAGTCGGCATTGAACGCCGTACACGCCAACGGGTGCAACTGCATCGCCTTACCCTCGATCAATTTGGGCTGGAATGCCTGAATACCCAGCCTGTGAAGCGTCGGGGCGCGGTTCATCAACACCGGATGGCCCTTGATGACGTTCTCCAGAATATCCCATATCACGGCATCCTTACGGTCGATGATCTTTTTCGCCGACTTTACGGTTTTAACGATACCGCGCTCTATGAGTTTACGGATAATAAACGGCTTGTACAACTCTGCCGCCATATCTTTCGGGATACCCATCTCGTGCATCTTCAACTCGGGACCGACGACGATAACCGAACGCGCCGAGTAGTCGACACGCTTACCCAACAGGTTCTGGCGGAAGCGTCCTTGCTTACCCTTAAGGCTGTCGCTCAACGACTTCAGAGGTCTATTGCTTTCGGTCTTCACTGCGTTGCTCTTGCGCGAGTTGTCGAAAAGCGAATCCACGGCCTCCTGCAACATACGCTTCTCGTTGCGCAGGATCACCTCCGGCGCCTTGATCTCGATAAGCCTTTTAAGACGGTTATTACGAATGATAACCCTGCGATAGAGGTCGTTCAAGTCGCTCGTAGCAAAACGACCGCCGTCCAGCGGCACCAAAGGCCTAAGTTCGGGCGGAATCACGGGAACGACCTTCAACACCATCCACTCGGGGTTGTTCACATTTCTCGATGCACGGAACGACTCCACGATATGAAGTCTCTTCAATGCCTCGGCCTTACGCTGCTGCGATGTTTCGGTGTTGGCCCTGTGGCGCAACGAGAACGAAAGTTCGTCCAGCTGCACCCTCTGCAACAGTGAGTAAACAGCCTCGGCGCCCATCTGAGCTATAAACTTCTCGGGGTCATTGTCATCCAACTGTTGGTTGCCTTTGGGCAGTGCAGCCAGAATATCGAGATACTCGCGTTCGGTCAGCAAGTCGAGGTTGTTAACCCCTTCCGTAGCTGCCGCACCCGCGTTCACGACAACATATCTCTCATAGTAGATTATCGCCTCCAATTTCTTGCTCGGAATACCCAACAGGTAGCCGATCTTGCTCGGCAGCGAACGGAAATACCATATATGCACCACCGGCACCACCAACGAGATGTGGCCCGTACGCTCGCGGCGCACTTTCTTCTCCGTAACCTCCACGCCGCAACGGTCGCACACGATACCTTTGTACCTGATCCTCTTATACTTACCGCAATGGCACTCGTAGTCCTTCACAGGCCCAAAGATGCGTTCGCAGAAAAGGCCGTCCCTTTCGGGTTTGTAGGTACGGTAGTTGATCGTTTCGGGTTTCAACACCTCGCCGCTCGACGCTTCCAGAATCTCCTCCGGCGACGCCAAACCTATGGCGATCTTGTCGAAATTCCCCGGATTGCTCTTAATATCCTTTATCATTGTCGCTTCCCTTTACTCTAATTTTACACTTAAAGCCAATCCTCTCAATTCGTGCAACAGCACGTTCAATGACTCGGGGATACCCGCCTGCGGCAGGTTGTCGCCCTTGACGATAGCCTCGTATGCCTTAGCCCTGCCCACAACGTCATCGGACTTGATGGTGAGGATCTCCTGCAAAATATTGGCCGCACCGAACGCCTCGAGCGCCCAAACCTCCATCTCACCGAACCTCTGACCACCGAACTGAGCCTTACCACCCAACGGCTGCTGTGTGATGAGCGAGTATGGTCCGATAGAACGCGCGTGCATCTTGTCGTCGATCATGTGACCCAGCTTCAGCATGTAGATCACGCCCACCGTTGCAGGCTGGTCGAACATTTCGCCCGTACCGCCGTCATAGAGGTAGGTACGCCCGCTGGCAGGAATACCTGCTTTGGCCGTATACTCGTTGATCTCGTCGAGCGTCGCACCGTCGAAGATAGGAGTTGCAAACTTAAGCCCCAACTCCTTGCCGGCCCAACCGAGAACGGTCTCGTAGATCTGCCCGAGGTTCATACGCGAAGGTACGCCCAACGGGTTCAGTACGATGTCTACGATGCTTCCGTCTTCAAGGAACGGCATATCCTCGTCGCGCACGATCTTCGCCACGATACCTTTGTTACCGTGACGGCCTGCCATCTTGTCACCCACTTTGAGTTTGCGCTTCTTGGCGATATATACCTTGGCCAACTGGATGATACCCGCAGGCAGCTCGTCGCCGTTGGTGATATTATACTTCTCGCGCTTGATACGGGCGTCGAGTTCCTTATGCTTGATGACGTAGTTGTTGATCGCCTTGTTAACCAGCATGCTCAGGCGCTCGTCCTCGACCCAACGCGCTGTGCTTAGGTTAAGGTAGTCGATCTCCGTGAGCATCTTCTGTGTAACACGCGTACCTTTGGCGTAAAGTTCCACACCGAAGTAGTCTGTGATACCTTTCGTCGTCTTCTCTTTGACCAATGCCCAGAGCTTCTGTACCAGCTGGTCTTTCAGCAACTGTGCTTTGGTGGCGAACTCGGCGTCGAGTTTCTCCATCTGGTTTTTCTCGCTGTTCTTGCCTGCCTTCTTGTTATCCTTGGCCGCACGCGAGAAGAGTTCTCTCTTTATCACCGTGCCGAACAACGACGGCTGCGCCTTGAGCGAAGCGTCCTTAACATCGCCCGCCTTGTCGCCGAAGATAGCTCTCAGCAGTTTCTCCTCGGGACTGGGATCACTTTCGCCCTTGGGCGTGATCTTACCGATGAGAATATCGCCTGGTTTTACGTTCGCACCAATACGGATCAAACCGTTCTCGTCGAGGTCTTTCGTTGCATCCTCGCTGACGTTCGGTATATCGCTCGTCAACTCTTCGACTCCGCGCTTGGTGTCGCGAACCTCCATGATATACTCGTCGACATGCACCGATGTGAAGATATCCTCTCTCACGATCCTCTCCGAGATCACGATAGCATCCTCGAAGTTGTAACCCTTCCAGGGCATGAACGCCACTTTCAGGTTCTTTCCGATCGCCAACTCACCCGACTGGGTCGAGTAGCCCTCGGTCATTATCTGGCCCGCTACGACCTTCTCCCCTGCCCTCACAACGGGCTTCAGCGTGATAGACGTATTCTGGTTGGTCTTGCGGTAGAGCGGCAGGTTGTAAACCGTAACCTCGGGGTCGAACGACACCGCTTTCTCATCATCCGTGCGGTCGTACTTTATATGTATCGTTCGTGCATCGGCATAGACGCACTCACCCGTGCCGGTAGCCACTACCTGAATCCTGCTGTCCTTGATCATATCGCTCTCCAGGCCCGTACCCACGATCGGAGCTTCCGTCGTAATAAGAGGTACTGCCTGACGCATCATGTTCGATCCCATCAACGCACGGTTGGCGTCGTCATGCTCGAGGAACGGGATAAGGCTCGCCGCGATAGATGCGATCTGGTTCGGTGCAACGTCCTGATAATCGACCTCCGCCGCCGAAACGGTGGGATAGTCGACATCCTGGCGCGCCTTGATCTTATCCTCATCCGACAGTTTGCCTTTGGTGTCCATTTCCGCGCTCGCCTGCGCGAACACTGCGCCTTCTTCCTCCTCAGCACTCAGGTAGACGATATCACTGTCTTTAATATCCACTACACCCTTCGTAACCTTGCGGTAGGGGGTTTCAATAAAGCCCATGTCGCTGATCTTAGCATAGACACACAGCGACGAAATAAGACCGATGTTCGGTCCCTCGGGAGTTTCGATAGGGCAGAGGCGTCCGTAATGTGTATAGTGCACGTCACGCACCTCGAAACCGGCACGCTCACGCGACAAACCGCCCGGGCCTAACGCCGAAAGCCTACGCTTGTGCGTCATCTCGGCCAACGGGTTGGTCTGGTCCATGAACTGCGACAACTGGTTGGTACCGAAGAACGAATTGATAACACTCGACAAGGTCTTTGCGTTGATCAGGTCGACCGGCGTGAAGACCTCGTTGTCCCTCACATTCATTCTCTCACGGATGGTACGTGCCATCCTCACGAAACCTACACTGAACTGGTTCGCCAACTGCTCGCCCACGGTTCTCACGCGCCTGTTGCTCAAGTGATCGATGTCGTCCACTTCGGCGCGCGAGTTGATAAGCTGGATCAGGTATTTTATGATAGCGATAATATCCTCGCGTGTCAGAATTCTCACCGAGGGGTCGATGTCCAGCCCCAGCTTCTTATTCATCCTGAAACGGCCCACATTGCCCAGGTCGTATCTTTTGTCCGAGAAGAAGAGCTTATCGATAACGTCCTTGGCCGTCGCCTCATCGGGCGGCTCGGAGTTGCGCAACTGCCGGTAGATATAAACCACTGCTTCGCGCTCCGAGTTGCAGGGGTCTTTCTGCAACGTGTTGTATACGATCGAGAAGTCGGTCGCGTTGGCACTCTCCTTATGCAACAGGATGCTTTTCGCGCCGCTCTCTACTATGTCGTCGATATGGTGTGCCTCCAAAACCGTCTCGCGATCTATGATGATCTCGTTACGCTCGATGCTCACCACCTCGCCGGTATCCTCGTCCACGAAATCCTCCACCCATGTCTTCAGTACCCTCGCCGCCAACTTACGGCCTTCGGCTTTTTTCAGGTTGGCCTTGTTGACCTTGACCTCGTCTGCCAAATCGAAGATACCCAATATCTGGCTGTCGCTCTCATAACCGATCGCCCTCAGAAGCGTCGTTACCGGCAACTTCTTCTTACGGTCGATATAGGCGTACATTACATTGTTAATGTCCGTTGCGAACTCGATCCACGAACCCTTGAACGGGATGATCCTGCCCGAGTATAACTTCGTACCGTTGGTATGCTGGCTCTGGCCGAAGAACACACCCGGCGAACGGTGCAACTGCGACACGATAACACGCTCGGCACCGTTGATGATAAACGTACCTCGCGGGGTCATATAAGGTATCGCCCCGAAATAGACATCCTGTACCACAGTGTCGAAATCCTCGTGCTCCACGTCGGTGCACGACAATTTCAACTTGGCTTTCAGCGGAACGCTGTAAGTCAACCCGCGCTCCAAACACTCGTCCATAGAGTAGCGCGGCGGGTCGATATAATAGTCGATAAACTCAAGCTCGAAATTGTTCCGCGTGTCGGTGATCGGGAAATTTTCCATGAACACCTTGTAGAGACCTTCATCCTTGCGGTTTTCGGCAGTTGTGTCTAACTGAAAAAAGTCTTGGAATGATTTTAGCTGTACCTCTAAGAAGTCGGGATAGGGCATCCGCGTCTTCACCGAGCTGAAACTGATTCGCTGATTGTTCGTTTTCAAGGACATTTG